>Ga0114993_10005625_pt1 | contig 12037 bp, 11 predicted proteins | sample ArcticOcean_MG_C_FD_87042 | JGI IMG/M metagenome (GOLD analysis project Ga0114993, IMG submission 87042) | Marine microbial communities from western Arctic Ocean - ArcticOcean_MG_CB2_150 | ecosystem: Environmental > Aquatic > Marine > Oceanic | place: Arctic Ocean: Canada Basin | collected...
CTATAAAAATATATATAAAAATTATGATTCTCTATTTAATGAAAAAAAATATGAAAAATTAATACAAAGCGGTTTAAGAAGATTATCTCAAAAGGCATCTTTGGCTGCACTATTTATTATGTTGTATAGAGAGGAACCAATTCTTCAGACTCCATTTAAATTATTAACTAAACTTATAGATATTGATCAATCATTAAATGGATGGAGATATGCTCACGCATTGCTTGCGCAACGAATGATTGGTGCCAAAATTGGCTCCGGTGGCTCATCAGGGTCTAGGTATCTAAAAAGAACTTTAGAAAAACATAGTATATTTGATGATTATACTAATTTGTCCACATATTTAATTCCAAAATCTGCATTACCTGTATTGCCTACTACTCTCAAAGAAAAATTAGGGTATTATTTTATTAATAAGGATATAAAGTAATATGAATGGTAAAAATGCATTAGTTTGTGGAAGTTCAAAAGGAATAGGAGCCTCAACTGCAATTGAATTATCAAAATTAGGGGCATCTATTACTCTGCTAGCAAGAAATAAGGATTCTCTTTCTAGTGTCTTAGATAAATTAGTTTCAACAACCAACCAAAATCATAATTATTTAATTGCTGATTTTGATGATTCCATGAAACTAAAAAATACAATTAGTGATTTTATAAAAACTTCCCCTCCAATTCATATACTAATTAATAATTCAGGTGGACCAAAACCAGGTCCTATTATTGATGCAAATATAGAAGATTTTATAGGAGCATTTAATCGCCATCTAATATGCAATCATATATTAGTGCAAGCACTTGTTCCAAATATGAAAAAAGCTAATTTTGGAAGAATTATTAATATAACATCTACATCCGTAAAGGAGCCAATTAAGGGCCTTGGGATATCAAATACAATTAGAGGAGCAGTAGCGAACTGGGCAAAAACATTGTCATTTGAATTAGGGGAATTTGGAATTACTGTAAATAACATATTACCCGGATACACAGATACTCAAAGATTACAGAAAATTTTTCTAAATAAATCAAAGAAAAATAATTTTGATATTGAAAGTATTATATCAGATGCCCATTCTCAAATTCCACTTGGCAGATTTGCTGATCCAAAAGAGACTGCAAAAGCAATCTGTTTTCTAGCTTCAGAAGATGCATCCTATATCAATGGTATAAATTTACCTGTTGATGGTGGAAGATTATCTACTCTATAAATGATAAAAATAAAAAACTATATTAATGGGAAATTATCTGATCCATTAGATAAAAAATATATCGACGTATTTAATCCATCTAATGGTAAAATTTATGCCCAATGTCCAAATTCTTCTAAAATAGATCTTGATGCTGCAATTCAAAGTTCTGAAAAATCTTTTTCTGCATGGTCTGGATTGGATCAAAGTAAGAGAAGTGAATTCCTATTTAAAATAGCAGATATGATTGAAAGAAATTTAGATGAATTTGCAAAGGCTGAGAGCGTTGATAATGGAAAGCCATATAAATTATCAAAGTCACTAGATATCCCAAGATCAGTTGAAAATTTACGTTTTTTTGCTTCTATGGCAAATTCTCTTGAAGCTGAATCCTATCATAAAGAAAATGTCATTAGTCATATAATTAGAGAACCACTGGGTTCTGTGGGAACGATTTCGCCCTGGAACCTTCCTCTATATTTATTTACATGGAAAATTGCACCCGCACTAGTAACTGGGAATTGTGTTATTGCAAAGCCTTCTGAAATCACTCCATATACAGCCTATTTGTTCTCAAAAATATGTATTGAAGCAAAACTTCCAGAAGGGGTACTTAACATATTACATGGAAATGGAAAAACAATAGGACATGAAATTGTCCGCCATAAAAAAATTAAAGCTATATCCTTTACTGGAGGGACAGAAACAGGTAAAAAAATTGCAAGAGAAGCTTCAGCCAGTTTAAAAAAAATTAACTTAGAAATGGGAGGTAAAAATCCTGTTATTATTTTTGATGATTGTAACTATGAAAAGATGATAGATAGCCTATTAAAATCATCATTCCTAAATCAAGGTCAAATATGTCTGGCTGGATCTAGGATTTATGTTCAAAAAAAAATTTATGAAAAATTTAAAAAAGATTTTATCTCAAGAGTGAAAAATTTAAAAATTGGAGATCCATTCAACAGCGAAACAGATCAAGGGGCTATTGTATCTATAGAGCATCTAAATAAAATATTAAAATATGTTAACCATGCAATTAAGGAGGGTGGGCAGATAGTTGTTGGTGGAGATATCCCAACAATAGATGGAGAGTGTGCTTCTGGATGGTATTTTTCTCCAACTGTTGTTGAGCAATTATCACAAGATTCAATCTTAAATCAAGAAGAAATTTTTGGTCCTGTTGTCACTTTAAATCAATTTGATCAAGAAAATGATGCCATTGAAATGGCAAACAATACCAACTATGGACTTGCCTCTATTATTTGGACTGAAGATCTTGATCGGGCCCATAAGCTTGCAAAAGTAATCGAATCTGGTTTAGTTTGGGTAAATTGTTGGCTTGAAAGAGATTTAAGAACTCCATTTGGTGGAATTAAAAATTCGGGGTTTGGTAAGGAAGGTGGAAAGTATTCGCTTGATTTCTTTACAGAACCTAAAAATATATGTACTAAATATTATGATTAAAAAAAATACAACAAAAAAAGCTCCTACGCCTGTAGGCAATTATCCGCATTCAGTAGAGATAGATGGAATGCTTTATCTATCTGGGATAGGACCAAGAAATTATTTAGATAATTCAGTTCCAGAGAATGAATATGATCTCGATGGGAACCTAATCAATTATGATATAAAAAAACAAACTCATGCTGTTTTTGAGAATATTAAAACAATTTTAGAAGAATCAAATTCATGCTGGGAAAATCTAATTGACATCATGGTATTTTTAACGAATATTCAAAATGATTTTAAAAAGTTTAATGATATATATAATTTATACTTTCCTGAAGCAAATGTATGTAGAACAACAGTGGAGGTAAATGCGCTACCTACAGATATTGCAATAGAGTTAAAATGCATAGCACTAATTAATAAATAATATGATAATTCCTCCTATAAATTTTAAAAATTGGATTGAAGATAATAGAGAATTATTAAAGCCACCTGTATGCAATAAGGTTGTTTATGAAAATACTGAATTTATTATTATGGTTGTAGGGGGACCTAATGCTCGAAAAGATTATCATGTGGATGAAGGGGAAGAATTTTTCTATCAACTTGAAGGAAAGATGATATTGAAAATCATGCAGAATCATGAGCCGCGAAAAATTGAAATTAATGAGGGTGAAATTTTTCTTCTTCCACCTAAAGTCCCACACTCTCCGCAAAGATTTGAAAATACAGTGGGTCTTGTAATTGAAAGAAAAAGAACTGAAAATGAGCTTGATGGTTTCCAATGGTACTGTGACCACTGCAATACATTACTATATGAAAAGTTTTTTCCACTTACTGATATTGTTAAGGATCTTCCACTAATATTTGATTCTTTTTGGGGTGACATGAAATCAAGAACATGTTCAAATTGCGATGAGGTATTAAAAAGATAATTTCATGCTTAAAATAGATATTCATACTCATATTATTCCTGATAATCTTCCAGACTTAACAAAGAAATTTGGTTATGAAGGGTTTGTTCGGCTAGAAAAGAAAAATAAATCAGAAGCAGATATGATTCTATTTGATGAAAATTTTAGAACTATTCAATGTAATTGCTGGGACCCTCAAAAAAGAATCATCGATATGAATAATTCGGATATTAATGTTCAGGTTATATCTCCAATTCCAATAATGTTTTCATACTGGGCAGACCCAAAAGATACCCTAGTACAATCACAAATGATTAATGATTTTATATCAGATATCTGCACAAAGTATCCCAAAAAATTTGTTGGACTAGGAACTATCCCTATGCAATCAATTAATTACTCTCTAAAAGAACTTGAGCGATGTAAAAATGAGCTAAATTTAAAAGGGATAGAGATAGGTTCAAATATTAATGATCATAATCTAAATGAAGAGCAATTTCTTGATATATTTGAAGCATGCGAAGATTTGTCTTTATCTCTTTTTGTTCATCCATGGGAAATGATGGGAATGTCTAACATGAAAAAATATTGGCTACCATGGCTTGTTGGAATGCCAGCAGAAACAACACGGGCTATTTGCTCTATGATATTTGGTGGAATTTTTGATAAATTTCCAAAACTACGTATTGCTTTTGCACATGGAGGGGGAAATTTTCACAATACATTGGGTAGAATAGAACAGGGCTTCATTCAAAGACCTGATCTCTGTGCTATTGATAATAAAAATAACCCTAAAGACTATATCAATAAATTTTATATTGATTCTTTAGTTCATGACTCTGATTCTCTTAATTTTTTACTTAACAAGGTTGGCGCTAATCAAATTGCCTTGGGAACTGATTATCCATTTCCACTTGGAGAAACAATCCCAGGAGACACCATTGCAAAATTAAAATCAATAAGAACAAAAGACAGAGAAAGATTATTCCATGGCACTGCGCTTGAATGGCTAAATTTAGATAAAAAATTATTTATTTGATTATGAACTTTAAATCTAGTGATATCTTTGCGAATGAATTAGATGATAATGATGCTCTGAGTATACTAAAAGAAAAATTTAATTTTCCACTATCAAAACCAATATATCTATGTGGCCATTCCCTTGGCCTACAACCAAAATCTGCCAAAAAGTTTGTCCAGATGGAGCTGGATGCTTGGAGTGAATTGGGTGTTGATGGACATATGAATGGTGATAACCCATGGTTTGACTATCATACTCTTCTAACAAACCATATGTCAAATATTGTTGGATCAAAAAATTCAGAAACCGTTGTAATGAATTCACTTACGACTAATCTTCATATTTTAATGATTTCATTTTTTAGACCAACTAAAGATAAATATAAAATTATTATTGATGCCCCAGCATTTCCATCAGATAAATATGCAGTGCAATCTCAACTGAAGCTGCATGGTTTGAACCCCCAACGTGATTTGATTGAAATAGATACATTTAAAAATGAACAATGTATATCAAGGAATCAAATGCTTCATGAAATCAAATCTAATATGGATAATGTGGCGATGGTACTACTTAGTGGTGTTAATTATTATACTGGCCAATTGTATGATATAAAATCAATTTCAAATTTAGCTTATGAGCATGACTGTATTATCGGACTTGACTTGGCTCATGCTGCAGGAAATGTAGAACTTCAGTTAAATAAATGGGAAATTGATTTTGCATCTTGGTGTGGATATAAGTATCTAAATGGTGGCCCAGGGGCACCATCGGGTGTATTTGTTCATGAAAAACATCACAATCGTAGTTTAAATCGTCTTGAGGGGTGGTGGGGACATAATAAAAATACTCGATTTGATCCTCCTCAAATATTTGAACCCATACATGGAGCTGAAGCTTGGCAACTTAGCAATCCTCCAATTTTATCTATGGCAGCACTACGAAGTTCTTTAGAGTTGTTTGATCTCATCGGAATTGAAAAGTTAATAGAAAAAAGCCAGAAATTAACAGGATACTTAGAATATTTAATAAAATCACTAGATAATGAAAATATCTCTATTATTACTCCACCTCATTTGTATGAAAGAGGATCTCAACTATCATTGAAAATCAATTCTAATCAAAATGATGTTAAAGCATTTTTTAAATCAAAAAATATTGTATGTGATTTTAGAAAGCCAAATGTGGTTAGGGTTGCTCCGTGTGCATTCTATAATAGTTACTCTGATGTATACCGTTTTGTAGAAGCACTAAATGAACTATGAAAAATAATATTACCATCGTTGGTTCTGGATTAACTGGCCCTCTTTTATCCACAATCCTCTCAAAGCAATGTAATTTAAAGATTGATATGTTTGAACGATCTGGTGACTCAAGAAAATTAAATGATTTTTCAGGAAGATCCATAAATCTAGCTTTATCGAAAAGAGGAATTGAGGCACTTAAGTTCTCTGATATCTATGATGATGATTTTGAATCATTGCTAATACCTATGTATGGAAGAAGTATTCACTCAATAGATGGTGAGGTGACATTTCAAGCCTATGGCAATAAAAATAAACACTATATAAATTCTGTATCAAGATCTGCAATCAATCAAGTTTTAATGAATAGCGCAGAGAAAACAGGCAATGTTAAAATACACTTTAATATGAAATGTGATAGGGCTGATCTAGCTAATAATAAGCTTTATTTTAATCAAAAGATTATAAATATAGATTCTCCTGTTATCGGAGCTGATGGATATAAATCAGTTATAACAAAGAATATTACTGAAATTAATAATAGTAATCTAGAATATGTAAATATTGAGCATTCCTATAAGGAACTGATAATTGCTCCAAAAAATAATGAATATCAGATAGAGCCTAATTCACTTCACATATGGCCTAGAAGAAATATGATGATGATTGCACTGCCAAATCTTGATCAAACTTTTACATGCACACTGTTTATGAAAAGCCGTGGTAAAGATAGCTTTGAACAAATTGATAATAAAAAAAAACTATACGATTTTTTTGAAAATAATTTTAATGATGCATTGAAATTAATATCAAATCTTGAGCGTGATTTTTTTAATAATCCAACAGGACAACTAATCGGTTTAAAGGTACCTAAATGGAATTATGAAGATAGAGGGCTTATTATTGGTGATGCTGCTCATGCAACTGTACCATTCTATGGCCAAGGAATGAATGCCTCCTTTGAAGATTGCCATATTTTTGGTCAACTGATAAATCAACAAAAAGATTTCGATTGGAATCAAATTTTTCAGGAATTTTGTTTAAGTAGAAAAAAGGATGCTGATTCAATTTTAGATTTATCTTTAGATAACTACAGAGTAATGAGAAATGATGTCCTTGATGATATCCATATAAAAAAACAAAAGCTATCATTTCTTCTTAATAATGATTTCCCAGATTATTTTATTCCGCTGTATACAATGGTCTCATTTACATCAATTCCATATTCTATTGCTCTTAAGCGTGGAAATATTCAGGATATGATACTAGATGAACTTATAGGTGAGAATTCATGTGAATTAGAAGGTTACAATAAACAGAAAGCTGAAAAGCTAATAACTAAACACCTATCAATAATAACTACTGATTAGTAAATTTAATAAAGATGAAAATTAATATAGAACATAATATAAAAACATATCAAATTGATTCTGATGATGGAGTGAGTATCTCAATCCCAGTACAATTTAACCAGAATCTAAATCCAAAATTTTATGATGAGTCAAATCCTTCAAAAGAATATTATAAATCAAATGGTATTGAATATAATTTAGATCAGCTTTCTGGATGTAATGTCCCATTGATAACAATGAATATTCACTGCTCTGGAACACATACTGAAACAGCTGCTCATGTGATTAAAGACTCTTATTTTATTAGTGATCTTACAAATATGAATTTTATTCCAGCTACCCTGATATCAATAACTTCCGAATCAAATATAAATGAAAATTATCATATACCAATAAATAATGATGATGAAATGATAACAAAAGAAACTCTAGAAAAATATTTTGATAGTGATAATAAATTCTCAGATTGCATTATAATAAGAACATTGCCAAATGATGATGAAAAAAAGGTTAAAAACTACAATAAGCATGCCTATCCATTTTTATCTAATAATGCGGTATTCTTTTTAAAGGAAATGGGAATAAAGCATATTGTGATTGACACCCCCTCAATTGATAGATTTGATGATGGGGGTCAACTTGAAAACCATAAAATATTTTTTAAAAATCAAGATGGCTCTATTAATAAAAATACGATTACTGAATTAGTATTCGTTCCAAACCACTGTTCTGATGGAAAATATTTCATTTGTATTGGAATTCCTAAATTTAAACTAGATGCCGCCCCATCCAATCCAGTGATATATAAAGTACTATAAATTTAGATAGTTGATAATCATACTTCAATTTCCTCACTCTTATCAATATCTGCTTCAATATCTAGTAATTCAGATTTGACGATCTCCTCAGATCCAGCTCCCATCTCTTTTAATCTTTTCATGCTAGGAACAAGCCTAGATTCCATTGAACTGACGGCTTTGTTGTAGGATATTTTAGTAGTATTTAGCCTTTTACCAATATCTTCAAACATAGAAGAAAATTTAATAAATCGCTCATATAACTTTTTCCCTTCATCTGCAATTTTCTGAGTGTTTTCATCAAGTTTTACATGCATCCATCCATATGATACTGCCTTTAACAAGGCTAACAATGAAATAGCGGAAACAATTAATACCTTATTCTTCAATGCGTCATCAAATAGATCCTTATCATTTTCAAATGCTGCATACAGGGCTGACTCTAGTGGTACAAACATCACAACTAGCTCAGGAGAATTTTTAAATTGAGACCAATATGATTTCTGAGATAGGGTTCGCATAAAAGCCCTTGTTGATTTAGAGTGCTTTGTAAGCTCTTCTTTTATTTTATCTTCTTGGTTTGACTCGCAAGCATTTAGATATGACTTAAGGGGCGCCTTTGAATCAATCACAAGAAGGCCACTATTCGGGAGATTAACAATCATATCAGGGCGTATATCACTTTCATCTGAATGAGTTGTTGTTTGTTCAACAAAATCTATGTGCTTCTGAAGTCCAGAAAGTTCTACTATATTTTTTAACTTCATCTCTCCCCATTTTCCTCTAGCAGATGACGACCTTAGTGCACTTTCTAAATCATGGGTGGTATTATGAAGTTCTTTTTGGAATTTTCCAAGTTGCTCTAGCTCTTTTTCTAGGGATTTATAGGCTCCCTCTCTTTTCAGTTCAATCTCTCTTATCTGTTTATCTAAATTTTCTAAATTATCCTTAAGAGGGTTGACGACACCCTTAAAATCTATTTGTCCTTTTTCCCAATCTTTTTTTTGAATTTCTAGTAGATGTTTTATATCACTAGATAGATTTTTAACATCTATACTCTTATTCTGTTTTAGAATAAGATAGGATAATAAAAAACCTACAATGAGACATGTGATTGCTATTATTGTATATTCCATAAGTTAATTGTAAATATTTAATTTAATTTCTAAACATATTTTGCAAATTTAAATGATGTCATCAAATAAAAAAAATCAAGTTAAGCTAATTATTATCACTGGGCCAACAGCAAGTGGAAAAACATCTCTTGCTACTAAATTAGCGTATGAGATTGATTCTGAAATTATATCAGCAGATTCTCGACAGATTTATACAGGTATGGATATAGGTACTGGTAAAGATCTATCTGAATATGAAGTCAATAATAAAAGAATAAATTATCATCTAATTGACATTTTGGATCCCATGAAAGATTATAGCGTATATAACTTTCAAAAAGACTTTTATCACGCATATAAAACTATCAGAAATAAAAATAAAATACCTATTGTCTGTGGTGGGACAGGACTATACATTGAATCTATCCTTCTAGACTATGATTTATCTGCAAAACCTCCTCCAGATAGAAAACTGAGGGAAAAATTAGATAAATTAGATAAAGAACAACTTTTAGAAATTATAGAATCATTATCAAATTCAAAGAAAATTGAACACATGCTTCTTGAAACAAAAAAACAAATTATTAGAAATATTGAGATACTTAAAAATAATTCTACTGATTCTAGATTTAAATTAAAACCTATGAAAGACAATGCAATTATATTTTCAATTCATATAGAGACAAAGCTACTAAGAGAAAGAATACGGCAACGATTAATTGAACGAATAGATAAGGGCATGATCGAAGAGGTAGAGCAATTAATTAATCAGGGGATGCCAATAGATAGATTAGAATACTTTGGATTAGAGTATAAATTTATTGGTAAATATTTAAAATCTAAAATTACAAAAGAAGATATGATCATAAATTTAACTACCTCTATTAGAAAATTTGCAAAGAGACAGCGAACCTGGTTTAGGAGAATGGAAAAAAGAGGAATTAATATTAATTGGATTGACCCTAAGGATTATATAAAACTAAAAGAAATGGTAAATGAATATATTGATGGATCATAAACACAATAAATATATAAATAATAAATTAGCTAATAAAAAATGGTTGCCAAATAAAACTCTAAATAAAAAACCGTATGACTTTCTCATTACTATCCCATGCTATGATGAATATGATTATATATTTAAAACATTAGATTCGATTAATTGTCAGGATATAAATATTTTAAAAAATACACTGGTATCTGTAGCTATTAATAATTCAATGAATGAGAACAAATCAATTATCGCTAATAATCAAAGGACCTATCAAAAACTATTAAATAATAAATATAACTTTGAATTAATAGTAATTGATGCATTCTCAAAAAACAAATCACTAGAATCAAAAATTTCAGGGGTGGGAATGGCTAGAAAAATTTGTGTTGATTTAATGATATCTAATCTAAAATCAAATTCTATAATTTGCTTTATTGATGCAGATACCATTTTATCAGAAAAATATTTGTCAAAAATTAAATCATCCTATAATAAAAATAATTGGAGTGCTGCTACAGTTAATTTTCTTCACCAAGAAGATGAGCCAAAAACAAAAAAATTAATTAGAGAATATGAAAAAATTCTTAAGGTTACATCATCTAATATTAAAGAATGTGGATCTCCATACAGCTATGTTTCATTGGGCTCAACTATGATATGTACATGCTCAGCTTATATCTCTGTTGGTGGAATGAATAAGAGGGCTGCTGGTGAGGATTTTTATTTTTTACAAGAACTTGAGAAGTTCTGTGGTGTTCAACAAATTAATGATATACTTGTTCATCCATCCTCAAGATATTTAAGTAGGTTGTATATGGGAACTAGTATGAGGCTTCAAAAATCATTAAATAGAGAATTAAATTTATCTACATTGTATTTTTCTGAAAGTTCATTTAAAATTTTGAGAAAGTGGATTAAGCTTGCATTATTATCAGACAAAAGAGATTATAATGCACTAGTAAGAGATATTAATAAAATTGATTTAGAGTTACTTCCTTTTTTACATAAAATAAATTTTAAAAAGGCGTGGAACTCTATTGTATCAGCTCCATCTTATAATCATTTCTCAAAACAATTTCATAGATGGTTTGATGCTCTTAGTGTTTTTAAGCTTTTGAAATTTTATACTAGACCTTAACTTTGTAAACTACTATGTCTACTACAAACAATATTATGGGGAAAGAGTTCTATAATGCCTTAGTCTCAGGTATTTGTAAGGTCATATCTCGTCATGAGCATCTAAATAAAATTAATGTCTTCCCAGTTCCAGATGGAGATACTGGAACAAATCTTTTATTTACCCTACGACCAATTCTAAATATTAAGAATGATATCTCTGATAATATTGGTGAGGTTTTATCTAAAATTTCAAATACAGCTATTGATTCTGCTAGAGGAAACTCCGGTACAATCATAGCACAATATTTTATTGGTATGGCGGAAGAAGGGTCAGCAATGGATGTAATTACCAATACGAACCTAGGACAATTACTAAATGCAGGGTATGATGCGGCTTATAGCTCAATATCAGAACCGAAAGAAGGAACAATTATAACGGTAATGCGGGATATTGCTAGTGAGGCAAAGAAACAATCAAATAATGAAGATATTATAAAAACATTTAAATCTATTTTTAGAGTCTCAATTAATTCACTAAATAATACTCCGGAACAGATGCAGCTACTAAAAGATGCAGGTGTAGTGGACGCTGGTGCTCAAGGGCTTGTTGATCTTATTGAGGGCTTCTGCTACTATCTTTCTAATGGAGAAATATTAAATTCTGAATCAATGAGTACTCGTGAGATTCCTGAGTCTAATACTGAAGTAAACATTGAGAATTATGAGAAATCAAATTATCAATTCTGTACTGAATGTATTGTTGAGGGGAATGAAATTAGCCGAAAAGTGATGAAGGCACGGCTAAATGCTATGGGTGATAGTTTTATTTTAGCTGGAACTAA
>Ga0114993_10005626_pt1 | contig 12037 bp, 5 predicted proteins | sample ArcticOcean_MG_C_FD_87042 | JGI IMG/M metagenome (GOLD analysis project Ga0114993, IMG submission 87042) | Marine microbial communities from western Arctic Ocean - ArcticOcean_MG_CB2_150 | ecosystem: Environmental > Aquatic > Marine > Oceanic | place: Arctic Ocean: Canada Basin | collected...
CCGCTTTACTCCACCCCATTTATCCCTTGGCATCCCGCATCTCAGCAGGAAATCTTTCTAGCTATTCAACCTCCTTCTATTCCTGGGTTGTGATAGTGCCACTCGTCACACTTCTACTATCAATACCAGAAACCTGAACGGTTTGAGTAGTTCCAATCCAATCCGAAGGTAGCACCGCGGAGGTGACTGTGATCTTGGTTCCATCCGTACTAAACGTGAATCCAGCAGGTGGGTTTTTTGGATCCACTATGAACGTTCCTCCACCGGTGCCGGCGAATACAATCTTATCCGCACCGCGGAAGTTTTTACCATTGATGATCAAGTCACCGTCGCTCTTGTCGTAGATATTGGAACCTCCGTTATACCCACCACCGGCGAATGTTGAAGCACTCGTGTCCTTCAACTCCGGTGTGGCACCCATGCTGAATGCCGTTGCGGCCGTAGAAGTTATCGAGCCGAATGGCGTAGTGATCTTGATCCGACGAGTAGCATTGGCAGTTGTATCCATCAAATGCGCCGTGGTGATCCAGCCCGTGGCATTTCCGTTAATAGAAGCAGATGTGGTACTATTAATATCCAGCCCTGTGCCTCCGGTTCCATCTGTGCCGGAGAAAATCCCAGGCACACCGGCGATCGGATTACCGTTGACATCCACAATCTCCACAAGAGACATGTGGCCGAAGCCTGTTCCGACCAGAGCAACTGCGTCAATGTCGCGAGAATAATTACCATCTAAAACACCATGTGAAGTTAACGTCGGCGGGGCGCCAACCTTGAAACGCTGTGCCACTGAGCTTAGTGCATTATCACGTGCGCTCACCAACTTGATGATTCGCTGAGCACCGTCAAGCGACGTGTCATCACCGGCCCCGAACTGGAATGTTTGTGTGTCGATCGCAATTGAGTTGTCAGTCACCGTGATACCCGGTGCCGGCAAGGCAATTGTAACGTTTCCATCCGCCGAGCTGTTATTATCTGCAACGAAAGTGATGTTCTTCACCGCCATGAAGCCGGAGCCGAAGATAGTCAGATCATCGCCCAGAGTCTTGTCCCGGTTGAAGTGACCGGCCACGGAAAATCCGCCGATGCCGTCAACCACTGGCTGCTTGTTCACCACGAAGGTCTTGTTGGAGTCCAAGTCGGTGTTGCCCACCGCGTTGTAGATCTTGAAGGCGCGCTTGGCGGATGAGTTGTTGTCCGCGTCAGACCACGGGATGGCGTCGGCGGAAACCTGAATTCGCGTGCCATTGGCTTCCACCGCCACGGCCGCGTTGGGCATCTGGATGAACACCGGGTTGGCAAACGAGGTGCCATCCTCCTGCGTGACCTCGATGGTCGTCACCGTGTTCAAGGCCGTGCCGTTGATTTCCAGGACCCGGTCGCGCTTATACATGCCCGTGTCGAAGATGAGCTCCCAAGTTGAGAGGGCGTTGAACTGCGACAAGCTGGTCACCACCGGCTTGGAGGTGATGGCCGTGAACAACGGGTTGGTCGCCGGGCTCAAGACGCTGTCTACATCAGCAGCAGTAGTCGCAGCTTTGCGGGCCACCCGCAGGCGACGGTTGCTTCCGTCGGATACTGCGGTCATCGCATCGATTGGCAGCACAATTTGTGTGTCCGAGATGGTCTGAATGTTGGAGACTGTGAAAGGCAGACCTGTAGAAGCGACACCAGGCGTTGCTCCAGTGCCCGTGTCTTCCACCGCCGCGCTATTGGCGTCATCCACTCGGATCCGATCCACCACGGTTTCGTTATTTTCCCTGCTCTTGAATCCGTAGCCGTACACGGTGAGCGTTTGCGCGCGGTCGAAGGGGAAGTTGTCGGACGAGGTGCCCGTAATCACCGGGCGGCCGGTCTCGATGGTGAACTTCTGGGTGCCCTTTTCGCTGGCTCCCACGCTGTTCCACACGCGCACCTGACGCTCAGCACCCTCGGAGGCATCAGTAATGATCCCCGCCGGGATGTCGATGCGACTGTTGGACACAATGTATTTGTCCACCGACATGATGGTTTGAAACACCAAGTCGCCGCTCATGATTTCAATGGCCGTCACGCTGGCCATCTCGCTGCCAATAATGGTCAAGACTTCCTCCGAGCGCGTGAGCGTGTTTTGCTCAATCGGCGCCACGCCAGCGCTGTCGCTGACCAGCGAGATGCCCGGCACGGAAGTATCCGGAATCACCGAGTTCCAAACGCGATCCTGCGTCGACCCCTTCGGGAAGTACTCAACGTCATTCGGCCCCGGGCCCTTGATGTGGCCCCAGAGCGTGGGGACGGAATCCTGATTACCAACCACGCTGACTTCGCCACTCCAGAGCACCTCGAATCCCTCCAAGGCGCCACCGATCTTGTGGAAGGTGTACGCAAACCGCGCACCCGTGGCTCCCGCCGCTGGCAGGTTGAATATGCCCGGGCCGGTTTCATTCGTCATGCCGACACCGTTGTAGCCGGCGACCATCTCAGTGTTACTGGTAACGGGCACGTCGCGGGTGAAGCCCACCGGCACGCCATCCGCGGATGGCGGCAGGTAATCCGCCACAAAGAGCATGTCCGGTGCGGTCACGCTGCGACCAATCTTTTGGGTTTTAAACGAATAGTCAATGGCGGGATTCTGCCAGAAGGTCATCCCGTTCTTGTTGGCAAATGGATTGCTCCACTGGATTCCATTTTGGGAGGCAGAGATGCTGCCAATCTGATTACCACTGGCATCGGAGATACCGATTTTATTGTTGTTGGTTGGTTGATACAGGAAAGTATCGGTCCAGACAAAGTTGGTGGGAGTGAAGGTAACGCCCAACAACGAATCAAACGGTTGATAGTACATCTGGATTGAATCAATGCCACCGCGCAGCACGATGTTTGTTCCCGCGGGAATCGGCACGCCACCCAGTCCCGGCGTGCCGGCAATGGGCGAGGTGGATGAGAAAGTGCTCGGAAGCGCGCCGCCCAGAGCTCCGCCCGCACGGGGCAGGAACGGGAAACGCCGGCCAGATGGATTTGCCAGGAGCGTCTGCATGTGCGCCGGCAGATACTGGGCAGGCTCAATCACCGTCGCCCCGCCAGCGGTATCCAGTGACTCGTATATGAGGGTGTTCTTGGAGTACAAATACTTGAGGCCACCCGCATCGTCGTAGGTGAGCGCATGGCGCGGCTGGAATTGGCCGCCCATCGCATTAAAGCCATCGTAGTACACACCGAAACCAAACTGCGACGGTGTATCTGTCCAGAAAAGCTGAGTGTTGCCGTAAAAAGCATCCACAACAGCCGCCACAGACGACCACGCGTTGCCGGTGGTATCGGTGGTGAATTCCTCCATGTCGGCGATGGTGTAGGCCGGCGGGGTGGCACCCACCTGAATCGCGGCATCATGCACCAAACGATAACTGTATTGTACCCCATTGATAAAGTCGGTGGCTTGACTCGAGGTGGGATCATAATTGCGCAACGCAACGTGAAAGTTAATCGCGTTGGTCGTTGAGTTGGTGGTCTGATTTATAATCGAGAACGCATGTCGGTGAGGGTTCCCCAAGCCCAAGTGGTTGACCATCATGCCCAGTACAATCGACTTGAGATCAATCACCTGCGCGTTCTGCGCGGTGGTGTTGATCCAAGTGGTGTTGTAGTTGCCCACAAACCCGTGCTTGGCCAAATCCAGTTCACTCATGCCCTGGTAATCACCATTGACAAAAAAGTCATTGATGACACCCATGGCCTCGGTCACCGAATCCATGCCCTCCGGGCCGAAGTAGTTCACGAAGCTCGCGTCAAACGAGTAGACAAAGTGAGGATTGTTCCACCGATACAATCGCGGTATCTGGCGATCAATCGTCTTTGGCGCACCAAGATCATCAGTGTAATTCCACGCCGATCCAGTCTCATTCGGATTCAATGGCCCCATTAACACAAAAGCCTTGGCTGACGGCAATAATGCCATGAACGCCAGCCCCAACGCTAACAGTATGATTTTACTCTTTTTCATTTGGTTTTCCTTGTTTGTTTTCCTTGTCTTTTACCACCCATGGGAGTTTATAAAACTGCCCATTAATTCGCTTGTCTCACGCGGAAGTAGCGCGGCGAATTGGCACCACCCACACTCACTGAGTCCTGACCACCCTGTCCGGAACGAGCAGTGCCCACGTTATTCCATGATTTTAAATCATTTGACCCCTGCACCACATAGCGTCTCCCCTGCTGACTCTGCCAGCTCAGGTTGTAGCCGCCCGCCGAGCCACGCTGGAGCTTAGCCCGCACCGTGCTGCTCTGTGTCGGGGCACCTCTACCGCCAGTCGAACCTCGGTTCATCCCGCGCAACATACCGGACGCCGTCGGACGTGTCGGATTGGCACGCCGATTAGCCAAAGAACCTTGGCCACCTCGCGACGGCCCAAATCCTGGCCGCAAACCCTGACCCGGCAAGCCCCGGCTGGGACCGGCCGAACGACTAGACCGACTCTGCGGCGCGCGCGCCATTTGTGTCGCCCGTCCACCAAAGTTCACGCTGGGCCGACCCATGCTGCGCCTTTGCGCCAGACTCCGCATCATCGACAAACCTGCCGTGGCGGATCGTTGCGCCCCAAAAGCGCTGGGGCGTGGAATGCTACGATTAGCCATCGAGGGCGCACTCGCTCGGGTCGAAGCCAGCGAACGTGGCGCGACGGGAGCCGCTGACAGTGGGGGCGCCGCGCTTGGACTCGCACTCACCGCTACCGCTGCCGGGGCCGCTGGCGCGGCGGGAAGAGACGGCGGAGGCGAAACTTGGAAGCCCGGAGTTGATGCCACGAGGGCCGCCGGAGCAGCGGACGCCGCTGTCGCTGCCGAGGCCGTTCCAGTAATGCGCGACTTGGCATCCGCGGACACCACCTGCACTTCACCCGAGGTCACATCCACCACGCCATCCAACGAGCTGTTGCTCGTCACATAACGTTGCGCGGATAAAATCGAGTGACTCGGCTTGATCGTGTTTACCCAAACTACCAGGAATTTACTGGCACCATCCGTGGCCACCGTCGGCGCGGTCTGGTGCAACTGACCCTGCGTGTTCACCTGAAACTCCGTGCCACCAGAAGCCAGGCGACCCTGCACGCCAGCGCCCGAGGCATCCTGCCCGTAGCTCGTCCAAGCCACCAGCGCATCGCCCGCCAACTGAACTAACTCCGGCTTGGCCTGCTGTCCTTTTAAATGGGTGTTATGCTTCTCGCTTTTACCTGCGGGCACACCACTGGCGTTGAACGTGCGAAGAAGAACGTCGTTCAAGTTGCGAGTGTTCGCTTCATCCCGTTGCGTCCAAGCCGCCACAAAACCGCCATCCGTTGCCGCGGTCAACACCGGCGACGTCGCCAACGTGTCCCCATCGTTCAACCGATACTCATTGCCCTGAGCGCTGCCCGTGGCACCGAAAATTCTGCCCATAATGTTGCCCCGAAGGTTGGGTGCCCCCGAGCCCGTGCGGCCATTCACCGTCTCCGAAACCCAGGCCACGGCAAACCGGCCATCGCTCATCGCCGCCACGGCGGGATCGCTCTGGTTCATGCTAGCCGTTCCATTCACCTGAAACTCTCCACCGAGACGCGCGCCGCCTGAGGTGAATAACTGGCCGTAAACGCCGCTGCCATCACCGTCCTGCCCCTCGCTGCTCCAGACCACCACCACATTGCCATTGCTGAGCACGGCCACGTCGGCATTGTTCTGGTTCCCCGCTGTTCGCGTGTTCACCGGCAGAGCGCCCGTGACAAAGCTGCCGCTGGCATTCAGTATGCGCATGTAAACATCGGTGGACGCCCTCGACCCCGACTCCCAGACCGCGGCCGCGCCACCACCGGCCAACATTGCAACCCGCGGATTCAACTCGTTGCCCTGAGCCATGGCTTGGCTCATGCGAGTTGGGACCCCCATCCCGGTCATGTCAGACCCAAGCCGCTGGATCATCACCTGCTCAAACCGACCTGTGGACGGCATGTTCTGCCAAACCACAAAGCCCCCTAATTGACTCAAGGCCACATTCGGGTTCTTTTGATGCCCGGCAATATCCCCCAAAAGCGGGAATTCACCACCCAATTTACTAAGAGCAGCCTGACTCGTAGGCACAGCCAGCAAGGCAGCCCCGAGTAGGCACATCGTCAAACGCGTTGTTTTTTTCATAATCTCCACTTTCCCTGTCTCCTTGTCTTGCCTGTTAAAACTGTGTCCCAACCGCTCTCGGCGGCTGAACTACAAGATGTTCCGTAGTCATTTTTACAACCCAACAACATCTTGTGTTTTAGAACACAACCCCTCCTTGCGGGATGGTTTCTCACAGCCTGTGAATAATGTCAACAACTTTTTCACAATTTTTTAAGTTTATGTGAACATGTTGTGGGATCAAAGAAAACACGACACTATATATAGTCATGATCGAATTCTCCTTGTAACCACCCCTGGTTCTTCTCCTTGCTTGGAATCCAGCCTCACCCAATACACTAAGGGACCTTTGTCTTAATCACCCATCATTGGGCGGTGTTGGCTGCAATCCTCCTTGCGGGGCGAGGATTAAACATTTTATAAACATTGTGTCAACAACTTTTTAACATCAGTTAAAAAAGGAGGTCAAAAAAAAGAGGGGTGGCAAGCCACCCCTTTGGACCCGGATGGGTCATATAAAATGAACTGGTTTATTAACCAATCACTTTGTTGATCTGCTGACGCAGGATGTCGGACACGGTCACACCGCGTTTCTTCGCCACTGCCTCGAGCTTCTTCTTGGTTTTCACCGGCACGAATGCGGCGACCAGTTTCTTTTCAGGATTTCTTTGTGTTGCCATAATAAACTCCTTAGTTAGTTGGAATCGGTACGGGCGACATCTCACTAAATTAGTTATATGCTGTCAAACATATTTTTAACATTTTTTTAGGCGGCCACGGAATGGCTTAAAACAAATCCTGCTGCCGCGAGTCCTCGAGGGACTGGCGCAGCCCACGAAATCCCCAGCGGGTGTATAGGGCATGCAACTGCTCGTGGTCTGCCGAGCCGGGCGCAAGGTTCGACGGCGCGCTGGGCAGGGGAAGGTCCTCGCGCAGGCGCACAAGTTTCTGGTTGCGGGCGAGGTCTTCCCGAAGTTTATCGAGGGGGACGCGAAAGCGCTCGGGCTGAATTTCGTCGATGCTCTGTAGGAGTGTCTCGAGTGTGCCAAATTGCTCGAGCCACTTGGCGGCGGTTTTAGGGCCGACGCCGCGTACGCCGGGGATGTCGTCCACTGCGTCGCCAACAAGGCTAAGCCAATCGATGATTTGCCCGGGCAGTACGCCGGTCTTGGCTTGAACTTGTTCGGCGCCCCAGACGGTTCCGCTTTTGTCGTTGGGATTTAGCAGCCCGATGTTTTCGTTTAAGAGCTGGAAAAAATCCTTGTCGGGGCTGGCGATGACGGTGAAACGGTCGGCGGCCTCGGCTTGGCGCGCAAGGGTGGCAATGGAGTCGTCTGCTTCCACGCCTTCCTCGAAAATAGAGGGGACGCCGCTGGCCTCGAGCCACTCGACGATGGCGTCGAGCTGCGGTTCCAAGTCGTCGGGCATGGGGTCGCGCTCGGATTTGTAGCCGGGGAGGATGTCGGTGCGTTGCTCGTCGAGGCCGCCGTCCCAGGCGACTGCGAGGTGGGAGGGCTTGATGAGTTCGCGCGCGCGCTGGAAGGCCTTGACGAATCCGAAGATGGCGTTGGTGGGTGTACCGTCGGGGCCGGTGAGGTTTCGGATGGCGTAGAATGCGCGATAGGCAGCGGCGTGGCCGTCGATCAGCAGCAGGGTTTCCCGGGGCGGCATGGGCCTATGGTTGCAGGCCGCGGAAGTTGGGCACCTCGCCATCGGGCTGCCGCATGAAGGGGAGGGTTTCCTCGGTGTTCACGGGGTTGCCGGCGGGGTCGATGATAGTGCTGGTGATGTAAATGGCCATGTTCTTCTTTTTTCGCTGGGTGCTTTCGCCGCGGAACAGTCCGCCGATGAAGGGGACATCGCCGAGGAAAGGAACCTTGTCCTTGTTCGTCAGCACGGTCTCGGCGATTAGGCCACCGAGAGCGAGGGTGTAGCCGTCCCACACCACGCAGTCGACATTGAGTGTGCGTGTGCGGAAGCGGGGCAGGGCGATGGGCTGGGTGACGGTGTTGCCTCCGGCAAAAGCGGTCGCCTCGAAGGTGGTGTCCTCGTAGCCAAGGAACTCGGTGAAGGTTGGTTGCACCTGCATCTCGATGGTGTACATGTCGGAGCTGACGTAGGGCACGGCTTGAAAGTCGGGGCCAAATTGGCCTGTGGTGACGTTGGGCATCATGGCGCCCGCGCCGCCACCGCCGAATGAGCCCGGCGTGAAGGCCGGCGTGACTCCAGTGACGATGTAGCGTGTGTCCTGCACGTTGAGAGTCGCGGGACGGCCGCTGACGGTGATGATGTGCGGCGCGGATAACACGTCCACTCCTTCCTTTTGATCCATGGCCGAGAGCACCATGCGGAATTGCGGGTCGGTGAGGATGCCCGTAAAGGTCATCATCGGGTTGCCGTGCTGCTTAAAGTTGGAGGTGACGTGGCCGTCAGTGGAGCGCGGGGAAATGGAATCAGGTGAGGGCACAAACTGATCGACCTGCAGCGTGCCGGGGAATGGGAAGAAGCCGGATGGATTGTTGCGGCTTGGCTCGCCGATGTAGGTTGGGGCGGTGCCGGGGGCGGTAATGATCTTGTCGCCAAGCGCGCGGAAGTTGCCCAGAAACCAGTCAAAGCCCATCGCGTTGTTGTCGTCGTACTCGATCTCGGCGAACTTGGCCTCCAGTTTAACCTGTGGCGGCGAGGCATTGAACACGTCGAGGATTTGCTCCACCAGTTCCAGGTCGCTCAGGGGACCGCGAACGAGCATGATGCCGCGGCGGTCATTGAAGAACACTTGCACGTTTAAGCCGTACTGGTTGCGCAGCAGATCCTCAATAGCCTGCGAGGCTGCGGTATTATTGAGCAGGGTGTTGCCACCGCCCGCGCCGCCGCCGGGCGCGCCACCGCCGGTCGCGCCACCACCGCCACCGGGGGCGATACCAAATTGCAGCCCACCATCCTGTTTGTAGTAGTTCCTGTCATTGCCCGGCTGAAAAACAGGCATTTGCCCTGAGCGGCCCATCGAGGCGGTGGCTGGATTAAACTGGTGGGGTTTCACCGGGGTCAGATCAATGCCCTTCGGCTTGAGGCCATTCCGGTATAATCTGGTGTGTGGCAGGCCCAGCCCGTGCATGAAGGCGTTGCCGTTGACCAGGAATTTACGTGTAAAAAGCTCCTCGGTTTCTGGCCCGCGATAGGAGAAAGTAACCCCGAAACTGGTGACCTCGTGCTTGATCGGCACGTTGAACGAGTCGCTTATGTTCTCCAGCAACGCACCCACGGAGAGGTCGCGAATGGGGGTGGTCAATCCAAGGATGGAAATCCGATTGGGATCTATGGTCTCGCCGGACAACACAGATGCGGGCGCAACTTGCACGGCTGGCGCAACTGGCACGGCTGGCGCTGGCTTGGCCGGGGCCTTGGGGGCGGCCCCGGGAACGGGCGATCCGGTGGTGCTGCCTTGAGACTGGACATTGGGTAAAATCGGCAAACCGTTGGCGTTCACCCGGGGGCGCCGCACCGCAGCCAGCGGGACGCCGAGCCCCACTTGTGCCTGCGGCTGGCGCAGGTTCCACGGGATGGTGGTGTTGATCCGGAAATTGACGCCCTGCTTTTCTGGGTCGGCCTCGCGCACGGCTTGGTCGAGCAGGTTCACCACCTCCACCAGTGTCAATCCATTGAGCGGCTTGATTTCCGGCACGAGGATGGTCGCCAGTTTCTGGTGAATCTTCGCCGCGCCAAGATTGGATTGCACCTTGGATTTGAACTTGGGAATCATGCCCCCCATGCCTCCGCCCGCAGCACCGCCTCCGCCACCACCGGCTGGCTGGATGTTGAGACCCTTGGGGCCGCGATAGTACGGGTTGGGGGTGGGTAGGTTGTGGCGGCGGTCGTCGTTGAGCCACGCCTTGTTCACCTCATGCACGCGCTCGCGGAATTGCTGCTCGCGCCGCTTGTCGGTGATGAGCCCACGCACGTTGTGGATGCGCTTGAGAAATTGCTCCGCGCGATCGTTTAATGGATCGAGATAAATAACCCGCTCAAAGTAGGTGTTAGCCTCGTCGTAGTCTTTCGCGTCATAAAGAATCATACCGTCACGCAACAGCCGATCGATCTCAGTTTTATTGCCGCGGATTTCCCCCAGCCGCGTGAGCGTATCGCGCGATGGGCTGCGCCGCTTGTAATCGGTTTGGGCAATCTCCACCTGCCGGTTCATATCCGCCGCGCGCGCGAGGAATGGATTGGTGGAATCCGCCTCGGGCATCCACGCCTGAAGCTCCGCAATCGCGATCAGCGCCTGGTTGTAGTTGCGATCCTGTAGTGCCGCCGTGGCTTTTTGCAGCTGTATGCGCATGAGCCCCTCGGCCAATGGCTTGATCTCGCCGGCGGGCATGAAGGGCATCACCTCGTCCTGTTGCATCTTGTCGAAGGCCAGCTTGTACATATCGATGGCGTCCTGAAGGCGACCCTCTTTCTCCGCCGTTTGCGCAATGGATACCCAGCCGGGCAGCAGCTTGCGATTTTCCTCGATCTTCTCGGCCATGAAAGGAGGCCCGACCATCTCCGGCTCGGCCGGCTTCCTGGCCGAGATGCGCTCGGCCTCAAGCCGAATACGCTCCGCCTCGATAAGGCGCGGGATGTCCAAGGCTGGCGCGGGCACTGGCGGCGGCGCGGGCGCGGCGGCCAGGTTGAATGCCCGCAAGGCAACCAGGCCAAGCATTAAAAGAAGCCGCGGCGCAATGGCACGGCACACGTGTGTTGAATGACTTGTTATCTGCACAATACCCTCCTTGTATCGCAAAAGCATCATCATCGTAGCCATTCGTCGAGGCTTGGCAAGCTCTCGGTGTTAAAAGTTATTCACAGTGACACGCGGCACACCTAGCCTCCGCCGGGCCGGGCCGCCACGGGCGCGCCTCCGGGGATGGGTAAAATTACTTTGCGCGTGCGCGTGGGATCGTCCGCCGGGGTCAGTTCGGGATCTTTGCCCAGAATCACATGTGTCCGGGTGATGGCTTCGACAATATAAACCGTGCCATCGATAAACAGCTTGCGCCCGGGCCGGCAAGCGGGGAAGAGGATGCGATAGTTGGTGCCCCGGCCGTATTCCAAGTCCACAAATTCACCGCGCCGGAACGGTGTTCCCGGAGAGAAATACACGCCTGATCCTTCCGGTTGATTTTGCCGCAGCACATAGGCTGGCAGCGGTTGGTATTGGTCGCCCCCAAAATGCACCACATTGGTGGCGGGGTGCAGGTAGAGTTTCATTTTGAAATAGTGCCGGCCCTGCTGGGCAACATGCTCGTAGAAATGCACCACCAACCGCTCTGGATGGCTGTAGGGATCGTGGATCGTGGGATCCTCATACACCGCACGCCCGCGTGGCCCCGTGATTTCCTCGAATTGCTTGAGCGCGCTGGGGTTGGAATGCTTGAGAATTTTTTTCTCAAACCGATCTGGAAACACATTCCAAGTACGCTGGAAGCGATTGGTGTGCAGCTTATCCACAAACCCGGCCGTGGAAAGATCAGTCAGGTTTAACCAGTTGACATAGGGCTCGTTGTCGCCCCGGAGCGGCAGGAGCGAGCCGCGCGGGAGAATCTTCCCGGCCGTGTTGGTGCCCACCAGAATGGCGTTGGTGCTCGGCATGAAAGCGTGCAGCTTGGGGTTAATAAACACCGCCTGATTGGTGGTTTGATATCGCAGATATTCGTCGCGAACAGTGAGATAATAACTGATCGGATTGTTATTGGCATTCACGCGCACCTCGGCCCAGATTCGCAAGGTGAACGAATAGGGCGGGCTTACCACCGTAACCGCCTCGACACCTCGTTTGCGCTCGCCGTCATCCGCGCGAAATAGACCCAAGCTCTGGTTGGTCATCCACACCTCCGGGGAGAACAGGTAGTGGTTTTTAACACCCTTTAACAATTCCAGC
>Ga0114993_10005628_pt1 | contig 12036 bp, 10 predicted proteins | sample ArcticOcean_MG_C_FD_87042 | JGI IMG/M metagenome (GOLD analysis project Ga0114993, IMG submission 87042) | Marine microbial communities from western Arctic Ocean - ArcticOcean_MG_CB2_150 | ecosystem: Environmental > Aquatic > Marine > Oceanic | place: Arctic Ocean: Canada Basin | collected...
TAAGAGTGTGTCACCCTCTTGGTAAATACTTCCACTTATGTTCGCCAATGATTTTTTCCCCCTTAAGATTGATGTAACTTCCAGTTCAATCGCTGCCCTGCTAGCTAGCTCCACAAGAAGTTTGTGATCTATCCAAGGTTGTGTAGGATTTTCGTGTTCAACAGTTTCTGAATGTTGCTTGGCAACTAGGCTGCACGGATTTTCTACAAGAAGAGGTCTTTGCCAACTTGATGGACTGTTGTTGAGCCTCGCCGAAACACCAATAGTTTCTGCAATGATAAGATCAACATCACTTGATGGTTCGATTGCACCATCCTCACCAATGAACAAGAACATTGGACTTTCTTGTTGCGTGCCCAGGGCGTGTGTAGACTTTGGGGCAACTATCCACATCATTACAAGTTCAAACATTGCGAAAAAGGCTGAAAATACTACTACAAGTGGTGTGCCGCCATATATTTCTCTCATGCGTTTAACCAGAATCATTGCAAATGACCGCCATCATAAAAAATTAAATGCACAACCATTGTGGCATCAACGTTTGCATCATTTGTTCTGCGAATATCTAGTCGTTGAATCGGAACCAATCGTTCCATTCGTTCAAAACGTTGAATCAACTCGTAAAGCGCTGAGAACGAACCACTCAACTCCATGTTGACAGGAAGTACGCCCCATGATTCACCACCTCGGTTCCCAGCGATCTTCACACTACGTACAACTAAACCAGACAACTCCGCTGCTTTTGATGCCTTGCCAAGCCACTGCTCGGCGTGGTGCTGATCTGGAAGTCTTGATACAGCTGCGCTAGAAGCAGATGTAATTTCATTAATTGCGATTTGCATCTGACGATATTGTGCATTGACTTCTGAAAATCGCGAGAGCTGTTTTGTTCTTGTTTTTATTTCACTTGCTACATCTTCTACAGCCCTATTTGTTGGACGATACACAGTAACCCAGATCATAAGTGGAGTACATACAAGAACAAGAAAAGTAGAAATGTATCTCGTAGGAATATTCATGGTGATGATTCCGCCTGAGTCATGCGTGTTTTATTGTGAACCTCCATCGAAATTGCAAAATCACGCGATTCTCTGCCCTGTTTTTTCTGAGAGTATTGCAATGCGACTTTCTCAAAATAGGTTGATAACTTCAATTTCTCTACATAAAGAGATACTGCCACATCATTGGGAGATTCACCAACAATATGAATTGTGTTCATTGTTGTTGATACTCCCTCATCATTTGGTCTTGTTCGAGAGTCAATGCGAATAGAAAGTAAATACGCTTTTGTTGGCAACACCGAAGTCATTTCAGAGAGTAAAAGCGATTTGGGAACGATGTCAAGTAGCGAATTGAGCGTTTTTGCTTCGGCAAGCTCCCTGCGAAGCGTACGTTCTGATTTAACATATCCATACATTCGTTGCTGTGCGTCTTCCCACCTTGCTGAAACTGATTGTTGGGATTGTGTAACAGAACGCCAATGGGACATCGTTGTTGTAAAAGCAGAAAATGTTGTGAGAATAACGAGTCCAATCAAAAGTAGACCATACCGAAAGACTCTCCGATCTTGCTTTTGATCATGCCACTGCTGAGACAAAAAATCGTCAAATGGATGGTTCATCGTGATTGCCCCGAACATGTCAAGCATAATCCCGCGACTGTTGTCCACACTGGTCCACTTGCTATTCCCTCTGCACCACTGATCCACGCCGATGGGTCAGCAATGAAACCCGAAAGACCTAACTTAGTTGCCACTGATGCACATCGCTGGGTATGCAACGCTCCACTGCCACTAAATACAATTCGGTCAATAACACGATCTGGAAACAGTGAGTTGTGGTGTCTCATACAACCTTTCAACTCATCTACAAGCAGATCATCTTCACGTGTCGAAGTAGGTAATTGTTTTTGTTTTGGTTGAACAAGACCACGGGGCTGCGTTTCGCCGCGTCTTTCAAATTCATCACTTATTCCACCTGCTGGAACAAGTATGGGACTCGCCGCCCATTTGTCTTTTTCCGATGTGTCCGATTTATACTGTAGTGATGATGCAACAACCAGATTCATTCCATGTGCAATCATCGCAATGGTTTGTTTTTGATCTAAGTCAACGACCATTGACGTGATGGATCCGTCGCTCTCTCGGCGATATAGGCGATCAAACGCACGCAATGTTGCGTGTATTGGAACCGTAATTTTCTGGACATGTAATGATGCGGCCTCAAGTATTAATACACATTGTTCCAATACTTTTTTGGGAACGCCAACGCACAACAATTCTTGTTGTAATTTCGACTTGGTTCCGGTTCGTAAGTTTGTAAAAATTGGAAGTTGCCTGATTGAAGCATTTTTCCACCCTTCATTCCCTCTACATAATCTTTCCACAACTTCGTCATCAGTTGCATCGCAATCAACTCGAATATGTGTGAGCAGCACTTGAGAAGATGGAACAGAAACAACTGTATTTCGTGAACGAAAACAAGTTACAGCCTCCGACAAACCAGCTTGGTCCCCTACTGATACTTCAAAAGAAGCTTGCATGGTTTGATCGTCCATCCCTTGTAATCGCATCATGCGAATGACACCATCGTTACCAAAATGCACCGCAATTGGCCGCTTCGCCTTTCCAGAAAAAAGTCCGTTTCGAATTCCCATCAACGCACTTCATCGACAGGCAGTACATTGTTCTGGAGTCACAGTACGAATCGTACGTATGGTTATACCGATTGGTACGGTTCAGAGCCTGCGTAATTCACCCTACCGAATAAAGCGGATAGAACCAAAATCTGGAATGATTGGAATGTTCCCGACTCTAAAGGCAGAGGGCCAGTAGACACACCACGCTTTACCTATAAGCAAATCTCTATGCACCAAGAATGGTGCTGTGTCAATTTGTGCTGAGACAAATTCGTCTGGATTACCCCAATAACGAGAGTCCGAAGAGTTTTCGCTGTTGTCTCCAGCCATCATGAATTGATTTGGACCAAGAACAGCAAGTTTGTCGGGATGGGTCCCAAACGCACGTGAGCCAGTCTTCACTAGGCTTTCGTTTCCGGGGGTTGTTGGGTTTTTTGTTGCACGCGGTGGAATACGACGATCACTTCGATAATATAAATCGTGGTCCACACTCACCCTACTCAACGAGAAGGAAGAGTGAGCAAAATGCCAAGATAATTTTGGAGGAAACCCACCTAGACCTGCTATTTCTTCAATAGGGACATCCTGATCAACTCTTCTCACCAAACGAAGACGTTTTTCAGGACCATAATCATAGAATAACTCAGCAACGCGCTGATTATTGATGTACATCGCAAGCATCTGATCAACATGCCAAAACTCGACTCTTGTAGGCTCGCCTCCACGCAGTAGATCAATATCAAACTCCACACGTGAGAGCGAGGATGGATCGCCAACTATATGTTTGGACATAAATCCCTTTGTACCCTCAAGACCCCAAACAAATTCATGTCCAACTGCATCAAGTACAAAGGCAACTTTTATTCCATCACTCTTGGGGATGATCGTTGCTCCAACTCGCAAGTCTGACATTGGCTCCTGTTTATTCGTCGGCATCTGCATGTTGTAAGAAAGCCAATCATCGATTGGTATGTTGTGATGATCCCAAGTCAAAGTTGCAGTTTCGGCATCACACTTCAACCTACGTCCGTCCATCGACCAATCTTGCTTTGGCGCCCCTGTCCAAGATGGACCTCGCCATGGTCGCATCATTGCGAGTTTATCTGTTGGGATTGCATCGCTATTTGAAACTGGTCGCCACAGAGATGTTTGTATATGCTCTGGTTTCCGCTGGATCAAAAACGGGGCGTCACCCTTTTTAACAAAAATTTCTCCGTCTGCGATCCAGAGTGTTTCATTTGGCAACCCTATCAATCGCTTGATGTAATTCGCTGAAATACCTTGCGTATCCGTAGGATTCTTAAAAACAACGACGTCAAATCGTTCTGGTTCAAAAAATGGGTAAAGTGTCTTTAATACCAACACCCGATCACCGCTTCTTGGAACGATTTTTTTTGCTTCCGCCAACGGCAATGGCATGGTTCTTCCTAAAAGTGGGTCTACAAAACGCTGAGGATTAATATTTAGACGCGGAGCAAACCCAACTGGAAAATATTCCCCTGTTTGATCGCTGTGTTTCAGTAGGTGTTGACCAAGTAGTGTCGGTGCCATCGAACCGGTTGGAATCACAAACCCCTCAACAACAAATCCTCGAAACACCATCGCTAAAACAAACGCAACCACCAATGATTGGATCGTTTTGATGACACCTGCTCGTTCTTGTTCTGCGTTTTCCTGCATGTAGTGTGCAGTTTACTCTGATCCGCCCCCGCCCTTTGAATTTCCACCAGAATTATTTCCTGAACCGCCTTCAGAGTTACCGCCTTTGCGCCGTCGCTTACGGCGACGTCGTTTTTTCTTCTTTGATCCTTCGTCCCCGTCTCCACCTTGAGCATGACTGGTAGGTTGCTTTTCTCCTGATTTTTTCTTCGACCCTGAAGGGTTTCGACGTGGATTCTTTGGGTTTCTCTGAGTTTGTGGTGGAGGTGCCACCTCTTCCCACGGTCGCGGACAAGTTTCTGGATCAAGAAGTTCTTCAACTGGCACTGCAATCTGCCTATTGTCATGTTCAAGTGCAATAAGGACAAGTTGCGTCAATATCTTTCCGTCAAGCACAATACCCGGACCCTCAGCAGTTCCTACTCGAGTTTTCCTGTGTGGTAAATTCTTTTTCAACTCTCGATATGTTTGATCTTCATACCTCAAGCAACACATCAAGCGACCGCACCGGCCTGAAATTTTCTTTGGATCGAGCGTTTGCTTCTGCTGTTTGGCTGCACGCATTGAAACCGGCGAGAGGACTTTCAAAAAACTCTTGCAACAACAGTGTTGACCACATTTTTCGTAATCTCCTACTAGTCTCGCCTCGTCTCGTGCGCCAACCTGACGCATTTCAATTCTAGTCTGAAATTCTTTAGCAAGTGCTTGAACAAGCACTCTGAAATCAACCCTGTCCTCTGATTGATAGTAAAACGTAAGGAGTTCTTCGCCAAGGATTGGTTCAACGTCGACGATTTTCATGGGAATCCGGTGCTCTTCCACTAATTTTTTAACCACTTTTGTGTGGTCTCTCACGCGGCCCTTAAGCAAGCTCATGCGGCCCAAATCTTCAGCCGTTGCAATGCGTAGGACTCTACCATTGGTGTGAAAGGGAAACTTCTTTCCACCAGAATTATCGATGTATTCAAGCATTTCAGAACGAGATATAGATTTACCGCAACCTGCATTGGAACACGTTGTTGTTAATAGATCAACCAACTCTGTGCCACGGTGGGTCCGAGCAACAAGTTTCGAACCACAACCTGCACGGATTTCTCCGGCTTGTTTGTATTCGCCAACTTCAAGCATTGCCCCGAATCGAACAACCATTGTCTCTGGTGCCTCAAGTGCTTCAAGTTGTTCTTCTAATGTTAATGAATCTCGGGTTGAGGGATCAGCATCTTCTTCAAAAACTGGTAATGGAAAAATAGACATATGTATGGGTACCGCGTTACAAAATCACAAAGTGGTTCGTGATCAATCTTCAAAACTGTCGTCAGGGAGGGTTTCTTCTCCATCAATCACCTGACCAACTGATGGGTTTGAACGCGTAAGCGATTGTATTGTAGCCGCTCGACCATCTTGTTTCAGTTCTTCTAGCGATTTTCGTCGCCGTTTTGTAAAAAGAAGGCGTATTGGCACTTCGCTAAAGGGTAATTCTTCACGCAAGCGGTTCATCAGATACCGTTCATATTGTCCCTCAAACATATCTGGTTCATTGACAACAATAGCAATTGTTGGTGGTGAAATCCCAATTTGAGATACAAACAAGAGTTTTGCAACCGTTCCCAAACGTGAAGATGGACCGCGGCTTTTCAATATGTCTTGCATGAGATTATTTAGTTTTCCCGTTGAGACACGGTGTAAAGATTGCTCTTTTAAATTAAACGCCATAGCAACGGCGTCTTCAATGCCCTCGCTTTCGTGCGCACTTATAAAAACAATCGGCGCGTAATCTAATCCACGCAACTCTTTCGTCAAGTATTCAAGATAATCTTCTGGAGTCAGATCATCTTCGACAAGGTCCCACTTATTAACAACAATGACGGTTGGTTTAAATTGTCTTTGCAACTCGGTAGAAAGTTTTTTATCAACTTGAGAAACTCGGGTGGTTGCATCAATCATAAGCATCGATACGTCCGAACGACGAATTGAGTTAAGCATCCTTCTGTATGCATAAAATTCAATATCGTCTGAAAAACTCTTTTGTTTTCGCACACCAGCAGTATCAATGGCCGTCATGATTTTGCCGTTTATTTCAAATTGCACGTCAACAGCATCCCTAGTTGTTCCGGCAATTTCGGAAACAATCACTCGGTTTTCGCCAGCAAGAGCGTTAATGAAAGATGACTTACCTGCGTTTCTTTTTCCTACGATTGAAAGTCGTAACTCGTCTTCTTGTTGTTCGACTTCACCTACTTCACCTAGTTGTTTCCAAAGCATGTCAGAAAGCAAACCGATCCCATGACCACTTGTTGAGGAAACGCAAATTACTTCACCCAGCCCAAGTGCTGATGCTTCATGGCCATGAGATTCCCAAAAGCGGGAATCAACCTTGGTTGCAACGACGATTGTTTTATCAACAGCACCTGAACGACGCAACAACTTTGCAACTGTTTCGTCAAGCGTTGTTAAACCTGCCTGCGCATCAACGACAAACAATATGAGTTCTGAACGACTCATTGCTTCACGGATTTGATTCTCAATATCTTCGGTCAAATCACGAAGATCACAACCAGCATCATCTATATGTTGACCTTCCACGACATACACGCCCCACCCGCCCGTATCATGAATTTCAGCAAAACGCGGCGGTGTACCTTTTGGCGTCTTTTTCGGTGGATCAATTTCTAGAACAACACTGACGCGGTCACGAGTCACGCCAGGCGTAGGATCAACGATTGAAATCCTCTTGCGAGCAAGACGGTTCATTAAACTGGATTTACCAACATTTGGTCTTCCAACAATTGCTACTCTTGGTAGGGACATTTCGCCATTGTATCAGAGCAATCGCTTTCGATGCGGGTGTATAGATGGGTCGTGTCATTACCCAAACTGCGATACACTCTCCACATGCCTGCAACGAGTACACGAGGTGCATTAATTGTTATTTCCGGACCCTCTGGTGTTGGCAAGACTACCATCGTGCATAAAGTCAGGGAAGAATTAGATGCTATTTTTAGCGTTTCTGCGACAACTCGTCCAAAGAGTAGCCGTGAAGTTGATGGTGTTGATTACTATTTTATTTCACCAGCACGATTTGAAGAGATGGTGAAGGAAGATGCGTTTCTTGAACACGCCGAAGTTTTTCATTGTCACCGATATGGAACACTAAAAGAACCTGTTGAAAAAGTGCTTGGTGATGGAAAATTGATACTTCTTGATATTGATGTGCAAGGCGGTATGCAAGTACAGAAAAATATGGAACAATCCTTGAGGTTTTTTATACTTCCACCAAGCGAGGATGAATTGCTGCGACGATTAACAGAGAGAGGCCGTGACGATGCTGATTCTATTGAACGTCGTTTTTCAGAAGCAAAGCAGGAAATTGAGTTTGCAAGACAGAGCGGTGCGTATGAGTACTTTATTGTCAATGATGACCTTGATCTCGCTGTTGCAGAGACTGTCGCCATTATTCGACAATACCAAGATGCTGCTCGCTGGGCAACATGAAATTTCATCTGCAACAATTTGCAGCGCTTGGTCTGCTTTGCATGTCAACGGCTTCTATTGCAATTCCCATAGATTCAATTGTTGCTAGAAGTACATCTCCAATAGCGCCTCGGGGTGGAGTCATGATGGTGCGACTGCTAAGTCATGAACTTGGCAATGATTGGCCTGCGTCAATTCCTGTCATATTTGCTGATGATTCAATGACAGATGCAATTGTCGGCTGGATCGAATCAAAACCTGCCTCCTCTTCTTGGACAGATGACACACTCCTTATTCGCCCAATTCTGAGCGATGACACAACCGCAAGCATTCATCCTAGGGATCGTGTTACTGGCCCTGTTCTACTGTTACAACTTCCAGAGAATGGTAATGGTGAAATTTATTTTGGGGCTGAGAGTGTCGTTCCGCAGTGGATGGATCTTCCCGCTAGGTTACCCCAACTCAACTTGTCAGATTCAACACATGAACTTCCCTTGTATATCGTTGGGGCGGATCATCTACCATCAACTGGTGCATTGCATTATTGGCGATGGGTTTTATTGGCCTCTCGATTTGGTGTCGAAGCACCAAAAATACCTATTGGGAGTGAAGTCGAATCACTTGCAGCGCAACACGGCGAGCAACTCTGGCGCATTGCTCTGCATAATCTTTCTGTTGCAAGCAGAGGTGTTGCTGCAGATTGTAGAGATATTCTTACAGATTCCTCTAGTGATGGGGCACACCTCTTTGCGTGCTGGGTTGAGAACCAGAACACCCTCGAGGAGCTTCTTGGTGTATTACTAAATACTTCCCTGACAAGTAAACAACTAATGGAGAGAGCACTTCGTTGGGTGGATCGACAATCAAGGTCGCTTTTCTGGTTCGATTCAATATTCGGAAACTCAGTCACTCTGAAATTTGCAAATTGCAAACCAGAATCTTCTCTTTGTCTTCTTACTTGGGAAGGAGATGATGAAATTCCACTTCCACTTGAAGTACCTGCCAATTCAACAGGTCATATCACATTGGAAAGACCCCAAGAATTAGATCTTTCGGTCTTTGGCCCAGTTGTTACGCCTCAAGTACAAAAATTAACGTTAGCAATGCAGGAAGGCTCAACTGTTTTTCCAATTGAAAACAGCGTGATTGACGCAAAACCACCCCGATATCTATTGCCAAAACTCGCACCAACGTGGACACTTTCCTCGTTGCGGCATGGATTTGCAAGACCCACACGCGACGATCAAAGTACAACTGCTGAAGTTCGATTCGTCATGGGGCATTGGGAAATATTTGTTCATTGCCGAGGAAATGTTGAGAGCTTCAACAAATCTGATCGTGCTATCCCAATTGGTGAAGAAGCAATCACGCTTTTTTTCCCTGCGCTTGATGAACCAATCGTGATTCGACCCAACATGAATCTACGCCAACTTGATACAGTATTTACACGTGTTGTAGATGATGGATGGAAGGCACGAATGATTATTCCAGACTCGTTAATTCGAGACGGCGAACTTGTATTCTCTATTGCGCGGACACATGGTGGAACCAACAATGTGGAAACCTCGCCTCTGCCCTGTGTACCGTGGAATCTTAACCCTGGGTCAGTTGTCATCAACACAAGAATGTGGAATACAATCGACAATATTCCTATTACACCTGCAGCAGAATAGACCTACAAAAAACTATCCGCGGGATAGTTTTTTTCTTAGAAACGAACGCGGGCGAGAAGGCCGATCGTGCCCGCAGAATCATAGCTTTCTGTTTCGAGCGTGAGACCTGTGGAGTCGTAGATCGAAAGTTCGCCACTCAATACAAAACCGCCGAAAATAGTGATGTCTACGTTCTGGGATGGATGATAAGACGCTCGAAGTGTCAATGGTAACGATGTTGCTTCACCGACACCTTTACGCGCGATCCCAACATTGTCTAATCGGAAGCGGCTGTAATCATAGGAAAGTCCAGCACCAAGTGACCAATCGTCTCGAGGAGTCCACACGAGTTCAACACCCGTGCGGCTTCCATATCGAGTAGCAAGATCACTTTTCAATTTGAGGTTTTCTGAAAGTTTCCAATCGAGCACAATGATTGGAAAGAGACGAGCATCATCTTCAAGACTCTCAATGATCCCAATACCGCCTCCGAGCACAAGCGTGTCTGAATAAACATGAGTAAGCCCCACCATTGAGCCAAAAACACTTGACTCTGACTGATCTGCGCCCGAATCACTACTCCACTTCATTATTGGTCCACCAAAAATTTGCGTGTTTTCATACAACTGGTGTGTCCATTGAAGTGCAAGATCGATCGTTGTGACGAGGTCCCAAGGATTGTCACCACCTATTCCGGTTGCTCCAGAAAAGTCCCAATCGTCTCGTTGAAATTGAAACCGCAATTGCAAATCATCATCATTGGTCATGGCGTAATCAAGGCGAAGTTCAGCGCCATATCTTGTAACGCCAACCTTCCCACCATTATCGATAGTACTTTCAAATTGTTTGGCTAGATGAAAATCAAGCGTTGCATCATACGAATATGCAAAGGCTGTTACGGTTGTGAAAAGTAATGTTGCTAGTTGTAATGATTTCATAGGTGCCCCATTTCTCTAGGAGATTGTTGCTGGAAGTGTGTCCACAAGGTTTGTAAGAATGTCGTCAGTTGTCACTCCTTCTGCCTCTGCTTCGAAATTAAGAATACAACGGTGACGCAGCGCGGGCAGGACAGCACTTTGGATATCTTCAACGACAACACTCTGTCGACCCGCTAATATTGCTTTTACTTTTCCCGCCAAAGCAAGTGTTTGGGCAGCCCGTGGCGAGGCGCCAAAACGAAGAAATGATTTGACTTGCGGAGTTGAGACTTCTGCTTCAGGATGAGTCGCAAGCACACAGCGAACAGCGTAGTCTTGCACTTCCTTTTGTAGTTCAACATCTCGAATCATGGCTTGGTAGTGAAGTATTTTTTCTGTGTCAAGAACTTTTTCTATTTTTGGTTGAAAACCGGTTGTGGTACGATCAATAATTTCCATCAATTGGTCGCGGTCTGAATATCCAACTCGTAATTTGAAAAAGAATCTGTCGAGTTGTGCTTCTGGAAGTGGATACGTTCCCTCTTGTTCAATAGGATTCTGTGTTGCCATTACAAAAAATGGTTGTTGCAATTGATGGGTTTCACCACCAACAGTCACTGACTTTTCTTGCATTGCTTCAAGTAATGCTGATTGCGTTTTTGGAGTTGCTCTATTGATTTCATCAGCTAGCACCATTTGTGCAAAGAGGGGCCCCTTGCGAAACTCAAACGATCGTCCCTCGTCAGATTCAACAACGATTGTTGTGCCGGTAATATCTGCTGGCATCAAATCTGGTGTAAATTGAATTCTCGAAAAACATAAGTCCAACGCTTCGCTCAGCGTTCGAATCAACAACGTCTTTCCTAAGCCCGGAACCCCTTCAAGAAGTGCGTGTCCACCTGCAAACAAACAGATAAGCACACCATCGACTATTTCGTCATGACCTACAACCGCCTTTGCAATTTCTTCTCTTGTGCGATGATAATCATTGCGGAATGAATCCGTGGTTGCTTCTACTTGAGATGCTGCTTTTGACATACGCGGACAATACCCGATTGAGGGGTTACTCGACCTTTTCAATCATCCAGTATTCGATTTCAATTGGTGTTTGGCGTCCAAACACTGTTGCAAGAACGCGCACAATACCCTTTTCAGGGTAGATTTCATCGACGGTGCCTTCATAGCCTATGAATGGTCCTTCTTTGATGTTGACGTGATCACCAACAGCAAATTCGAGTCGCACTTCGGTTACTTCATCAGGGGCTTGCGAGTCAAACAGCATCTTGTCCACTTCATCTGTGGACATTGGTGTTGGCTTGCCTGCCGTACCGACAAAGTCGCCAACACCTGTTGTTTCTTTGATGAGAAAAAAGATGTCCTGCGAAATTCTTTGTTCTTCAAGTTTCATCTCAACAAAGATATAACCGGGATAGAGTTTTGTTTCGGTGATTTTCGCTTTTCCTGTCTTGGAAAGCGTTTTTGTTTTTTCAGTTGGCACCATGATGCGACCAACAAGGTGTTGCATTGCTTCGATCTCAACTTTGCGGTCGAGTGCTGCCTTCACGTAATCTTCTTTATTTGATGCAACTCGAAGCACGAACCAATTCATGCCTTCACGGGTTTGTGGCTCTTCACCTGCAATTTCTGGTGCGGCGCCCTCGTCTTGAGAATTTTTGGTCGCTTCTTCGGAGATCACTTCA
>Ga0114993_10005629_pt1 | contig 12036 bp, 9 predicted proteins | sample ArcticOcean_MG_C_FD_87042 | JGI IMG/M metagenome (GOLD analysis project Ga0114993, IMG submission 87042) | Marine microbial communities from western Arctic Ocean - ArcticOcean_MG_CB2_150 | ecosystem: Environmental > Aquatic > Marine > Oceanic | place: Arctic Ocean: Canada Basin | collected...
ACCCGCCAAAATGCGGGGAATCCTATCTGCCAAATTTTTCCGAGCATCCAAACTGCTGAACCAATAATTCCACCAAAAGCTGTGGCGATGATAAGTGAAACAGTTGCTATTGGGGCGGTGAAAAATAGAGCCAATCCCGCCTCAGCCTTTTCTTCCATCAATATTCTTTGTTCGCAAGTCACATTTGAATTATTTGCCGGCATCAGCATTTTACAATGACTTTCAATTCCATGGCAATAGTTGTTGGTAGTGCTGTAACAGCAACTGTTGTTCTTGTGGGCATAATTTCTGAGAAGTACTCTGCATATACTTCGTTAAATCCTGTAAAATCTCTCTCCATATCTACGAGAAAGCACAGACAGTCAACCACATTTTCAAGTGATAAATCAACTTCTTCAAGAATAGATTTGATGTTCTCTAGAACTTGCTTTGTCTGTGCCTTGATATCATAATCAATTGGATTTCCATTTTCATCTTTGATTGGCCCACCAACAATTTCGTTAGTTTCCGGGTGCCTTGGTCCAATCCCTGATACAAAAACCAGGCTTCCAACACGTCTAGCATGAGGGTACGCACCTACTGCTTTTGGGGCGTTATCTGAAAATATTGGCCCATCTTTGCTCATCATTTTACCTGCGGTTTTCTTACCTACAATAGAGCCAGCCACAGCACCGACTGGTCCACCAACTACAGCACCTGCAGCAGCACCAATTACTCCCCCAGCATGCGAAATTACTGAGGAACCATATTCATCATACAAATCATCAATGACCTCTACGGGTGATGGCCAATCCTCTTCTTCCTCATCAGAAGGGGAGTTTTCTTCCTCTTCTGGCATTAATTCATCCCCTTATCGAGAACATCCCTGTCACCAGAGTAAACTTCAACATCATCTTCATCAAATTCCTTGTCGCCAATTGAGCCTGATGTGGGGGTTAGTTGGATGACCGCTCCCCCTGACCCATGAAGGGCGGCGTATGCCAACACCTCTCCATTGTAACTGTTTGATTGCCCCATGGTTGCTGCCATCCACCAAACCGGTTTGTAAGCAACCACTTTTTGAACCCTAATCTGGCCATGTATTTCGCGGCTTAGTTGGCTTAAATCTTCCAAACGCCCTTGGCCAAAGAATTCCATAATTTTCTGATTCCACTCTTCATCCTTGGCACTGTGGATTCGGTCGTCTTTTGGTTCAATATGTTCTGTGAACATTCGATTAGAAAGTGTAGCAACTACCACTATTACTGCTTTTTTCCCCTGTTGCTTGAGAGTATCTCTCGCGGCTTTTCCTAAGACAATTGATTCAGATCGGTTTGAATAAACATTTGAGGAAACGATACAGGCAGGAATCCGGTTGTCAGGATTCAGCAGTTTTAGGGCAACGACTGAGCCGGTATCAATAGGAAATCCATCATAGGCGATGGTCCTTGAATGAAGTCCTCTTTGGCCACAATTTTCATTATAACCGTGGGCGAAATCAGAATCCATTTTGAATTTGTAAGGCATACTGCCAAGAAAGTGAAAATCATCATCAACATGGGTCCATTCAGGTTCAGGATGGGCCTGAATTTGATGTCCAATGACACTTGGCCATGTCGTTGAGTATACTAGAATTAAATCTGCATCACTTTCTTCAATCCTTTTGCGTGCAGTATCAAAGGCTGAGCGTAATTGTCCCCAACCCTCATTTTGTTCGGGGACTAGAAGGGGGTGTGGTTGAGGTGGCACATACAGGCCAAAGCAGATTGGAGATTCGCTCAAAGTACAACCTCCCGAGTTTCGGGATTTGGGTCCCACGCAGCAACGACATTTCCAGTTCCAATCACAGATTGATAACCATATATTTCTGCAGGATAATCTGGCATTCCTAATGCCTCCATCATCCAACTTATTGAACCAGAATCAGTTTCAGCCATTGTCTGCTCAGTAAATTCAGGCATCAAGTCAATGACTTCTTGCATTTTCCCTTGACGCATTAAATCAATCAGTTTCATGTCCCAAACATAATTACTGTGATTGTAGATATGTTGTTTTGACATATCTTCTGGGATAGGTGGCTCTGTGGTGAAATGACGGTGTGAAAGACTATGAGTTGAAACCAAAACAACCCGCTTATCACTCTCAAGAATCGCCTTGCGACAGGCTCGCCCAAGTGCCCTAGCTTGTTCATTCATCACTTCTACTGAGTAATAATGCCGACTACGGTTTGACGAGATAGGAACAAGTGGTTTGTCCCAATCTTTGTTGAGCATGTGTGCCGAAACGATGGTTCCGTAATCAATGCGAAAATCTTGGTTTTCCATCATCATTGTAACCATGCCTGCATCTTTGGCTGCATCGTGCATGGCGCGAGATAATTCTACGTCTACCTCTAGGTCATAGTTGAATTGGAAAAGATTCGGAAAAACAGGGTCAACCGACTTTGATTTGAAATGAGGAAGTCCAAGGAAGTGAGTTCCGATGTAAGTTTGCCAATGTGGGGTGAAAATTACCAAAGCATCGTAGTCAAGAGTTTTGAGTTTGTTGGCTAGTTTTGCGTAACCCCATCTCAGGGTTTCCCAGCCGCCTTCTGAGTTAGGTTCATTCTGCTGTGGATTATCTGCATAAACCACGTGTGGGGGGTGCGGCGCGATACAACCTGCGACAATCTCTCCCATACTATCACAATGAGGGAGGGGCAACCTGTTCATCATTGTTAGCATCATCCAAAACCGTCAAGGGTGGTATCTATTGCCGGTAGATTGTGGCTACAGTTGGCGGTGAATCAGACGATGCTTCTGATGCGGTTGAAGCAAATGAGGCTGAGGGGGCCTCGGCGATTCAGAATATCACCGTTCAGGATTCTGTGCTAATGGGGGATGTGAACCAAGTCCGCCAAAGTGATGACTCGCTGGATGATTGCTTGAGGTCAAGCCTTAGAATGAGGCCTGACCGAATTATAGTCGGTGAAGTCAGAGGTCCGAATGATGACGGAGAAACGCTTAGCATTCAAACCGAGCCTGTTGCAAGAGCACAGATGATTAGTTGGCAAGTATGGCAACCTGTTTTATTGGGATTAGTAGCGGCTTTTCTGAGCAAATTCCTGTGGCTGGATTATGTTTACCCAGCAATTGGATTTGATTCGCAATGGTGGCTGGATAATGGTTCATTATTATTCAGCGGAGATATCTTGGCATTCTTATTTGCTCTCTCTTCTCTTCACTGGTATGATAATTGGGGACAACGAGCAAAAATGCTCATATCGGCCTCTATTTCTATCAATTTTTGTCTGATGTTATTGTTATTTAGTGGACTATTTTGTTGGCCTATTATCATTTTAGTTTGGGTTCTGATTACAGTAGTTTGGGGCAAATACCGATTATCACCTTATCGAACCGGAATATGGCTTGGTGTTGGCGGTGCGGTTGCATTAATCCTCGGCGGAATAATGGCCCATTTCGTACTATGATTGGAATCTTTGATGGCGACTAGATTTTTGTTTCATTTTTTTATGATTTGTTCTATTGTTAATGAAAGATTGATGAATGAAAATTAACTGGCAGGCCTATGAGTGAAATTGTCGATAGTCGACAATCACATGCAACACGTATTTTATTGGCCTTGGCAATGATTCCACTCATCGTAACAATTCCTTCTCTAATTACTGCAGTAGAATACCCCACAGGGTTATCGGTTGAACCTCCCGAATCTCATTCTGAGATGACTACAAATATATTATTAGTAATTCTTGATGGATTGCCTGCTTATGTCATGAGCGACCCTGACTTTATGCCAAATCTTGCCAATTGGAGTAATCATGGTTCGACTTTATCTGTTACAACAGGTGAGATGACGTTAACCGGCGCTTGTACAAAGGAGATGTCAACTGGACGTCACGCAAGTCCAATTGATGCGGCTCGTAATTGGGCAGTGAAATATGAAGGAGTTGATGACCCATTTCATTACGCAGAACGTGATGGCAAAGATGTCGCATTTACTGGTTTTTATGTTTGGAGTAATTTATTTCCTGGTGAAGAATTTGAGCATCAAACAGTGTTTGACCATGGATTCAGTGATGTATACGAAGCCGATAATAAAACACTCGACATAGTAGATGAATGGATATTAGATGGTGATAGAGAAATTATGATTGCCCATTTAGGTGGTACTGATCACGCCGGACATATATGGGGTGTCAGAACCCCTGAATACAAGGAGAAGATGAATCTACTAGATACACGTTTAGAGGAAATTCGGTTAGCTGCGCCAAATGATTGGGCGGTAATGTTCACGGCTGACCATGGGATGAATGAGAATGGAGGGCATGCAATAAGTACTGGCGAAGATGCAATGCAAGTCTCACTTTTGGCAACTGGTGTGCCATTTGTCATTGGTTCTGAATCATCAATTTCTCAACGCGATATAAGTTCTTTATTTACAGTATTATTGGATTTACCTTTTCCAGTAGCATCTGATGCAAGAATCCCATTAAACGTTCTGAATTTAGATGAGTCAGAGAAAGAAGAGATTGAGATATGGAATTGGAATGCAGCAGTGCAGAGGCAACATTGGTTGGCTGAAAACGGATACAATAGTGTTGAAGTAGATATTGACGAAATTAACTGGGATATTATTCCCCAAACAGAGAGTAAATTTCGAATTCGTGACATCATCGCTTCTACTGCCATTATTATTGGGATTATTGTTTTGGCCTGGATGAATCGAGATGATTCATTTGAACTTGATAATAAAGCCATAACATCTTTGGCAATCGTTGGAATTATATGGCTATTGAATAACTTGCTTTATTTTGGGATATATGATTTTTCAATAATAGGTTACAGTACTGTTTGGATTCGCCGTGGAGTTGGTATTATCATCCCTACGCTGGCTACATTATTGATTTTCACAAAGGCTATTGGAGATCAAAAACATCTACCAAGTTGGTTTTCTAAATTAACAACATTTCTAGAAAATAATACCAGTTCATGGTTCTTATTTGCTTTGTTGGCTATTGCTTTATGGCAACCAGATGCGAGATTATCGCCCTCTCTCATCTCGTTGTTCTTAATTTTAATGTTCTCAAAAATTCTTAATGAATCTGATAACATTCCAGCAAAAAGAATATTCATGTCAATCTCCATGATTTCACTGTTCACGGTTTGGAATCATATTCCTTCATTAATTACAGGTTATTCAATTCGGAAACTTAGTGGTATTGATTTCTTGTACAAGTTTGAATTAAATTTGGTGTTGACTTTCATGACTGATAATTTCATTCCTGCTTCCATTTTGATAATCATTACATTATGGTTAGTTTGGATAATAGAAAGGAAAGTGCATAATTGGACATTAGAAGGGCTTCTGTTAGTAGGGGTTATCATTATCCATGCAAACGGAAATTCATGGACCGATAGAATAATTCTCTTATCAATTATCGGTTTATTATTTAGTACTAGATTTGATTTGAAGACTCGTTTACTAACTCCAGTTCAACTCGCTGGTATCATTTTTATTATCCCAACCTGGGGCGTTTGGCCTGCTTCTATTGTACTCTTGCTCACTAAGACGATTCCGTCAGTATTCAATCAGAATCGTTTCCTTGATTCAACCGATAATGAAACTAATTTGGGGCCCACGGTAAAATATCTTGCCTTAGCGTTAATTCCATTCATGTTGATTTCAATAGTTTGGTCAAACTTTGGTCAACTTACAATGATAGGATTGATTGAATTAAATCCGTCAAAGTATATTGTCACAGGTGGGTTCTTTGGCGAACGAATTGATCCTCCAATTATTTGGATGGCATTAATGACTGGTTTACCTCTTCTAACAGGTGTTTCATTAGTACTCTTTTCTTGGAAAAAAGCAGGCCATTCCCTTTCTCCATTTGCAATGTTGATAGCATTCATGATTGTAACAAAATTATCTCATCTTTGGATTGCGTTTGACCACCCTCAAGTATTTCTGATGGTGGTGTTTAGTTCGTTCATCATGATGATGTGGTACTTATCTTCTGAATTTACGAGTTGGTTATACAATAAGACTCTGAATGAAAGAACCCATAAGTGAATTTATTGAATTTTCTATTAGGCATTAGTTGTGGGGAAGAAAAATCATTCTTCTTCGGATTTACCGTTTGGCATTAATTTACTAAACACTATTGGGGATATTGTTACGGTAATAATAGCAACTAGAATAATTGCTGAGTTGACAGCAGGCGTGATTATTTCCTGTTCTAAGGCGATTAGGGATGCTGCGATTATTAGGGATAATCTAGCAGATAACAGAGAGCCTGCTGCAAATGTTTCTTTCCAAGTGAAGCTGAACCTAAACAACAGCATTGGTACCATTTTGACAACTATTGCGGCGGCCAAAAGAAGTGGGACGAGCAGTAATGCATCTCTTGAAGAAATTAATTCCTGAACATCAAAACTCACTCCTACAAGGATAAAGAATATTGGGATGAAAAAGGAAAATCCAAACGCTTCCAAATCTCTCTCCACCCTTCTTTCAGGTGATGTAGTGAGCAGGGAAATCACCACTCCAGCGATGAACGCACCGAGAATCATTTCAGCATTCAAAATCTCTGCTAATACAATGAATGAAACCAAAATTGCTAAACTTGCTCGTAATTTTATCTGTGAAGTTGCATGCGACAAATCATCAAATAATTTACGAATGGTGCTGCTTCGTTGTGCTACGATTCCTGTACGGTAGAGAGCAGCAAAGGCTAGGAAGAGGAAAAACACGAGAAGCATTTTTATGTTCAGTCCACCTTCCGAATATGTGGCTAGCAAAGATATTAGGAGCATAGTAACGAAATCTGCAAACAGTGCTGACATCAATACAGACTGCCCGAATCTCGTATCTGATAATTTTCTCTCTTTTAGGACTGGGAGAACTACTCCAAGTGAAGTGGTTGACAGGATTAAAGCCAACATCAAATCATTTTTCACCAATTCTGGGTCTATTAGATTACTGGAAATATAGTATGAAATAACCAGTGTCAAGGAAAATGTGACGGCGGCTAGAATAATTGGGTGGCTGGTGATTTTTGCTTTTGCTTCTCCAGCGGCTTTAGAGATTTTTCCAATCATTGTAAAATCAATTTCCATACCAGCGATAAACATCAGGTATGCTAAGCCAAAATCAAGCAGGAAATCAAACACTTCGCCTTGGCCATCTATGATACCCAAAAGGCTAGGTCCGATGATGATTCCAGCAATAATTTCTCCAACGACAATTGGCATCTCTACTCTCTGCCATCGAGAAAGTAAAATCGGCACCAAAAAAGAGACGAGAAGGACCAGCATCAACGATTCAAAGGTCGTGAAGTGCAGGGTTGGAATGCTGACCATAAATTCTCGGCCTTCCCTACGGCCATTAGAAGTTTTGACCTCAGATTGACATAGATGAGCCGTTGCAAAGGGGCATAATCATAGCCATCAGGTGTCGTTGTATATGCAGATGTTAACCGCGTGAGAATAAAAAGAAAGGCTCCAGCGCCCCCCTTCTCTGCCAACCCCTGAGTGTTTAACTCCTCCAAATGGGGTGCGTAAGTCACGGTGTAGCCAGGTGTTCACCCAAACCATCCCGCTATCTATTCCCTCAGCGATTCTCCTACCCCTTTCTAGGTCAGTTGTCCAGACACTTCCAGCCAAACCATATTTGGTTGCGTTTGCGATTTCAAGTGCCTCCTTCTCATCACAAAATGGGTGTATGCTTACGACGGGACCGAAAATTTCCTCTGTTGCACATCTGCTGTTTGGTGACAGTCCATCGATGACAGTCGGTGATAGCCAATACCCATTTTCAAATTGTTCAGGGATTCCTTCGGGTGTATTTCCACCGGTCAGGATGACTCCTCCTTCTTTTTGCGCAAGAGCAATATAACCGCCAACTTTGTTGAGGTGCTCGGCAGAAATGAGGGCGCCGAGGTCGGTTTCAGGGTCTGCAGGGTCGCCAATTTTCATCGCTTCTACAGCGGTTAGAAATCGGCTGACGAATTCATCGTAAATGCTCTCTTCAATTAGGATTCTTGAGCCACAAAGGCAGACCTGTCCTTGATTTAGGAATCCCGCCCTAACCACGCCGGCAACTGTTTTTTCCATGTCAGCATCAGCACATACAATTGTTGCATTTTTGCCACCGAGTTCAAGACTTAACTTCTTGAAAGTAGATGCCGCTGAAGATGCGACTTTGGCGCCAGTATCAGTTCCACCTGTGAATGATATAAGATCAACATCAGGATGACTAGTAAGGGCGGCTCCTGTTTCATCACCTCGTCCATGAACGAGATTAAAGACGCCAGATGGTAGGCCAACATCATCAATGATTTCAGCCAGTAAACTTGCAGTCATTGGTGTCATTTCAGATGGCTTCGCTACAACTGTATTGCCCATCGCTAATGCTGGTGCCACCTTCCAACTCAACAAATACAGTGGCAGATTCCAGGGGGTGATCAAACCAGCCACGCCAACTGGCTTGTAAACCACATGATTTGTGGCATTTTCCATATCAAAAGTTTCAGCAGTAAAATCTCTCACTTCGTTAGCGAAGAAACGGAAGTTGTCAACCGAACGTGTAGCGTCAACATTTCGTGCCAAAGAAATGGGTTTGCCAGTATCAAGCGATTCTAATTGTGCAACTTCTTCGCTGCGCTCCTCAAGGGCATCAGCAATTTTGTCTAGCCAATCAGCTCTACTAGCGTGGCTCAGAGATGACCATTCTGGCAAAGCGCCACGGGCAGCATTTACAGCCGCGTTGATGTCATCAATATTTGATTTAGGAACTCTCGCAATTCTCATTCCGGTTGCGGGGGAAAGGTCGTCCAGCCATTCTTCACTATGTGCAGGGTGGAACTCACCGGAGATGTAGTTCAGTAGGTCCGGAACGTCACCATCTTCCGGGTCCAAAACAGAAGGGCTGGATCCAGTATCACTGTATTCCTCATCCATCTTTTCACCTCATTTGGGGTTATTTTCCTCTGATGACCCAGCAGGGTTTGACGTCGCTGAGTATTGGCGCCAGTCGTAGTACCATCTGTCGCTGTCCGGGTCCCATTCATCCCAAGTAACCACCGATTCGAGGTTTTTGAGTAGGTCAGGAGGCACAACACCGGGTACGATAAACGCTTTTTGACGATGTAGAGGGTAAGGATTTCTCAACTCAATTCCAAGTACACCAAGGACGGCTCGCGCAACATACCAAGTTGCTTGAGCGTTCCAACCGTGCGCGATTTTTATGGTAATTCCTAGACCCTTTGGGTATTTTGGATGAATCACTGAGAGACCCAAAAGTCCGTCAGCTCCTTCCTTTGCCAAGACTTTTCCTTCTCCACATTTTAGGATGGTTGAATCAAGACGATTGAATCCACCTACAAGGTCTGGGTGATTGCACATTGATTCCCATATCCAATCGTCATCTTTTGTTGTGGCTAAGCCGGCAAACATTACCGCCAATTCATTTACGGTGTTGGAAACTGTTGGCAAGCCGCAGCCATCTTTTGCTACTCGCACTGGGTTCCAGTCTGGTTGCCCAAGGAAACCTCTGAGAACATCAATGAAAAGTGGGAACCATTCTGATTGTGGTAGAGTGTAGCCTGCCCGATTAATTCCTTTCAATCGAAGGGCTTTGAGAATAGCCGCATGTTCTCCAGAACAAGTATGGAACCAACGCCGAGGGCGACGGACTTGGCGTCCGAATTGAATTAGAGGTACATCTAATGGACACTGCATTAATCCCCATTCTGATTCATTGAGGATTGATTGGGCTGCAGCGACGTGTTCGGTATCACCATTGTGAGACGAACACGCAATTGCTTTTTGCTCACTAGAGAGTTCGCTATCTAAAACATCAACAAATGTTTTCATCAATAGCGGTTTCATCATAGAACGTCCATAACAAAGGACATTTCCTCCAAAGGAATGGATGACTTCGTTTCCATGTGCCCACGCAACAGCCCCATGAATTGTATTTTCAGAAACATCATTGCGACGGAAATCGACCAGTGGCTCCCATTCAACATCTCGTCCGGTAGGAATCCCTTCGTGAACTTCCCCAAGAGGGTTAGTAGGGTACACGCCCGAGCCTGGTCTGCCGGGGGAAACTGATGATGGGTTGTGCTCAGCCAAGTCACTCATCTCCATTTACTAAAGGTGCAACTTCATTCATGAATGCAAGCATATCCCGCTGAACTCGGGCGGAGTCATGACGGAAGAAATCAAACCACAGCATGAGCCGGTCGTCGGGGTGGAATCTTTCAACGATTTGGGCCGCGACCTCTTCGGCATTCCCAATAACGGCATTGTTTGCCGCTTTGGAGACTTTTGCTGGGTCAATTGTGCCTTCAAGAGCATTCCAGTATGAATCTAGAGTTTCTTTTGCTTCTGTTTGAGCCGCAGTTGACCGTTCTTCTGCGGTGAGGTTTTCCTCATTATTCAAGAATACCATAATCGTTCTTGGCATCATATTTCGTTGCCAGGAACCACCACTCTCGTGGTAGGATTCGGTCATTCTATCATGAGTTGCCTCAATTAGTTCAGGCGCAGTTATTGACAGGTTGAAAACCTGAACGGGGCGATACTTGTTAGTTTCAATTTGCAAAGCCGGCTCGTGACTTCCAAGGGTTAGAGAGAGAAGGTCCCGATTCCAATTTTGTGGGATACATTTGATTTCTTCAAATTGATAGTGGTTGGGTATTTCAATTTCTTGAGGCGGCTTGTCCAATCCTCCGACCTCAATTGCTGTTTCTTGCACGGCTTGCCAATCTTCATCAGTGCGAAAAGTATCTTTGCTGAGAACTGTTTTGCGAACAGAATCTGATGAGAATGCTTCACCATTTAGCAAGCGCAGGAATATCTCACTCGCTTCCCAAAAGATTTGACCTCGTAGAGCGGGCCATGCAGCCCGCTCAACAGCATCACGTGGAATTACTCCGTATGGTGATGCCATGAATTGGAATCTTCCAGCAGAATATCCAATGTGTAGTTTCCTTGAATCACCTCTTAATTCCTGCAGTGCACAAAAATTCCCTACTCTTTCAGCAACTGCTATTGGGCCACCATTTGCAAGAATTGAAAGCACGGCAGAGCCAACTTCAATTTGCTTAGTTTCAGCGAATGATAAGGCTGCTAATTGGAAAAAATCGGTGCACAAACCAACCTCTCCTTCCCAATGTGGGATGACAGGGTTTCGGTTGAGTTTCTGAATTTCAGTAGATAGGTGGGCTTGAGCAATCCAAGCCACGCCATACCCGAGATTATCTGCAAGTTTCAACTGTTCAATATAGTTGGAATACATTGTTTGCTCATCAGGGCAGAAGCCAGTAGAATCTGGCGTCTGCGATATCGAAAAGAAAACATCAAACTCCATATCTTCACCTTATATTGAGCGCATTCTGCCACCGTCAACAGCGAGTGAAACTCCGCGAATCGCACCGCCTGCATCAGAACAAAGGAAGGCGATGGCGGCAGCCGTTTCTTCAGGCTCAATCAAGCGTTCAGCAGGTACTCCTGCAAGCCATGTAGAGCGCACGTCGTCTGGTGTCACCCCTCTTGTCTCAGATATTTGTTCAGCCAAGGACTCAAGTCTACCAGTATTTGTGAATCCAGGTAAGATATTGTTGATACTTACACAAGGTGGGAGTTCAGTTGCTAGGGTTTTTGACCATCCCGCCATTGCTCCTCTCACGGTATTGGAAACCCCAAGATTGGCAATCGGCTCACGGACCGAGGTTGAGATGATATTCACTATTCTGCCATGCTGTAGATTCTCCATCCCAGGTAGGCAGTGTTTCACCATGCGCTGAGCAGCGAAAAGGTGGCGTTTTAGAGGTTTGAGGAAATCATCATCTGTAGCATCTAAAAGAGGACCTGAAGGAGGTCCAGCCGCATTATTGATGAGAATATGTGCTGGACCAAATTCTTTCAGATGGGCTGGAATTAAAGCATCAATTGCCCGCCCATCCTCCAAATCTATCGGCAGAACGCGGACTGCTGGGGAACCAGCATCGTGACATTCATTCGCTAGAGCAGTCAACTTATCTGCTGAGCG
>Ga0114993_10005643_pt1 | contig 12010 bp, 10 predicted proteins | sample ArcticOcean_MG_C_FD_87042 | JGI IMG/M metagenome (GOLD analysis project Ga0114993, IMG submission 87042) | Marine microbial communities from western Arctic Ocean - ArcticOcean_MG_CB2_150 | ecosystem: Environmental > Aquatic > Marine > Oceanic | place: Arctic Ocean: Canada Basin | collected...
CGACCAGGTAACGTCCTTCCGGATATTTATATATCTGCTCACACGAAAATTGTGAGCGCTACTTCTGCCCACTTGAACCAAAATCGAGCACGCCCTTAGCAACGGCAAGAAGCGCGTCAAGAGATTTCATTCTCCGGCAGGACTGTCACCGAATCGGTGTACCACGTCCAGCTGTAGCAGCGCGCTCTTACGAATCAATTCGTAAACTCTCTCGAATATGCCACCCTCAAAAGGGTGCGTGCTATAGCTCAGAAATAAACAAGCCATACGCACGAGGTTCGAGTTGAAAGCTACATATACATACCCAGCCGCTGGTCCTGCGTTTCGACCAGCAATTGTCTTCCGTCATACTGCGCCACCCATGCGAAACACTCCTCTTAAGCGAGCGTGAGCTAGAGGTGGCCCGGCTAATCGCAGCCGGATATAGCAACAAGCAGATGGCGAGCGAACTCGGCATTAGCCACAACACGGTCGCACGTCACGTCGCCAACATCATGCGCAATATGGGGGCGGCGAACCGCACTGAAGCGGTTCTAAATGCGATTCGTCAGCAGCTGATTCCATTTGGTTAAGCAGACACCAATTCGGCCCTTTTTCGGATAATTTCGGAAGAGGGTCGAATCGCGTTCGGGGTGGCTAGCCACGTTTTCTGGCCACTGGGGTGTTGGCTGAGGCGGACGGTTGTTGGCGGGTTGGCGTCGTTGAGTAGGTTCGCCACTTGTCATGTCGAGCTTGATTCATGACCTCGGGCGTGTTGATATGGCTGAGTGATTTAGGAGATCCCGATGCGTAGGGAGAGAAAGATTCTGAAATAAATTCAGCATGACAGTTGGCGTGGGTTTTGGTAGCAGCTGATTATCTGGCCACGTTAGTTACGCCGGGAGTTTTCGATTCTCCCACGGATCGGAGGAGTTAGAGGGCCGCGTCGCAGACATCCTAGCGACCAAGGCATCCGATAACGCCCGGAGCTACAACGATCTGCCCTCGGAATGGGGGAGCTAGAGGGCCGCCTCGCAGACGTCCTAGCGACTAAGTCGTCCGACGACGCCCAGAGCAAAACGAGAAACGCGCGACCAAGTCGTCCGACGACGCCCGGAGCAAAACGCCCGCCCGGGGCAAAACGCTCTAACGTATGTAGTACGTCATCGATTGGAGCGAGAGGACGGGGTCGATACCTCGGATGGTTACGCCTTCGGGCACTTGTGGTGAAAGTGGGGTGTAGTTCAGGATCGATTTAATGCCAGCTTCAACGAGTGCGTTGATCACCTCTTGGGCATGATCGATCGGGACGGTTACGATACCGATTTTGATGTCGAGTTCTTTGACAGTTTCGGTGAGTCGAAAAATCGATTGAATGTTTAGATTTGAGATAGTTTGACCGACTATATCGTCGCTGGCATCGAAGGCTGCGATGATGTTGAAGCCTTCGGGTTCAAAGCCCGGGTACGAAACTACCGCCCGGCCAAGCCGACCCATTCCGATAACCGCAGCGTTCCAGGTGCGGTTGAGCCCCAGAATTCTGCGAAGTTCGCCTTCGAGCATGGCGACATCATAGCCTCGCCCTTGCTTCCCAAATCGTCCGAAATAAGAAAGGTCTTTCCGAATCTGCGCCGGGGTCATTTGCAGATGAGCGCCAAGCTGTTCGGATGAAATTACATCTTTTCCCGAACTCGAGAACTGGCTGAGAACCCGTACGTAGAGAGGAAGCCGTTGAATGACGACCTCTGGGACAGGGGTGGTGGAGTCTGAATTGTCGTTGGGAATTAATGTAGCCATCGGGCGCGGAGTGCGGGAACAGAAAGGGTAGAAGAGCGTGTGTGTTTTGTATCACAAACGATGGAGAATTACACGCTCTATCAGTTCAGTGTAGGTATGCTGGGTGTGAGGAATTAGGTGGAGAATCTAGGACTATCGAATGAATCTTCGCGAAGTTGGTCGTATTGCAGGAATTCTGGGCGCCGCGCTGACGTTTTTCGTTGGGATTATTAGCGTTGTTCTGGGGTTGGTGAGCACCACGCCGGATCAGGGCGGGGGATCACTTGTTGTACGCGGATTAATCGTGGTCGGACTCTCGGTGGTCGCCGGTCACGGTGCTTCGCTCAGTTCCAAGAAGCCAGGTCGAGCTACGGTGCAGTTGATTGCGGTGGCCGTGCTTGGAAGTTTCGTTGCTTTCCGTAGTTTTTGGCTGGCAGCCGCGGTGTTGATCGTGGCGTCGGTGTTGATTTACACAGAACGCGAACGGGAGTAGCGAGTGTGGCTAGTGGCTAGCCACTGGTGTGTTGGCTGAGGCTTTGGGGTAGGTGGTGGATTGGGCGTGATCACCACACATTCGACGACGCCCGGAGCAAAACGCCCGCCCGGAGCCAATCACGCTTAAAAGAAAAAGGCTTCGGTGGTGGGGACCGAAGCCTTTAAGAGTACGTCTTGCTATTGTTATGCAGCTTCGATCGTAGCCGGGGTTTTTGTTTCGCACATGGCTCGACGTGCAGACTCTTGGGAGTCCACAGTGAATGAACACTGTAGGCACGAGAGGGTCTTGCTGTCTGAGAACACCACAAGCTCAATGTCGCCTTGGCACTTCGGGCAATCCTTTAAGTAAAGCACTTTTCGTTCCTTTTTCTTCCGTCCCCGCCAAAAACTGGTCGGAGCGCTCTATAAATCAAAACCCATTCACGATTGCGAAACCTGTTAAATATTTCACAATGTAGAACTGGTCGGGCAGATGCTACTACGAAAAATGTCATAATTCAAGACATTGGGTTAACAATTCGTATCAAATGAGTGTAACGCCCGTGAGTGAGCCGTTAGATGACGACGAATTCACTCCATGAAGTTTACACGAGGCGTATCAACTATTACAATACATATCGTGTTACTTAGATTGACTTAGTCCATGGATTTTGGCTGATTCAATCGTAAAAGTCACTATTTCGACAGAATCTCCGTCTTCACCCATATTCGTAAGGATTCGTTTTGACGCAAGATTTCGGTCGTTCGTCTCGTGATTCGAAAGCTCCGATTCAGCAAGATCTCGCATGGTCTAGGTCGGATGCTTTGAACCGAATGTTGGCTGAGCTGTTCGAAATAGCGTCATCTCGCGACGAAAAACGCCGTGTCCCGGTGGCGCGGGCAAGGCCTGCACCAGAAGACGCGCCGCAGCGGTCGTTTCGACCGAGTCGGATCGCCGGCGTTTACGTTATTAGTGTGGCAGCACGGCTTGCCGATATGCACCCGCAGACGTTGCGTAAATACGACAAGGAAGGGCTGGTGCGACCTCAGCGTTCTGGGGGGAGTAGACGACTATATTCTGACTCAGATGTTGAGCGGCTGCGTGTAATTCGTCGCCTCGCCGATGGGTTGGGATTGAACTTGAACGGTGTCAGCCTTGTGCTCGATTTAGTGAGATCATTAACGGATATCGTTTCGCTACTCGAAAGCAGTCCGGAAGTGTCAGATACACAGGCGGCAAGGGTAGCGGCAGACGAACTTCGACAGATACTCTCTTATGTTGGCGCCGACTAATTCGGTCACTAGCGTTAACGAATCATTTCTTTACTTCGATAGGTCATTAGAAAAAGTTGTCAGATTCAGATACAGACGATAAAAAGTCGCAGGATGATGCTGCGGACATCGAACAGCTTGCGGATTCCGACGCTGTTTTGGATTTCACGCCAGAAGCTAACGATGAGTTAGCCGAAGCGCTGCGTGAAAAGGAACAGTTTAAGAAGTTGGCACAGCGGTCACAGGCGGATCTCGTCAACTATCGGCGACGAATCGAAGGTGAGCAGGAATCGTCACGGCTACGAAATCAGCAACGCATCGTATTGCGATTCGCCGACGTGATCGATCAACTCGACACTGCAATGAAATCCGAAACGTTAAGTGACTCCGATTCTGGTTGGCTTGAGGGAATGGCGGCGGTTCAGAAAAACTTCATAAATGCACTGGCATCAGAGGGATTCGAACGGTTTTCGTCGGTAGGAGAGGTTTTCGATCCGAGAAGGCACGAGGCGTTGCTTTCGACCCCGACCGCTGATCACGACCCGGACACGGTTGTTAACGAATTACGACCAGGATATTTACGAAATGGCGAGGTAGTGCGGCCGGCGCAGGTGCAGATTGCAGTGCCCTTGCCCGACAGCGATGAAGATGATGGCAAATGGGCGGTTACGAATTCGGGCACAGACAAACCGTTTACACAATAAAACGATCTAACTAATTAGTGAACTAATTCTGAAGTACTTGAACTAACCGGATAAATACAAAAAGTCCGGATTACTAGAAGGAAATCTAAAAGAGCAATGGCAAAGGTTATTGGAATCGATCTCGGCACAACAAACTCCGCAATGGCGGTGATGGAAGCTGGCGAGCCGCAGATTATTGAAAACGCAGAGGGCAGGCGCACAACGCCTTCAGTAGTTGCGTTCAACGCAAAAACTGAAGAGCGTTTTGTTGGCGAACTGGCACGACGCCAGGCGATTACGAATCCCGAAAATACCGTTTACTCGGCCAAGCGATTCATCGGTCGACGATTCGACGATGGCTCGGTCAAAGACGATATTTCGTCTGTTTCGTTCAAGCTCGGTGAGCTTGATGGCGGCGATGTTGGAATCGTTCTTAACGGAAAGACCAGCGCACCAGCTGAGATTTCAGCGATGGTCCTTCGCAAACTGAAGGAAGACGCCGAAGCCAAGCTTGGCGATACCGTTACTCAGGCCGTTATTACGGTTCCTGCCTACTTCAACGACGGTCAGCGTGAAGCTACGAAAATCGCCGGCCAAGTTGCCGGACTCGAAGTTCTTCGCATCATCAACGAACCGACAGCGGCTGCGCTTGCTTACGGTCTCGATAAAGAGGGCGAACGCACGATTGCCGTTTACGACCTTGGTGGTGGAACGTTCGACGTTACGATTCTCGCACTCGGCGAGGGCGTGTTCGAGGTAAAGAGCACCAACGGTGATACCCACCTTGGTGGTGACGACTTCGATGCGACTCTGGTCAACTACTTGGCCGACGAGTTCAAGAAAGAAAACTTGATCGACCTTCGGGAAGATGTTTCTGCTCACCAGCGACTACGTGTCGAGGCTGAGCGAGCGAAGATTGAGCTTTCATCAGTTGCTTCGACAGAGATCAACCTGCCGTTTATTTCGGCCGATTCGTCTGGTCCCAAGCACCTTCAGTCGACGCTGACTCGAGCCAAGCTTGAGGAAATGACATCGGCTTTGATTGATCGAACAAGCGGTCCGACCAAGAACGCTCTTAAGGACGCAGGCGTTGCACCGGGCGAAATCGACGAGGTGATCCTCGTTGGTGGTATGACCCGAATGCCGGCGGTTATCGAAATGGTTACAGCGCTTTTCGGTAAAGAGCCGAGCCGCACGATTAACCCCGACGAGGTTGTTGCAGTTGGAGCGGCGATTCAGGCTGGTGTGCTGCAGGGCGATGTGACCGACGTACTGCTTCTCGATGTGACCCCGCTTTCTGTGGGCATTGAGACACTCGGCGGCGTTCGCACGGCACTGATCGATCGAAACACGACTATCCCGACATCGAAGACTGAGACGTTCACTACGGCTGCAGACAGCCAGTCGAGCGTTGAGATTCACGTTGTTCAGGGTGAGCGTGAGATGGCTGGCGATAACACGTCGATCGGTCGATTCAACCTCGATGGCATTCTGCCTGCTCCACGTGGAGTTCCGCAGATTGCAGTTACGTTCGATATCGATGCAGACGGAATTCTTAAGGTTTCTGCCAAAGACAACGGCACCGGCAAGGAACAGCACATTACGATTACGGGTCGTTCAGGAATGGACGATGCCGAGGTTGAGCGACTTATAAAGGAAGCCGAAGAGAACTCCGAGGCTGACAAGGTGAAGCGTGAGTCTGTAGAGACTCGAAACGCTGCCGAAAGCGCGGTGTTCCAGGCTGAGAAAATTCTCAAGGAAGATGGCGAGAAGGTGCCCGATGACATCAAGGTTGATGTCGAAGGAAAGGTCGAATCGGTCAAGGAAGCACTCGCAAACGAGGCTGCTGAGACTTCGGTTATCGCAGCCGTAACGGAAGAGCTTCAGACTGCGTTGCAGGCTGTTGGGCAGGCCGTTTACGAGGCGACTCAGGCAGCCGGTGGCGAAGAGGCCACGGTTGAGGGTGGTGATCAAGCTGGCCCAGACGCCGATGATGCCGATTCAGGCGCTTCAGATGAGGACGCTGGCGATAGCGATGATGACGACGACGACGATACAGTCGAAGGCGAATTCCGCGAAGTGTAGGTGGGTAGCTAGCTACTTTTTCTACGAAGATGGCTATTGTTGGCTGGTTCGCGGAGTGGTGACTCGGTTGAGTATTTAGGGAGAGACCCGTCCTTGTGGCGGGTCTTTTCTTTTGTGGCGTTTCGCACCGGGCGTCCGAGGCGGACTTGGCCGCGCGTTTCGTTAGTCGCGCTCGTCATGGAATGACTCGGCTCCGCGTCGCAGTCTCCCCCTCTAACTCCCCCGGTCCGGGGGAGGACCGTTGGCTCCGGAGATTGCGAGAAACATTTTGAACCTCAATCGACTGCGCTCAGGGCAGGTCAAATTCAGGATGACAGTTTGCGTTCGGCGTTTTCGCTGCGTAAGGGGGAGAAAGATACTTAAATAAATTCAGCATGACAGTGGACGGTGTCAGGTTTGCTCGCCTCTTGATACCCTCCCATCCATCATGACCCAACCTGTTTTTATTGGAATTGACGTCGGTACTTCGTCGATCAAAGTTGTTGCTGTCGATCCTGACGGGAAGCTACTTGCCGTGGCGAGTAGTCCGATGACGGTTAGCGTCGATCGCCCTGGATGGAGTGAGCAGCAGCCTGAAGAGTGGTGGGCTGGGACTTGCTCGTCGATTCGGCAAGTACTGGCGGAGATCGATTCGCCAGAGGTGTTGGGTGTTGGGCTTTCGGGGCAGATGCACTCGCTGGTGGCGCTTGATAGCGCGCGAGCGGTGGTACGCCCGGCGATTCTATGGAATGACGTGCGATCAAGTGCCGAGGCTGCCTATGTTCGTGAAACGGTCGGCAGTGAATCGCTGAGAAGACTGGCTGGCAATCCAGCGCTTGAAGGCTTCACGGTTACGAAACTCCTGTGGATGAAACAGAACGAGCCTGGACTCTTCGAACGGGTGTCGCACATGCTGCTCGCCAAGGACTACATCAGGTATCGGCTAACCGGCGAACTCGGAACCGATCCCTCCGACGCCTCGGCAACACTGCTGTTCGATATCGTGAAAAGTCGATGGTCGGACGAGATGTGCGATCTGCTTGATATAGATTCTGATTTGTTGCCACCAGTAGTCGAATCGGCTGAAATCGCTGGTGGAGTTACAAAAACAGCTTCCAAAGAAACCGGACTTGCCCCAGGGGTGCCGGTTGTGGGCGGTGGAGCCGACAACGCATGTGCGGCTGTTGGTGCTGGAGTTGTGTCCCGAGGGGACGCTTTGTTTTCTGTGGGGACATCTGGAACCGTTGTTGCGCCTACGGATTCGCCGGTGACGGATCCGGGTATGCGAATTCACTCGATGCGCCATGCGATTCCGAGCACGTGGTATTTGATGGGAGTGGTGCTTTCGGCAGGGGCAGCACTCGATTGGTGGCGGCGTAGCTCCGGTGGGGCAGGATTCGACGAGCTGGTTGTTGAAGCCGCGAAGGTGGATGCTGGATCAGGTGCGGTTACATTCCTGCCATATCTGACCGGCGAACGCACTCCTCATGCCGACGCAAACGCTCGTGGAGTTTTCTTCGGAATGCACGCTGGCACTGATCGGGGGCACATGACGAGGGCTGTGATGGAGGGTGTTTCGTTTGCGCTTCGCGATTCGTTGGAGCTGATGACTGAGCTGGGAGTTCTCCCTTCGGAGGCCGTAGCTGTTGGCGGTGGCGCGAGCAGCGCCATTTGGCTGCAGATGCTGAGCGATGTAGTGGATTTGCCGTTGCGCACGGTTGGGCCGTCGGAGGGTGCGCCCTTAGGAGCTGCGATGTTGGCGGCGGTTGGTGCCGGGGTGTTTGGGAGCGTGGTTGACGCTGGGGCTGCATGGCTTACTGGGTTGGATTCGGTTGGGCCGCAAGCTTCGTTGCGGGGTGCCTATGACGATGCGTACGGTCGGTACCGGGCGTTGTATCCGGCGTTGCGCGAGATGTTTACTAATTTCGACAAACAGTCATGAAGTAGTCGGACTGAACACCGCCGCTGCACGTTTGATCGCCACAGCACAATCTGACTCAACGAGTGCGTTGGCTACAGAGCTGACCGTGCCTGACAACCATGTCGGGTTACCTTGAACTCCGAAATCAGATCCAATGCGTTCATGAAAGACGCCGGTTAGGGAACCGTCTTGAGAGAAGTGTGAATCCGTCTTCATTATTGACTGGATGTTGGCATAGGCGGGTGCACCGGTCTGAATGTCGGAGATTGTAGATTTGAGTACGATCAATGGAAACGCTTTCGCTTGTTCTTTAGACGACGATTTGAATTTAGAAAGAGTGGTGTCCAAAGTGACGGCTATGACTGGTAGCTCCAGCAACTGATCCCGAAACACTTGACCTCCGATCGAAAACGCTAATCTATCCGTGATCTCCAGCGCCAACGTGGTGGCTTCAATCACCAGTTTTATATCATCAAATGGCGCGAGATGGCTTTGCTTAATTTCCTCCAGCGTAGATCTGGTCCCACCGACTATTGCCCCACAAAGTCCTGCAGTTGATACGACCGTGTCCTGCCACTCCTGATACGCATGGCCTATGTGAATATCGGAAGTGAGTTTCAAGAATTCGTGTTCTTTTTTCCAAACCAAGGTATTTAGCACAACCTGCTTGCTGCTGAATTTCGCTGTTTAACTTGAGGGCATAACGTGGCTCGGCGAATTTTATCCACAGATGAACGCTACTTGTATCGCTGGTTGCATGTACTAGTCACCTAATTTCGGGAGTTTCAGTGGTAACTGTGACTTGGTTCAGATCCCAAATTTCGGGAACACTAGTGCTCTCACCTCTTCTAGTGAGTTCGCGTTGAAACTGTTTATTTCGTTCAGGTACCGGGCTTCTGTTGGAGCTGGTGGGGTGTCGTCGAATGTGGTTAGACCTTCGAGTGATGTGAATGTTCGAGGCACGTCGGTAGGCAGGTCGAAGTTTGCCATTGTTGCGAGCGCCATGGTCCACGATCTGGCTACTGCTGAGAGATCGTAACCACCGCCGCCAACTGCCACCCACTTGCCGATATCCGATGCAAGCGTAGCCAGCTTTTGTACGGCTAAATTGAAGCCCTGAGTCGTTAACGAAAGATGAGTCAGGGGATCCTGGAAATGTGTGTCGATTCCTAGTTGAGTGAATAGGGCGTCGGGTTTGAACGCACTCACCAACGGCGGGATTACCGCGTCGAAAGCAGCGTGCCATGCGGCGTCTTGCGTGTACGGTCCGAGAGGAATGTTCACCGAGTAACCGGTGCCGTCGCCCGAACCGATTTCCTGAACATAGCCGGTGCCCGGGAACAGATACTGACCCGACTCATGAATCGAAATCGTGAGCACCTGATCGCTTTCGTAGTGGCCCATCTGAACACCGTCGCCATGATGGCAATCGATATCGATGTAGGCGACTCGTAAACCCGCAGCGACCATCGCCTTCATGGCAATCACAGCATCGTTGAACACTCCGAATCCTGAGGCCCGGCGATACATAGCGTGGTGATGCACTCCGCCTGCCGGGGCGAACGCTACATCGGCGGCGCCTGAAGTGACAAGTTCGCTGGCTGTAAGAACGGATCCGACGGTGAGAGCCGTGGTGTCGTACATGCCGGTGCGCACTGGATTGTCGGATGAACCGAGGCCGAACTCGCCCATTATGGGTGCGATTCCCCCGTTCGAAATAGCTTCGACTATCGCTACATATTCGGGATCATGACTCGTTACGATTTCTGCCTTGGTGGCAATGCGAGGCGCAGGAGTCGTGACGTTTTCGAGTTCAAATAGGCCACTCGATTTCATCAACTCGTGCATGTGCTGCAGCCGAATTGGGCGCAGTGGGTGCTCGGCGGAAAGCTGATATTGCGACAGCACGTCGGAGTAAACGAATGCGGTTTTAGGTCGGTGGCGGTCGGTGGTCACAGGTCGCCTTTTCGAATAGATCAGGAATCGCCAGTAGGACGAGTTACGGGTTACGTTTTGGGTTTGGGCATTCTACGTCGTGAGATGAACAGCCAGACGCCGATGATTATTGAAAGGCCGATTACGATGCCGGCTACAAGCCAGTTGGGTTCAGGTTTTTCTTCGACGAATCCCGGGAATTCGGGCATTGAGAATTCGGGAGTTACTGTCGGAAGTGGATTGGGGACAGCTGTTGGGGCTGATTGCCCTGAACCAGCATCTGACCCGGCTGAGGTCTCGACGTCCGTTCCGGTTGTGGCCGGCTCAAATCCGACCAGCGGAACGTCCACATCGGTTGAATCGGTAGCTTCGGCTGTTTCTTCGGTGATAGGTAGAGGAGCTGCGCCAAAATCGGCGCGCCAGTTGTTTTCTACTTCGAAAATCGACTTGCCATAAACATCTTTGAACGCAGCGTTGATCGTCCCGCCTGTGTTGATAGCCGCCAGATATTCAGCCATTTTATCGTGGCTGAACTCTTCGACTATGTAGCCCACGATCGCTCCTGCCTGTGGGTAGAAGATGAACACGTCTCGGCTTTGGCCGGGGATCGAGGCTATGTGGCTGAGTGAGAGTAGTTCATTGGGTTGAACTTGCGAGCGCAGTCGATTGTTCGAACTTTCGCTTGAACCCGTTTCTAAAAATCTCGCCAGACCTTCGTTTAGCCAAGATGGCAGGCCGCCCACGAAAGCATCAGAAACGGCTTCGTGGGTGTAGAGATGCGCCAGTTCATGAGTGAACGTTGTCGAGTTCATCTGGCCTTGAACGAACAGCCGGTACTCGGTTTGAGCGAAGCCGGCGAACAGGTTCGAATCAGTTGCGGTTTGGCTGACGGGCGGAAACGACGGTGTGGCTGCCTGAATAGAGGGGTAGACGATCGCCTTGAAATCGGGCGTTTCGGTTACGCCCAGAGTGGTCTGGAGGGTCGGAATACGGTGGTCGATGGTTTCGACGAGTTCTTCGACCCGTGATCGGCTGACACCGTAGTAAACGACGGTATATCCGTTGCCAGTGATCCGCTGCCAGTCTTCATCGGGATCGAGGTACTCGACCTTGTCGGGAAGGTTCACGGAGTAGAAGACGCCATCGGCACCGGCGATCTCAACTTTGATATCGAACTCAACGCCGGGCGGGTAGTAGGAGCCTGGTCCTGTTGGGATTTCGAATGTCAGCGATATGTTGTTGTTTGTATTTGCGTAGGTCGGATAGAGGTAGGACCAGATGGTTTTTCCACCATCGGGTTTGAACAGCGTACGAACGGTGTGGATTTCTTTGGGAGTCGCCCCGGTATCGATCTTCACGGAGATCGTGATCTTTTTGCCGTAGTCGATATCGACTGTTTGTTCCATCACCGTCAGCGTTGGCGATTCCGCTGCGTTTGCGGTTCGAACGCTGACGAGCGCGCCGAAGAGCAGGATTGCAGCTAATGCGATTGCTAGTGTTCGGTTCAAGTTGGGCAGGGCGTGGGTCACGTTCGGTAAAGTTCCTCGTATATAAAGATATACGTCGTGTAGCGAGCAAGCGGTCTTCGGGTAAGCTTCACGTCGCTTGTTTATGGAACGAGGGAGTCACTTTGGGCGAGACAACACCAGAAAATATGAACCGCGAGTCGAGTGCAGCCTGGGATGCCGCTGCTGATTGGTGGAAAGAGCGAACTGAAGAAAGCGACCCGTACCGGCAGTATGTTCACGGCCCCGCACTGCTTGATGCGTGCGGCGATGTGGACGGCCTTAATGTGTTGGACGTCGGTTGTGGCGCCGGTTATTTTTCCAGAAAACTTGCCGGGGCTGGTGCCAGAGTACAGGCGTTCGATTATTCCGGAAATCTATTGGCGCTGGCTGCCGATGAA
>Ga0114993_10005646_pt1 | contig 12009 bp, 8 predicted proteins | sample ArcticOcean_MG_C_FD_87042 | JGI IMG/M metagenome (GOLD analysis project Ga0114993, IMG submission 87042) | Marine microbial communities from western Arctic Ocean - ArcticOcean_MG_CB2_150 | ecosystem: Environmental > Aquatic > Marine > Oceanic | place: Arctic Ocean: Canada Basin | collected...
AATGTGAATGGGCGTCGCGCATTTTTAAAAGCTGCAGCAGTTGGAACGGCTTCAACTTTGAGCCCATTAAGTTATGTGTCTGCAGCCAAAGAGAAGACTGCCGATGAGCTCATTAATGAATCTGCTAGAAAAGCTATTGATAAAGGCCTTAGATTTCTTTCTGGTAGACAAATCCAAAGGGGGGCAGATAAGGGAGCTTTTGGTGCATCAGGATATGCAGGCAGTGTAGGTATTTGTGGTCTCGGAGGTCTTGCTTTCATGAGCGAAGGAAGCACTCCAGGTGTAGGCCGTTTTGGTAAGGAGGTTGATCTATGTACAGAATTTTTAATGAGGCATACTGGGCCAACTGGGTACATTGCAAGAGGTTCGGGTGCAATTGGTAATATGTATGCTCACGGGTTTGCTATGCTTTGTATGTCTCAGGCTTACGGTATGTCGCGGAAAAGGGAACTTGGCCAGAAGCTCAGGTCAGCAATTAAGTGTACCCTTGCCGCTCAAAATGACCAGGGTGGGTGGAGGTACCGGCCGGTAAAAAGTGATGCTGACCTTTCTGTTACAGTGTGCCAAATCATGGCCCTACGTGCAGCAAGGGATTCAGGTATTAATGTTCCGGATAGTGCTCGTGAGAAGTGCATTGATTATGTCAAAAAGAGTCAAACAGCAGATGGTAGTTTTCGGTACACCATGCGCGGCGGACATACTACTTTTGCCCTTACTGCAGCGGGATGTGTCTCTCTTTTTAGTGCTGGAATTTATGATGGTCAGCAGATTGAAAAGGGATTGAAGTATCTTAAGAGGCGTAAAGATAGTGTTGAAAGACACTATTTTTACTATGGACACTATTATGCCGTCCAAGCGATGTGGCATGCTGGAGGTGAATGGTGGAATGATTGGTACCCCGGCATTAGAGATAAATTAATAACCTCTCAAGGTGCCAACGGTGCTTGGGGTAATTCTTCCTATGGGCAGGAATTTGCAACAGCAATGGCATGCATCATTCTTCAGATGCCCAACGACATGTTGCCTATCTTCGCTCGTTAATAATTATTTTTACGGAACAATAAGTTGGAAATATTTTTACAATGGATTGGTTTTGATGGAGACAGTATTCCTGAGGGGGCTGAGGTGTCTTTTCATTTTGCTAACTTGCCAGAATCTTGGGGTGTCTTTGTGTTTTCGGCAGTTGTGTTGCTGATCGGATGGTTTATTTTTAATCTTTACCGCAAAGAGAATGATGCTTGCTCGCCCTTGGCGAAAAAGATCTTGGCCTTAATTAGAATGACGGTATGTCTTTTTCTTTTATTTGTTTTTTTGGAGCCGTCTTTGAGTTATACGAAATCTAGATCTTTGCGACCTGTTATTGCTTTATTACGTGATTCTTCAGAGTCGATGAACATAAAGGATAGATACGTCGATGAAACGTCAGCAAAGGCAGCGGCTTCAGTTATGGGTGTTACGGTTGAAGGACTCAGGTCAGGTAAACCGTCAAGGGTTGACGTTGTAAATAAAATACTGAATGAGGGTGATTCGGAATTAATTGGTCAACTAAGTAAGAAAGGAAGATTGCAGGTATTTGACTTTTCCGACAGAGTCACTGAGGTCGATGTGCAGAGAAAGAAGGGGGTGAGTGAAAATGAGAATGATAAATCTGCGGCTGGAATTAATGAAGAACAAATAGTTTTTCCTCACCTTGAGGCCAATGGGCCAGGCACTGATCTTTCAGGTGCAATCCGCGAAGCACTTACTGAAAAATTGACTTCTGCTGTTTTAGTTTTCACTGACGGGCAACATAATGCTTCTAGTCAAGTTGATGAAGTGATTTCTTCTTCAAAGAAACGCAATGTTCCTATTTTTTTTATTGGTTTGGGCGATCCAGATAGGCCTCAGAACATAAGTGTTACAAATCTGTATGCAGACCCTCAAGTATGGAACAATGACCCATTTCAGATACAGGCAGTTCTCAGAGCGGAGGGAATCGGTGAGGAGTCTGTTAGAGTCGATCTTGTGGAAATTGTTGAGTCGGATGATGGGGAACTTATAGACAAGATAATAGAATCTAAAGATATCGAATTGGCGCCTAAAGATGATCAGGTCAAGATAGATTTCTTGCACACTCCGAAGAGTCCAGGGGCTAAACGTTTCACGGTCCGATCAACTGTTCTGGATGATGAATCTAACAAGGAGGATAATCAGTCTCCTTCGCCAGTGAGAGTGCAGGTTCTAGATGATAACGCAAGAGTATTAATGATTTCCGGAGGTCCCAGTTGGGAATATAGAGCATTAGCGCGCCTACTTAATCGAGAAAAAATGATTAACCTTTCTTGTTGGCTTCAGAGTTTAGATGAGGGGCGGCTACAACAAGGGAATACTCCAATCGATCAGATGCCGTCGACTCGGGAAGAACTGTTTAAATATGATGTTGTTATAATGCTAGACCCGGATCCGAGGGAATTTGATGTTGATCTCATTTCCCTTTACAAGAAATTTGTTCGTGAACATTCCGGAGGATTGCTTTACATGCCTGGACCGGTTTTTGGTGGCAGGTTTTTAACTGGCGCACAAACGTCAGAGATTTCAGGACTTTTACCTGTTAAGTTAGGAGATGTTGGGAGCATGGAGGTTGATGGGTTACTTTCTTCTAATGATCGCGAATGGCCCTTGGCTATTGTTGCAGCAAATACAGACCAGCCGATAATGCGATTTTATAATGATCCTCAAAAGACGTTGATGCAGTGGAAGAAACTGCCAGGAACTTATTGGAGTTTTCCTGCGCTAGAACCAAAGCCTGCGACCCGTGTTTTGATTGAGCATTCTGATCCAACTCTTCGAAGGAAAGAGGTGGCTCGTCCTTTATTGGTCACTGGTCAGTATGGGTCAGGCCGAACAACGTATTTAGGATTTGACGGAACGTGGCGGTGGCGTACCAAAGGATTGGATGCTGAATTTTTTAAAAGATTTTGGATTCAAACGACTCGCTATTTGGTCGAGGGGCGTTCATTAGCTGGTAAGCGTAGGGGAATGATGGAGACCGAAAGGTTTCGATATCAGATAGGGGATCGAATTAAAATTAATGCTCGGCTCAAAGAGCAGAATTTCGAATGGTTAATTGCTGAAGAGGTCAAAGGACAGTTAATCTCACCTGGAGAAGATTCTTCAGAAATTTCATTTACTCCTTTGAATGGACAACCTGGTGTTTATGAAGCGACAATAGTGGCGGCTAAGGAAGGGGCGTACAGTGTTTTTGTAGAGCTTCCCGAAGATGAAGGTGGCAAAGTAAAAATTGATTCAAATTTCACAGTTACTTTGCCACTTAAAGAAATAAAAGATACTTGGCTAGATCGGAATAAATTAATGAGTTTAGCTAAGTTGTCTGGAACTTCCTATTTAAATCCAGATAATTTACAAGAGTTGCCATCGATAATACCTGATATGACCAGGAAGCTTGCCTTTGAGAGCCCTCCTTTCCCGCTTTGGGATAACCGTATTTTGTTTATTATCCTTGTAGCTCTACTAACCTTAGAATGGTCATTACGTAAAAAGTATAAATTGTTATAGGAAGTACAAAATTATATAAATGACACTCAAAAACTCTAGCTCAGTCCCTAAGCAGATTCGTATAGCGATTGGCAGAATGCGCCGCGCTGTTCAGAGGCACTTTTTGGTTGATGGGCTAAAGAATGTTTTATTGGCTCTCTTAGTTTTAATAATTATTGATTTTGCGTTGGATAGAACTTTTCGAATGGACGGACCTCAGCGTTTAATTATGCTGATCCTTTCTGTCTCCATTATTGGATATGTTGTTTGCAGAAGGCTATTGGGTCCGCTTCTTTCCAGATTAAGTGATGATGCTTTGATGATTGAATTAGAAGAAGCTGAAGGCGGCATGGACGAAGTGCTGATAAGTGCTTTAGAACTTTCAAGGATGGGTATTGAAGGTAACGAGAATGTTTCTATCAAGATGGTTGAAAATACTATCAATGAAGGGGCTGAAGCGGCTTCAAAAGTAAGAATTGAATCGGCATTTAGACGTAAAAGAATGCGAGCGAACATATTTGTTCTAATATTGATTCTTTTGTGTTTTGTGGTTGGAGGTGCTTCAGCATCCAGAGGTCAGGTTTTGGATATTTGGTTTAAGCGTAATATCTTACTTTCTGATACTCCCTGGCCCAGTAATTATGTCTTGGAGTTGTCAGGATACAAGGATGGTAAGATTCGTGTTCCTCGTGGCGAAGACTGGTCTTTAATAGTGTCAGTAAAAGAAGATTACAAGGAGTTGCCGAATAGTGTTATTCTTGAATATAGGTACGAAAAAGGGAAGAGGAAGAGCGCTGAAACAATGATCCCAAATTCATCAGGAGATAAGTTTAGATCAAATGACATTGATGTTTCAGAGCCATTAAAAGTAAGGGTTCGCAGTAAGGAGTACGAAACGGAGTGGATTCCAATGGAATTGGTAGATAGGCCGAAAATTGAAAATTTCTCAATTTTGGCGAGTTACCCAGGATATACAGGATTAGGAGAGCAGATCCTTTCAATCGACGAGGGTCCATACAGTTTGTTGAGTGGAACAAGTGTTAAAATAAACGGAATAGTGAATAAGTCTCTTCGGAGTGCATCAATTACTGTGGGAGGAGTCGCGTATCCCTTAGAAGTTGAAGACAGCAAATTTGCCGGAGTTCTTCCGAAGGAACAAGTGATCAGTGGTGTATATGAGGTGGACGTCGAGGATTTAGAAGAAATGGGTTTTTCGGAGGATGGCGAGGTAATGGGGTTGGGGCTAAGAGAAAAGGCAACATTCAAGATTAGAATACAGAATGATCGAAAGCCAAAAGTTGTGGCTTCTGTTGAGGGAGTCAGTGGTCTGATTGTTCCTGGAGCGATGATTCCTTATGTTGGAATTATTGAGGATGATTATGCCGTTAAAGAAGTTGAAATTAGATATTCGTGGAAGGAAGATCAGGGTGAAAGAGAAGAGGTGACAGATTCCATTGTTCCTGCTGAGGTGCTCAATCTTTTAGGAAATAAACAGATTCCATTAGACGGACGCCTTGATCTTAGCGGGCTTGATATCCCATTAAATTCAAGATTTAGTATGTTGTTTACGGCTAAGGACAATAATGAAGTTTCTGGCCCAAATGTTGGAGAGTCGACCAAGATTCTTCTAAGAGTAGTTGGGGAGGCGGAGTTGCGTACTGACTTGTTACGAAGAGAAAAGGAACAACGGCAAATTTTATTAGAGTTAGTCAAAAAACAAGATCTTCTGCTAACGGACACTGGGGCCTTGGCGGCAGAGTTGTTGGATGTAAATGTTTTAGGGAGGTCTGAGAAAGAAAGGTTGGCTGGGCTGCAGAAGCGGCAGAAATTATTAAGTGTAAATGTAAATAATATAGTTAAAAGGCTCGACGGTATGGTTAGTGAAATAATAAATAATCGTCTCGAGGAAGATGACGGTATTTTGAAACAAAGGTTGCGGCAAAAAGTGATTGTGCCCCTCGCTACCTTGGTTGAGGAAGTTATTCCTGTTGCGGCATTAGAACTTGATTCTTCTCGTAGAAAATTGGAAAAAGATTCTAGAAATGAATCCTTGAGAATTGCGAGCCAGTCTCAATTTACGGTACTGGAAGCGATGAAGGAAGTTTTAGTGCATATGGTAAGGAATGAAGGTTATCAGCAAGCTGTTAATTTGTTATATGAGATACAGCGAGCGCAAGAGCGGATGAACAAGATGACAGCTAAGGCAAAAGAAGAATCTCTTGGCAATGTAGTTCGAGAGAAGGAAGAGAAAAGTAATGCTAATAAAGAACAAAAACACAGTATTGAAGATTTAAAAGAAGATGGAGCGAAGAAAGGTGATAATTAAACCAAAAGGGTTAAAATACTAATTAAATGAAAGAGCTAACCTTATTTTGTTGTGTGACTTTATTGCTCGCATTTGGTGTAGATTTAATTCAAGGACAGGAATCTCCTAAGATTGATTTATCTTTGAGTGTTCAGAACACGGAAGAAATTAAAAAGAGTCCGCTAGGAGTGAGGCAACAAAGAATAAAAAGGATGATAGTTGAGTTGGAGATGCAATTCGCTGAACTCGCAAGAACTTTGCAGAAAGACAACCCTGAGCAGGCAGAGAAATTAGTAGATGCCTTTAAATCATCAAAGGAAATGCTATTGGAGAAACGAATGGATGAGATTACGGGGCTTCTAGATCTATCTAAATTAGACAGTGCGGGGGAGGAGCAGAAGAAGACGATTGATGATGTTAAGAGTTTAATAGAATTCTTATTAAAAGATGACGAGGAGGCTGATCGAATAAAGGAAGAAATAAAAAAACTTCAGGAATGGAAGGATGCTATTGATGGTTTAATTAAAGATGAAAATAAACTTAAGGAGGAAAGTGAAATTCATACAGACAAGGACAAGGCGCTTGAGGATTTGAATAAGCAAATTGGTCAACTTAAAGAATTAATTGAGCGTCAAGATGAATTAAAAGCTGATACTGAAAAAGAATCAATCAAAGGGATAGACGGTCTTGATAAAATTGCAGAAAAACAACAAGAGCTTCGTGAATTAACTGAGAGTCTACGTAATGAGCTTAAAGAGGATGCGGCCCAGGGCAAAGAATCAAAAGGAGATGAACGGGATTTGGATCAAGATAAATCTTCAGGAAAAGAGCCTTTACGTGATGCTGAAGAGGATCAAAAATGGGCTGAGAAGAAACTTGAGGAAGGTAAGGGGAAATTAGCCGTTGAAGCCGAAAAAGATGCCCTTGATAATTTAAATAAAGCATTGGAGCAACTTGAGAAGGAGAAAGATCGCATTGAAGGGCTTAGCTCTGATGACTTAGAGAAATTAGCAGAGGCTCAAGGCTCGACTGCTAATGATGCGGGTAAGTTGTCAGAAAAAATGAAGAGTTCTGGCGACACTGAGGGAGATCCAAGTGAGCAGCAGGATCCTTTAAAGGATGGGCAAAAGCGTGCTCAGGAAGCAGTAGAGAGCGCTCAATCTAAAATGGGAAAAGCATCAGAAAGTTTGGCTCAGGGAAGCCCTGGAGGTGCATCTGAAAGTCAAGAACAGGCCTTGGAGGATCTCGAGAAGGCTAAAGAGGAAGTAGAAAAGCAACTAGAAGAGCTGAAGCAGAATCAGAAAATGGAAGCTCTTGTTCAGTTAGAGCAGATGTTTAAGGAAATGCTTGAAAGACAAGAGAAGGCGACTGCTAAGGTTCTTGTTTTGGATGAAAAACGAAATAATCAAGATGGTAAATTGAGGAGAGCTGACAGAATAGAATTGCGATCAGTTGAGTTACAGGAAAGAGAACTTTCAGAAAAATCTAAGGAGGTGGAGGGGCTTCTTGTTGATGATGGGGCGAGTGTTGTTGTGCGTAATGTCGTTGAGGGAATGAAGAATGATCTTATAGCATTGGCTGATCGAGTCGATGCTACCGAGACAGGTTCTTTTGTTCAGCGTTCTCAGAAAGAGGTTGAAATGACATTAAAAGAATTAATTGATGCAGTGAAGATAGCTCAACAAATGCAGGAACAACAGCAGGAACAACAAGAGCAGCAACAACAGCAGCAGCAACAGGAACAGCAACAGGAACAGCAAGAACAACAGTTATTGCCACCGAGCGCCGAATTAAAGCTTTTACGGCTTACTCAGTTAAGAATTAATCGAAGGACAATTGATTTTGATGGCGAAATGAAAGGCTCTGAGAAATTGAATGATGTTTTAAGGAGGCAGGTGCGTGGCGCGACTCTTTTACAGAAAAAAATTACTGAGTCTGCAAGAGAGCTTGCTGCCAGAGGACAGCCACCTGTGGAGGCAGAAATCGATTGAACCGTATATGAATTAACATAATCTAATGATGATGAGATTTTCTATTATATATCAATCTTGCGTTGCATCGGCACTGATTGCTGGACTCTTTGCATCGCAAAAGGAATCTTCCGTAAAAGTTTTAGAGTTGTTCAGTGAGTACCATTCTTCAAATAAAGAGTTTTCTGCAGAGGTTCGAAATCAAATTGCTGATTTTAAGAATCGAGAAAAAATTGAAACTGGCGCTCTCACTTCATTTTTGAGAGAGCTATATCCTAATTTCGGTGAAGCCTTAAGAGTGGCTGGTGATGATCCAGAAAAAGGCATTGAGGCATTGGAATTAATTTCGAAGAATAAGGATCCTTTTCTTGCAGCTGAGGGATCCTATTATCTTTCTAGGGTACTCCTTTCAGAAGGTCTTTTTGAAAAAGCCTTACCTCATTTGAGTAACATTAGGAATGAGTGGAATGAACATTCTCTTCGTGTAGGAGAATCTTTATATTATGAAGGAGTCTGCTATTCAAATATGCTGCAGAGAACTGCGGCTTCTGATGCTCTTAACGAGTTTATTGAGAATTATCCAAATTCATCACCTCGACTAATAGGAGCAGCTAAGGATTTGATAGCATCGCTTGAGCGAGTTCATCGGGGAAGTATTGATGATGTGGCGGGACACATGGAGTTCTCTCGGCGTAAATTAGATCTAACTGAACTGGGTGAAGGGACGCAGGTTGCTCAAAGTAAGATAGTAGAAATGCTTGATGAATTGATCGAAATGGCCGAAGAACAGGAAAAGCCTCCTTCCCCAAATCCTAATAGTTCAGAGAGTCAGGCGCAAGGTCAGGGGGGTAATCCATCGAGTAAACCGGGCAATGGAAAAAATAACAATAAACAAGGCAATCCCAATGCGCAGAAAGCTCCGCGCGTAGTTCGACGAGTTAGGGGTGCCGCGGAAAGTGCTTGGGATGACTTACGTAAACGGGACCGGGGAACTGATGCTCTTGGTGCTCTTAAGTCAAAGTATCCTGCAAGGTACAGGCTTTTGGTGGATCAATATTATCGCTCAGTTCAAGGTGGGGCTAAGGATAAAAGTGAATAAATTAGATTTGTCTTATATGTTGATAATGCGTCCAGCTTTTGCTTGGCTAATTATTACTTTTGTCTTCGCTGCATTTTCTTATGCCTCGGAAAAGCCTCGAGTGATTACGCTCGAAGGGGAAATCGTTGAAGGGGAAATTGAGTCGATTAGTGCAAATGGATTAGTGAATATAAAAGATCAAGATTTCCCTCTGGATGGGTTGAGGAGCATAATACCTGGGAAACGTTCTGAAACTGCAGATCTTTCAGAGGGCAAGGTCATTCTTATTTGTGGCAGTGAGTTTTCAGCTTCTGGTATTAGATTGCTAGAAGAGGAAGTTGTTTTTGAATCTCCTGGAATTGGCAGAATCGAACTGCCGATCGATGCTGTTAGAGCTTTCCGTTTTGGAAAATTGAAGAGGGGATCCCGTTTTCAGAAAGGTCTTCTGGGATGGGAAGCAGCTAAGGAGATTGACAGTATTTTCATCAGTGGCGGAGCCGAATTGCAGGAAGTTGATGGATTAATTGAGGAAATAGATGGTAATTTTCTGGTCTTTGATCGTGATCAAAAATTACAAACGGTGCCATTGCCTCGAGCGTATGGAGTGGTTCTTGCTTCGCCTTTGTTAAAAGAAGAGGAAAGGCCATCTTGTGTATTATCTTTGCTTGGAGGTACTCGAGTCAAAGCTAATATAGAAAGTTATGATGGTAAAATGGTAGAGATTACTATTGTTGAAAATGTTAAGATGAATGTTCCCTGGGAGTGGGTTAAGCGGATAGGTTTGAAGTCTGCAAGGTTAGAGTACTTATCGGATCTCGATGTTATAAAAGAAGAGGTTCGCCCAGTCATTACCTTTCGAAGGCCTTGGCAAAGGGACCTCACTGTGACCGGGTTGCCCATAAAAATTAAAGACCAAATTTACGACAGGGGTTTGGGATTTACATCAGGTACTTACGTTACTTTCCCGAATGAAGGTCCTTACGATTTGTTTATTGCTGAAATTGGTATTGATGATGATGCTTTGGGTAGAGGTGATTGTGAGTTTGTTGTCCGTGGTGGGAGTAAGGAGTTATTCAGGAAAAGGGTCCGTGGTGGTGAGTCTGCGCAGCTCATCAAAGTTGATATTACTGGGCATGATCAAGTAACATTAGAGGTTGATCCCGGAGAAGACCTAGATATTGCAGATCATGCTGATTGGGCTGATGCTTGCTTTCTGCAAACATCTAAGTGAACGTATGTATATGCCTTTTTTGGTTTTCGTATTAAAATAATATGCGTAACGAATTAGATTTTATTTATCAACGACTCACCAGGACAGTGATTGGGTCCGAAGAACCTGCTTTTTTGATGATAGTGGGACTGCTCTCTGATGGTCATATGATAATCCAAGGTGCTCCGGGTATAGGAAAGACTACTCTTGCAGAAACTTTAGCCAAATCCATTGATGGGAGTTTTAGTAGAGTACAATTCACTCCTGATTTATTGTCATCAGATCTGCTGGGATATTCTATTTACCATCAAGGAAAAGAGTTTTTTGAATTTGTTCCTGGTCCAGTGTTTAGCAATGTCTTGTTAGCGGATGAAATTAATCGAACTAGCCCACGTATACAGAGTGCATTATTAGAATGTATGAACGAGAGGCAGGTCTCTATTGATGGTGTTACGCGACCCTTGTCACCGCCGTTCATGGTTATTGCTACTCAGAATAGTATCCATTCTACTGGGACCTTTGCTCTGCCTGAACCACAACTTGACCGATTCTTAATCTCAGTAAACATGACTCTCCCTGACCGTCAGACTCAGTCTAAGATTTTGATGCTCCATGCAGAAAATAATGAATCTAATGAGGGGGTTGATGAATTGATTCATGTTGATGCGCTTGTACGGCTTCAGTCTGAAGTTAAAGCTATCCCTGTCAGTGAAGAAATATGTCAATACATTACCGATCTGTGTGAGTCTGCTAGACGACAAAGAGGAATGCTTCATAGTATTAGTACTAGGGCGGCGATTGCATTAATGAGAGCTTCTCAGGCAGTCGCTTATCTAGAAGGAAATCCTGCCGTATTTCCTGAAGATGTGAAGCGTATTGTTGGGCCAGTATTCTCTCACCGCCTTGCCTTGGGAGATGGCTTTGATGGTGGTGTGAATAGTTCTTCTGGTTTAATAGAGGAAATTCTTAAGGAAACTAAGGTGCCGTGAAGTTTATTTAATTTCATCTTCCAAGCGTTCGCTCAACCATTGTTTCATCATACTTTGATAGTTTAGAAATCTTGATCTCGCTATGCGCTTAATTCGAGCAAGCATCCGAGGGTCAAATCTCAGAGTGATTGTAGTGGACTCACGTGAATCGGGCTGATGAATGGATGAGTTCATTAGGCGTGCATCAAGTTGATGTTTACTCCAATAGTCGGCTTCTTCTTTCTCATCATCGAAGAGAGGAATCTCTTTCCATTCGCTTATGATATTCATGGTGTATTTATACTGCTTGAGCTTTTAATCTTTCGTATAAGCCTTCTTCTTCTACGGTCATTTCACGTGAGGTTATTACCCTATAAAGTTTCCCATCAGTCCAGAATAAGCTAAAAATCGGTCGGTTATTGATTGATCTTCCTAGGCAAAAGAAACGTGTGTTATTCTCAGCATATTCACCGTCAGGTAATAATTTAACTGCAAATGGATCTTCAAAGGACTCTTCAATTTCCTTTGGTGTTATTTTACTCAAGTCGAAACTTGCGTCTGACCAATCAAATTCCATGGCGCTTTACTTACAGTGGATTCGTGTAAAATTAATCATTTGGCAGTTAAATCAACTTTTCACAATGAATAGGTTGCATCATGCTTGGCTACAAGCAATGCCTTAACTTTTATTATTATGATTTGTATAGGAATAGATAGTGGAACGCAAAGCACTAAAGCGCTGGCTTTGGATGCAGAAACTGGTGAAATATTAGCTTCTTCACAGGAAGCTTATGATATTCTCGGAGGTTTGCCTAATGGGCATTTGGAGCAGGATCCAAGCCATTGGATTGATGCGGTGAGAAATGTGATAGGTTCTTGCGTTGAATCTTTGGGGGAGCGTAAACAGGAGATTAGAGGTATTGGAGTGAGTGGACAACAGCATG
>Ga0114993_10005647_pt1 | contig 12008 bp, 12 predicted proteins | sample ArcticOcean_MG_C_FD_87042 | JGI IMG/M metagenome (GOLD analysis project Ga0114993, IMG submission 87042) | Marine microbial communities from western Arctic Ocean - ArcticOcean_MG_CB2_150 | ecosystem: Environmental > Aquatic > Marine > Oceanic | place: Arctic Ocean: Canada Basin | collected...
ACTAAATAACTTTTTTTTAAATCCTTTGATGGAATATTTAAGAATGAAATATATTTGCCCAAATCAAATTCCGAAGGGAAGAATGGGCATGAGAGAGATTATTCGAAAAGTAAAAAATGGTTATAGTATTGCATTAATGGTCGATCAACGTGTGAGCGAAGGTCCTAGAGAACTTTTTTTTAATGAGGGTGCACACACAACTACAATTCCCGCTCAATTAGCTCTAAATTATGATTGCAAATTAGTTCCTATTTCAATTGAAAGAAAAGAAGATGTTAGGTTTTTAATGACCATTCATGAGCCATATAAAGTAAAAAAAACAGATGATGAAAAGCAGGATACAAAAAATATTACACTTAAAATTAATCAAACATTAGAAAAAATGATAATTAAAAATCCCAAACAATGGATTTGGTCTCATAATCGTTGGAAATAAAATGGCTCTAAAAAGAGATTCAAAAGGTAAAATAACTGAGATAAAACCTTGTAGAACGCGAAAAGGAAGTATTTATACAAAGGGATCAGGCACAATTTTTCGAATTAGCAGATCTAAATTTAGTAACTTCTTAGAATGTAAAAGATGTTTTTATCTTGAAAGAGTCAGGGGATTAAAAGATCCAAGTATGCCAGGATGGTCGTTGAATTCTGCGGTTGATGAATTGTTAAAAAAAGAATTTGATGAATTTAGAAAAAAACAAATACCACATACAATTATTAAAAAAAATAAACTTAATTTAGTTCCATTTAAGCATGACCAAATGGATAATTGGAGAAATGCCTTAAGAGGAGGGGTATGTTATCTAGATAAAAATACCAACTTAGAAATTCACGGCGGCATTGATGATATATGGTACGATCCAGAGAAGAAGGAATTAGTAGTTGTGGATTATAAAGCTCAATCTAACAAAATCCCAGTAGAGACTAATTATTATTTAAATAGTATTTATCATCAAAGCTATAAAATACAGATGGATATTTATGTACATATTCTAAGAAAAATGAATTTTAAAGTATCAGATATTGTTTACTTTTATGTTTGTAATGCCGACAGAAGCTATGAAAAATTTGATGGTAAGCTAAATTTTAGTATAACTTTAGTACCATACAAAACAAATACCTCCTGGATAGATAAAAAAATTATCGAAATGAAAGAGACTTTAGATTCTGAAAATATACCTGAAATAAATAAAAGTTGTGAGAAGTGTATGCATTTAAATGCAGGTAAAGATTTTATTTAAAACTATTTTTTAATATCTAATACAGTTGCTGGATCTAATCTTATACCAAACCAATTAAGCCTTACGTCTAAATGTGCACCTGTTGCTCTTCCGGTTGATCCGACGGTTCCAATAATATCTCCTTGTTTAACTTCTTGCCCCATCTTAACCAATATTTTTTCCATATGCATATACAACGTTGAAATTCCATGCCCATGATCAAATATCAAAGTGCCGCCAGTATAAAATAAATCAAGTTCTGCCAAAGTTACAATACCATCTAACATAGCCTTAATTTTTGTACCCTCAACTGCGGCAAAATCTAATCCATAATGCGGCCACTTAGGCTTACCATTTAAAATCCTTTGACTTCCGTAAACTCCAGTGATGACTGCATTTTCAACTGGAATAGAGAATTTATTTGTAAAAAAAATTAAATCACTATCAGCAGCTCTGGCCTCGCTTATCCATTTATTTTCTCTTTTAATTCTTTCGTATACTTCTTCGGGAGGAGTTACTTTCTTTTCTTCTAAACCATCTATTCTCTGAATATTATACTCTCTCTTTAATACCTTTTTAATAATTTTTTTATTATTTACCGATATAACAATATCGTTCTTTCTATCTCTACCTAATCCAAAAACAAAAGATCCTTCTGCTGTTACTTTCACTTTTTTTTTATCAATATAAACCACTGAACCTGGTTCAGTTTTTCCTAAAATAAATGAGCCTTGAATAAACTTCCCCTCAAAAGTCGTTGCAAAACTTGAGGTTGTAAGTAAAAGCAAAACTAAACTAGGTACAATTTTCATTTTTTCACTAATTCCTCATACCTTTGCTGGGCTTCTTTTGGGGAAAAATAAGCTTCTTGTAATTCGACGTTCCAATAAGTCAATTTACTTAGTGGTATGTTTTTTCCTGATATTGCACAAACAACATATTCACCCGGCTCAATAATTTCAAAATTATTATGTTGAAATTTAAGTTTTGCTTTATTCTCATTCATATATATTTAATTAATAGTATATCTATAATATATGAATTTTGCAGTTATAGGAAGCGGTGGGAGAGAGCATGCGATTTGCTACAAGCTAAACCAATCAGCTAAATTAAAAAAATTAATTTGTATACCTGGTAATGCCGGAACTCAAGAAATTGCACAAAATATAAAAGAAGATATTTCAAATTTTTATGCACTCTATAAAATAATAAAAAAAAATAAGATTGATATTGTAATTGTTGGACCAGAACAGCCTTTAGTTGCAGGTTTGGTAGATTACTTAAATAAAAAAAAAATTAGAGTATTTGGACCTGATAAGTTTTCCTCACAATTAGAAGGTTCAAAAGCATTCATGAAAAATTTATGTAAAAAAAATAATATTCCAACAGCAAATTTTGGAATTTTTGATAATTTTGAAAATGCATATAATTTTATTAAAAAAAATGGAGTCCCAATAGTTGTTAAGGCTGACGGTTTGGCTGCTGGAAAAGGAGTATCAATTTGCAACTCCATAGAAGAAGCTGCAAAAAGTACAAAAGATATATTAAATGGTAAATTTAAATCTTCTAAGAAAGTGGTTTTAGAGGAATTTTTAGAAGGTGAGGAGTTAAGCTATTTTGTGCTGGTTGATAAAAATTCCTACTGCTTTTTTGGTTCGGCTCAGGATCATAAGAGGGTTGGCGAAGGCGATGTAGGGTCTAACACTGGGGGTATGGGCGCTTACTCCCCCTCTCCACTGCTTACAAAAAAACTTGAAAAAAAAATTAAGAAAAAAATTATAGAACCTACTTTAAAATCTATGAAAAAGTTAGGTCAACCATATAAAGGTTTGTTATACGCTGGTTTAATGATCAATAAAGGTGAGCCTCGCTTAATTGAATATAATATTAGGATGGGCGACCCAGAATGTCAGGTGCTTATGATGAGATTAGATTCAGATTTAATAAATATCATAGATTGTGCTACAAAAAATAAAATTAGCAGTTTAAAAATTAAATGGAATAAAAAAAAATCTATTACAATTGTTATGTGTGCTAAAGGATATCCTTCTAACTATATTAAAGATAGTGAAATAAAAAATTTAAAAAAAATTTCACTAAATAAAAATGTTCAGATATTTCATGCCGGTACTTATAAAAATAAAAATAAAATTTATTCTAATGGTGGAAGAGTATTAAATATGACCTCATCCTCTAAAAACTTAATCGATGCAAGAAAAAAAAGCTTAGATAATATAAAAAAATTAAATTGGACTGATGGTTTCTTTAGGAAGGACATTGGATGGAGAGCAATTAATAAAAAATAATTATGAGAATTATAGCTGGCAAACTAAAAGGATCTATTATTAATATTCCTAAAGATAAAAATACAAGACCACTCAAAGACTTGGTCAGAGAAAGTATTTTTAATTTACTGGCTCATTCAAACAAAATTTCATTACAATTAAAAAAACCAAATATTTTAGATTTATATTCAGGAACAGGGTCATTTGGCTTAGAATGTTTATCAAGAGATGCTAAAAATGTCTATTTTGTTGAAAATAGAAAGAATGCTATTGATATATTAAAAAAAAATATTGATAAATTGAGAGTTAAAGAAAAAGTAAAGATATTTTTTAATGACGCTTTTGAGTTAGTTAAAAAAGAAAGTGTATTTGAAATAAAATTTGATCTAATTTTCTGTGATCCTCCTTTCGATAATAAAAATATAGAACAATTAATCTGTATAATTTTTAGTAAAAATTTACTCAATGAAAATGGAATTATTATTTTGCATAGAAAAAAAAATACAAAAGACAAATTGCCTGATTTTTTTAAAGTAGTTGAGGAAAGAACCTATGGTATATCTAAAATAATTTTTGGAAAGTTTTTAACCTAAAATTTTTTTTGTTTCAACTTTTACTAGTTCAACAGCTGGTTGACTAAAAGGATCTACATTTATCAAACGCGAAAGGAGAATTGTTTCTAAAACAAAAAAAGTAAAAATTTCTCCCAATTCTTCCTCATTTTTCTTATTAAAAGTAATTTCTCTAAAAGGTATTTTTTTTGATTTGAAAATATTTTTTGCTGCCATGCACTGGGCATTTATAAAAAATTCTATATTTTTGTTTTTTAAAAAACCCAAATTATCAGGAATAATCTTGTTATTTACTTTAAAGTTTTTTTCTTTTTTGGATGAATTAAAAAATGTAAAAAATTTATCTTTTGGACCATCCAAATAAAGTTGGAGGAGACTATGATGATCTTTTGGTCCTGAAGATAATATTGGATAAATTCCTCTTCCTTTTTTTCCTAAGCTTTCTGCAACAAGTTGTTGATACCAATATCCTAAATCATTAAGGCTTGTGTCGTAACTTATTATAATTGAATTATTAAATTTTTTTTTATTTAGTGAATAAATGCAGGCTACATTCTGAATTAAAGATGAAACAAAATTTTTATTTATTATTAATCTTTTTAGATTTTTAAACTTAATTAAGTTCAGGCCCATTAATGCTGCTGGAAACATTCCAGTTTCCGATAATACAGAGTAACGACCACCTACAAAGTTTTTATGTTCAATAATCTCAGCCTTATACTTGTGTGCTATTTTCATTAAAGTATTATTAGTAGATTCTGTTATAACAACTAGTTTATTCTCTAGTAAGTTTTTTGAAAATACCACTCCAAAATTTACTATTGTTTCGAGAGTATTTCCCGATTTAGAAATTAAAATAAAACAAGAATTTTTTAAATTTTTTATTTGTCTGTACTCATAATTTAAATTTGAATCTAAATTGTCAAAAAAAAATACTTTCTTTTTTATTTTTTTTTTAAAAAATGAATAAATACTTTTTGCACCTAATGCAGATCCACCCATGCCAAAAATAATAATATTCTTATACTGGGAAAACTTTTTTACAGTTTTTTTTGAAAAATCAAATTTATATTTCTTTTCATAAGATTGAAATAATGGAACTTTATTATTTTTTAAATCAAGTACAAACGAGTTAAAAACCTTTTCAGTTTTTTTTAGATTTACCTTATGTTTGGTAGTACTATTAGAATAGCTTTTAAAAAAATTATCTTTTTTTAGCATTTATTTTGATCGTATTTTCCTTAGTATTGAATCCTCTACAGAACCTGCTTTTGCTTCTCCTTCTTCCTCTTCTTCAATTGAAGCTCCTAAGGTTTTTTCAAAATTTGTTATTTGTTCAACCACTTCGTTTCCTTCTTCTGGGACCGGCAGATTTTCGTAGTCAGGAGGTAAAATAAGAGGATCCTTTTTTTGAATCAAAAATTCGTCTGTTGATTTTTGTTTTTCACCTGTTAATCCACGTTTTGCAGATTTCATTGATTCACAAGAATATGTAAAAAAAATAAGTATAAATATATATATTATTTTTTTAGTCATTTTGTAAAATTTCTTTTTTCGTAAATAATTCAACCATTATAAAAACAATTATACCCGTTGTTATAAAAATGTCAGCAATGTTAAATACAAACCAGTGATAGCTCGCCATATGTAGGTCAATAAAGTCAGGAACTGCTTGGTAATATATTCTATCAAACAAATTTCCTAAAGAGCCACCAATTATTAACGCTATAGAGTAGGAATATAGTCCTTTAGATTTTAGAAGTAAAAAAATAAGACCAATATTAATAATCGCTATTAATGCAGTTAACAGATGATAATAAATATTTGCCTCCATGGAAGCTAAACCGAATCCCATTCCAGTGTTCCAGATCAGGTAAAAATTTAAAAAAGAATTTATATAAAAATCTACATCTGTTCCATTGCCCTCTAAATTTAAAAAATAAATTTTAGATGTTCTATCTAAAAGAAAAATAAGCAAAATAATTATAGTTTTCTTCATAAAATTAATTTTTTTTGCTACACCTTCTGCATGGCCCTGGAAAAATCTTCCAGCATCTTAAACATTTTTCACCCTCAGCTTTTTTTACCAAAACTCTTACATTTTCTACTTCTTGTAATTTAAAATTCTCATTATTATTAGTCATTTTTTCTGCTTGTGCTTTAGAAGTTATAAAACTCTCAGATAAGTCAAAATCCTTAACTACTTTTAAATACTCTTCATTTAAATAAATGACTATATCTGCCTCAAGACTCGATCCTATATCTTTATTTGCTCTCTTTACCTCCATGGCAGCGTTAACAACTTTTCTAATTATTTTAAATTTTTCCCACTTTTCATATAGTTTTTTATTTTCCCACTTTTCTGGAATTTTTGGGAAAGATTGTAAATGTATACTAGAGTTTTTGTCTTTATTGATTATTTGAAAAATTTCCTCTGTAGTAAATGATAGTATTGGGGCAAACCATTTCAATAACATATCTAAGATTAGTCCTAATAAATTTATGCATGCTTTTCTTTTGGCTGAGGATATTTCGTCACAATAAAGTGTATCTTTCCTAATATCAAAATAAAACGCAGATAACTCTAATGAGCAAAAATTAACTAACTCTTTATATAGTTTATGAAAATTATATTCTTTAAAGCAAGTTTCAAATTTTTTATTTAATAGAAAAACTTGATGTAAAATAAATTTTTCGAGCTCAGGCCATTGTTCAATTTCTTTGGAATCTGCATCAAAATTATTTTTTTGATCCTTAAGATTACCCAAAAGGAATCTAAATGTGTTTCTGATTTTTCTATATGATTCTGCGTGCTGCTCTAAAATTGAATTATCCAACTTTAAATCTTCAGAATAATCAGATGCCGCCACCCAAGTTCTTAAAATATCTGCTCCGTATTTTTTAAGTATGTCTTCAGGAGCAATAACATTCCCGGTAGATTTTGACATTTTTAAACCTTTTCCATCAACCACAAAACCATGTGTAAGAATGCTTTTGTAGGGGGCCCGACCTCTAGTGCCGCAAGACTCTAGTAATGACGAATGAAACCAACCTCTATGTTGATCCGAACCTTCTAAATACATTGATGCTGGCCACATTAAGTCTTTTCTTTTTTCCAAGACATAGCTATGCGACGCCCCGCTATCAAACCAAACTTCGACTATATCGTTAGTTTTAATATAATCTTCTTTTTTATACTTTTTTCCCAAAAATTTTTGCGGGCTATCAGTAAACCAACAATCTGACCCTTCTTTTTCGTAAATTTTTGCAATATTTTCAATTACTTCCAAATCTTTTAAAGGTTCTTTTGTTTTCTTTGAAATAAATAGCGGTAAAGGAACTCCCCAAATTCTTTGCCTTGAAATGCACCAGTCAGGTCTCGTTTCTATCATTGATCTAATTCTAGCTCTTCCTCTTTCTGGATAGAAAGCCGTCTCATCAATTGCCTTAAGAGCTTTTTTTCTTAGGTCATTTATTTCCATGGAAATAAACCATTGAGATGTAGCTCTATATACCAATGGAGCCTTTGACCTCCATGAATGAGGAAAGCTATGTTGTAGTTTGCTGTTACCCAATAAACTCTTATGCTCAGATAATTTTTCTATTACCTGACTATCTGCTTTAAAAATATGAACACCAGAAAAAAAAGGGACTTCATCAGTATATAACCCACCATCACTTATGGTGTTTGAAGCTTTAATTCCATGTTTTAAGCAAAGATTAAAATCATCAGGACCATGGCTGGGGGCCGCATGTACAATTCCAGTACCCTGCTCTAATGTAACAAAGTTGCCTTCTAACATCGGGATATCATATTCGTAACCCATATTTTTTAATGGATGTGAGCAAATGGTATTTTTGAAATCAGCACCGCTAAACTCCTTTAAAATTTTAAAATCTTTAAAGTTACACTCTTCAGAAACTTTTTTTATAAGTGCACTTGCAATAATTATATTTTTATTTTTAAAACTTTCAGTTTCATTACCAATTTGAACAACCGCATATTTTAAGCTATTACCATAAGCCAAAGCCCTATTGGCTGGAATCGTCCACGGTGTTGTGGTCCATATTATAACATGGGCATTCTTTAAAAAATCTTTTTCTGTTTTTTTAATTTTAAATGAAGCATAAATAGTATTAGAAGTATGATCTTTGTATTCTACTTCAGCGTCAGCCAATGCTGTTTTTTCTACAGTTGACCATAGAATAGGTTTATATCCTTGGTACAGGGCACCATCCATTAAAAATTTTCCTAACTCTCTCACAATTTGTGCCTCTGCATCAAAACTCATTGTTGAGTAATAATTTTTCCAGTCTCCCTCGACTCCTAGTCTTTTAAATTCTTTCTTATGAATCTTTATCCATTTATCAGCAAATTCTCGACATTCTAATCTAAAATCCTTAATTGGAACTTCATCTTTATTTTTTTTATTTTTTTTATACTGTTCTTCTATTTTCCATTCTATTGGTAGCCCGTGGCAATCCCATCCTGGGACGTAAACTGAATCCTTTCCATCCATTTGATGAAATCTTGTAATCATATCTTTAAGAATTTTATTAAGTGCTGTACCCATATGTATGTGTCCATTCGCATACGGCGGACCATCATGTAATACAAATTTTTCTTTTCCTTTTCTGGATTCTCTCAACTTCTTATATAAATCTAATTTCTCCCAAATTTCTAAAATGCCAGGCTCCTTGTTGGGCAGGTTAGCCTTCATAGAAAAAATAGTTTTAGGTAAATTAATATTTTCTTTGCTCATAACACCAACTTTGCTTTTAAACCTTTTTTTGCTAAAATTACATCTTTATTCATTTGTTTTCTTAATTTGAGTGGATTATCAAATTTAAAATCTTTTCTTAAAAATTTTACAAAATATACTTTGAGCTTTTTTTTATATAAATTTTTTTTAAGGCCAAATATATTTGTTTCTAAAAGAATTTCCTTACCCCCAAAGGTTGGGCGCGAACCTAAATATGCAACACCGTTATATATATATTTTTGGTTGGCTATTGAAACTTTGACTGCATATATTCCCACTTTGGGCAAAATATAATTTTTAATATTTATATTACAAGTGCGATAACCTAATTTTCTTCCAATTTTTTTACCCCTTTTTACCGTGCCGTCAATGAACCAGTTTTTTGAAAGCAATTTGTTTGCTAAACTAATATTTCCTTTCTCTAAATATTTTCTAATTTTGGTGGATGAAACAATTTTCTTTGAACTTTTGTATGGATTTATATTTAATAAGCTATATTTGTATTTATAACTAAACTTTTTTAATAAACTAACATCTCCTTTTCTGCCCCTTCCAAACTTAAAATTATTACTAACAGCTAATAGCTTGGCATTTAATTTTTTATAGAGAATTTTTTTTATGAAGTTTTCAGCACTTATTTTAAAAAAAAATTTATTAAATTTAATATTTATTACAAAATCCACCTTGTTTTTTTTAAGAAGTTTCAATTTTTGATCTTCTGAAACTAATCTAAAATTTTTAATTTTTTTATTAAAAAACATTACTGGCAGTGGAGTAAATGTTAATACCCCAAATTTCATTTTTTTTCTCTTTGCAATTTCTCTAGTTTTTTTAAATACCTTTTGATGTCCCAGGTGAACTCCATCAAAATTACCAATTGCTAAAGCAGATTTTTTATATTTTTCCGAAATATTAGTATTTTTAAATACTTTCATATTCTACCAAATTAGTCTTTCTTGATAATAATTAGTTTTTGCTCCATACTTATCTAATATTTTGTCGTAATTTTGATATTGAGAATTTAAAAATTCGTCTTTATGAACACCGCCAGTTATCAACAAAGAATCAAAACTCATGTTATTTGCTCCCTTAATATCAGTCCTAATATTATCTCCAATCACAAAAACCTTCTCATGTGGTTTTGTGCAAAAGTTATATATTTCCGGGTAAGGTTTTCCAAAATAATTTACCTTGCCTCCTAGATCTTTAAAAATTTCTGCTAAAGTGCCCGCACAATATTCTTGCTGTTTACCTCTATGAACTACTAAATCAGGATTGGTACAAACCATTTGAAGTGTTGTATGATTTTTTAAAAAACTTTTATAATAATCTAGAGAATCCTCATAATTATCTAAAAATCCTGTGCACAAAATAAAATCTGCACTATCTATATTTTTTTTATTTTTTTCAAAGCCTTTAAATAAACCACAATCTCTTTTGGGACCAAGATGATAAAAAATTTTTCCATACGTATTTTTTTGTAAACTTTTTAAAGCTAACTCTCCAGAAGTAAAAATATTTTTAAAGAAAATTTTATCCATTTTTAGCTTTAACAAAAAGCTTTCTATATTTTTCGAAGGTCTGGGAGCATTTGACATTAGGACAAATCTTTTATTTAATTTATTCAAGTTCTCCAAAACATTAATAGCTCCAGGATGTAATTCAATGCCATTGTGAATTACCCCCCATAAATCTATAAAGAAAACATCATATTTTTTATGAACTTGTCTCAGTCCCCTAATTAATTTAGCTTCCATGATAATAGATGATTAGCGTAAGAATGATAAAAAATACACTATTTTGGTCTATTTTTACCATAAATCTTAAGTTTTTAAGGGTATTGTAATTTTTAAATCCAACACTATATATCTGATGATTAAAAAAATTAGGAGTGAATTTAAATGAAATTTAGACCTTTACACGATCGTGTTCTAATTGAAGTTTTAGATAGCGAAGAAAAAACGGCTGGAGGGATAATTATCCCTGATACAGCAAAAGAAAAACCTCAAGAAGGGAAAGTTGTAGCTGTAGGATCTGGCACCAGATCAGAAGATGGGAAAATCTTGCCGATGGATGTTAAAATCGGTGACACAGTTCTTTTCGGAAAATGGTCAGGTACTGAAGTAAAAATTGACGGAAAAGAATATAGCATAATGAAAGAGTCCGACATTATGGGAATTTCAAAAAATAAATAGTAAATTAAGGAGAAAAAAAAATGGCAAAAATTGTAATATTTGATACGGAAGCAAGAACTAAAATGATGAAGGGTGTTGATACACTTTCTAACGCAGTAAAAGTAACTTTGGGTCCCAAAGGACGTAATGTGGTTTTAGATAAATCTTATGGAGCTCCAAGAACAACTAAAGATGGAGTAACTGTTGCTAAAGAAATTGAACTTCAAGACAAATTTGAAAATATGGGAGCTCAAATGGTTAAGGAAGTTGCTAGCAAAACAAACGATGAAGCTGGTGACGGAACTACAACGGCTACTATTCTTGCTCAAGCAATTGTAAGAGAAGGAATTAAATATGTTACAGCTGGAATGAATCCAATGGATGTTAAAAGAGGATTAGATAATGCTGTAGCACACGTTATTGAAAAACTAAAAGCATCTTCAAAAAAAGTTAAAAGTAATGACGAGGTAGCACAAGTTGGAACAATATCTGCTAATGGTGAAAAAGAAATAGGAGATATGATTTCAAAAGCTATGCAAAAAGTAGGTAATGAGGGAGTAATCACAGTCGAAGAAGCAAAAGGAATCGAAACAGAGTTAGACGTAGTAGAAGGAATGCAGTTTGACAGAGGATACTTGTCACCATACTTCATAACTAATGCTGATAAAATGATTACGGAACTTGATAATCCGCTTATCCTATTGCATGAAAAAAAATTAACAAACTTACAAACAATAGTTCCTCTACTTGAATCTGTTGTGCAAGCTGGACGCCCGTTGATGATAATATCAGAAGACGTTGAAGGTGAAGCTTTAGCAACTTTAGTTGTAAACAAGTTAAGAGGTGGTTTAAAAGTTGTTGCTGTCAAGGCTCCTGGTTTTGGTGATAGAAGAAAATCAATGTTAGAAGATATTGGTATATTAACTGGTGGTCAGGTAATTTCTGAAGACTTGGGAATCAAATTAGAAAATGTTAAAATTACTGATTTAGGTTCATG
>Ga0114993_10005648_pt1 | contig 12008 bp, 11 predicted proteins | sample ArcticOcean_MG_C_FD_87042 | JGI IMG/M metagenome (GOLD analysis project Ga0114993, IMG submission 87042) | Marine microbial communities from western Arctic Ocean - ArcticOcean_MG_CB2_150 | ecosystem: Environmental > Aquatic > Marine > Oceanic | place: Arctic Ocean: Canada Basin | collected...
ATATCATTACATGGACGTCCTGAAAAAAGGGATAATACTTATTAATATCATTACTAACACCCTCAACATTACCACTTGCTTCATTACTATAATCTGTAAAAAAATGATATCCAATAAATAATAAGCATTGTAATCCCAGGATAACTAAAGTATTTAGTTCATCTGTCATCTTATTTTTTATTTTTTATTTTTTATTTTTTATTTTTTATTTTATATTTTTTATTTTATATTTTTTATTTTTTATTTTATATTTTATATTTTTATTTTATATTTTTTATTTTTAAAAAATATTACTCTTCCTAATCTATATGATACTACGTTTATTCTTTAAATTAGTATTATTTATTATTATTGATGAATAGTATAAAAATAAACACACCTTTGTACATTAAAAACACCGACTTAACTGATTATAATAAAGTTATTTTTGTTCATTTCATCTATTAAATCAGCATAAATCTTATTTAATTCTTTATTATCTTTTCTAGAACTTTTATTAACTATATTTAATTTCCCAATTCCAAGTAAATCACTAAGTTCATCTTGTTTATCAAAAATATCTTCATATTTTACACAGTATATTTTATAATTTCTTTTTTTATTTGGTTTTATATAATTATCATAAAATTCTCTTATTTTATATAAATCTTCGCCTGAAGACAAAACATCATCTAATTTTACTTGTTCATTTGTTTGAATGTGTTCTAAATGCATTTTATGATTTTTATAACCATATTTATCAGTAAATCTACTTGGAATACTAAGACTCGGATTTCTATAAATGTATATAACATAGTAGTTTTCTAATTCATTTTCAGGGATTACTATACTATTAAACCATTCACAATAAACTTTTCCTCCTTTTTCATTTCCAATATATTCTAAATTATCTGGAGGTTTTCTACTATGTATATGTTTTGTTTTACCATACCTATTTAGTGCTCCACATAACATATAAGAACCAGAACCACCATACGAACATACGTAAAAGATTTTATTCATTTTATATATATACCGACATTTTAATTTTCATTTCTAAAATATTTGGTTGTTCAACAAGAAGTTTCATGAGATAGGAGGATAAATATAAATCGGAAAATAAAATTTATAACAAAATTACGCCCTTTTAACATTTTCCTTATTTTTCCAGGAGAAGTTGTAGGAGATGTTGGTGGTGAATTAATGATATATTCTACCAATATTTTTAATAGATTGGGAAACTGGGTTGCATCGCAATACCACATAATCCTCTTGAATCATTAAAATTCCTTAGAATCTTGATATATCCATTCTCTCCCCAAGAATAACCCCATGAATTCTTAACAATCCAATAATCCATTCCTTTAAAATGGTCTGTGCCATACCCTACAACTAGAACACCATGATCTAATTTTGTTCCACAGTTTACATCACTATAGACTCCCCCAGAATAATGTTGAAATGATTGAGTATTTGCCTGGATAGCTACAGATACGGGTTGTTGAGAAACTGCTTTTTTTAATGCAAATTCATTATTAGTAGTTACATCACTATAATTACTGATTTTTACAACATTTTTACACGTAATATTACATTGATCCGTCATACCTACATATGGATACTCTTCCTCGGAACACAAACCTTTATTATCGATTATATATTCAAATGCTTGATCCATCAACCCTCCATGACATCCATTATTCCCTTCTTTAGCTGAACAATCAATGAGTTGTTGTTCAGAAATATTATGTAGTTCCCCGGTATTGATCGCGAAAACCCCTTCAACTGACCCTGTTGCGGAAAATGCCCAACATCCCCCACATCGACCTTGATTTTTGACACCAGTTACAGCATCTTTCTGTCTCCAATCTACTTTTAAAGGTAAATCTATATCATCATCATCATTTAAAAAACAATTGTAGCATTCATCGTTGTCTCTGATTATTAGATGGTTTTTGTTATTTGAAAAATTTAAATCTGAGAATTCATTAATACTGACATTAAATGTATTGTTATTTGAAAAATCCTCAATAAATTTAGAATTTTCTTTGAATGTTAAAAATCTTTCTTGAGAAAAATCTTTCTTGTATTGTTTTATAAAATCATTATATTGGTTCATATAAGTGCTATTCACAGACAATGAATCACCCAATGATAAGAAAGTAAAAAAAGATAATGCGAAAGTAATTATTTTATTCATTTTATTATTAATAAGACAATATTATTTTTTAAATATTTAAGCCGATTTTAATTGTCTTTCTAATTCAGAACTACTTTCACTATAAAAACTATATATATCCTGTATGTATTTCTGTTTTACCTTTTCAAACTCATCTCCGTTACTAAACCAAATCATTTCTTGAACGTGTTTTAACTTCGAAATCGCTAGAATAACTTTTTCTTTCGTAAATTGCATGTTCTCCATTTTTCCCTGATATTTCTGGAATTGAATAATAGCGGCTGTTCCGGTAATAAATGTACTGATACTCAATGGGACCATATTAAATATTACTGACCATGTTTTATTATCTTCGGTAAGGTGGTCTAATTCATTCCTTAATGCTTCTAATATAGAGAGGATAGATGATATAATAATAATCATAATATTTAATCTATCATACCATGTTTTATAACTATAATATTTCTGTTGGAGTTTTTTAAGTCTTATATTTAATTTATCTAATTTCCCTTGTAAATGTTCATTAAACTCGTATTCATTTTCTAAATTCAAGAATTCTTTCTTGATTTCTTCAGATATTTTAGCGTCAATATCTATGGTTTTCCTTGTAAAATCAGAATCACTCGAAAAATTATCATTATCATTATCATTAAAATCCAAATTTTTTGGTTTTTTTGGTGTTTTTGATGAGAGCTGATCCTCTTCAATATTTATCTCAACACCATTTAAAGAATCAGTATCATTTTCTTCAGACATTATATAAATATTATATAATTAATTTCTATTTTAACAAATATCCATATAATCCATGTAAGTTTTCAGGGGATTTATAATTTAAAAATTTGATAAAATAATTTAAAATGATAATTAAAATAATAAGTAATAAATGGATGAATTAGATGAACAAACAAATGATTTCATCAATCAATATATGAAAGTATATTTAGCTCAAATGGATTCTGCGGTTAAAGTCTCAAAGATTCTCACGGAACATTCGCAGGATAAGATTTTAAATGGTGATAAAATTATCTGTGGACTAGTTTACAGATTAATGGTTCCTATGACTGAAGAAGAAATCAATGATTCAATGAATTATGCTGAAGAGTTAATCAATCCAGAAGATTCAGAAGAAGATGATTTTGAAGATAATGATTTTGAAGAATTAGAAAAAGAATTAGAAAAAGTTTCTCATAAAATTGTTTCGAATCAATGTAATTGCGATATTTGTATGAAAGTTAGAGTATGTTTATTAAATTACCATTCTCATGAATGTTCTGATCCTTTGGCACAGCGGTTTAAAAGTGCGATTGAACACACTTGTCAGGAACACTTGGTTATCATTTAGTAATTATCTAGAACTATTATTATCATGATAATAACAATCACGGCAGTATCTGTGGTTACTTGGCGAAGATGTAATTGTTATATTACATTCTAAACATAATCTTTTAATATTTGTTTGTTTTGAATCTAAGACTCCACCGAAGTTTTCAACCCAATCTGCATTGGTTTCACCCTTACAATGGGTTATAAAATGACCACTTCCCCCACACTTGCGACATAAATCATATAATTCACAATAAAGTTGTGCCGCCATTATTTTATCTTCTCTTAGCAATGGATAAGGTGAGGTAAACATTGAACCGCGAACATTATTAATTCCATATTTTTTCATTAATTCTAAGGTTTCCCATAATTCCCAGAAACTTTGCTGAGGATTTGTTACGGGAGATAATTCATTGATGGGTTTATATTTGTTTGTCCAAGCCGAACCATATCCATTCGTATGTCTCTTTATCCTTACTTCTTTATCAGAAGATTTCCCAACATAGAATTTATTATCTTTCAATTCAAGGACATAAACTTCGGGAAATCCTATTTCTTTTTTAGGTTTTGATTTACAACATTTTAAATTCTGTAGACAACGTAACATTGTGTTTTTTTAGGAAATTGTTCTTAAGTGATTATTCTAATGAATATGACTTCCTAAATTTAGTTTTTAATAAACAATATTTATCTAATAATCATCATCTAAGATGTCTGGAATGTAAATAAGATCATCAATATCACTTTCTTCTAATTCCCTAGCATGCGCCCAATCAATTAATAAGAATGTCCCTTCGTCTTTTGGTTTCTTCTCGGGCATTCGGTAGACTATATTTCCATCATGGCCATCACCGTGAAAAACACCTATATCCTTTAAAACTGGGAGAAGTTTTAAAGCACCTGATTTGTCTTTTTTCACAGGATCTGTAGAGATGCTTTTTAATATCTCCCTCATTTGTTGGGTATCTTCTCTTATAGGTGTTAATTTTTCAAAAGATAAAATAAATAAATATCTTAAAACATATTTAGATTTTTTAGATGAAGAAGAACCTCCTCGGGACCTTCTTGTCGCCCTTTTAGATTTTTTAGATTTTTTAGATTTTTTAGATTTTTTAGATGACGTAACACTCCCTCCTGATTTAGATTTACTTTCTACCATAGATTTGCAAACATAAATATCATATGGTTTAGGAGCTATACCCGCAAAAAAACCTATATGTGAATAATACCATTCACGCATAACAAGATCAAACACCTCACCTTTAAATTCAGCATCATCATTTATTGATAATATTTTATAAATTATATTATCATATTTATTAAGGTATATTCCTTCATTTTGCATCCCAGATGCTCCTTCTATTTCTTTAGTAATGTCTCCATCAGTACATATCTTACAAAATTCGAATAATTCATCATTTTTAATAAATGGGGCTTCATCAATCATTTCTAAAAATCTAGTTTTAAATGTTTCATCAAAATATTTTTTCCTTGTTTCTATTAGGGTAGACCTAGATTTTTTTTTGTTGGGTCTTTTTCCTGCGATATATTTAAGCGTACGGTTATAATCGTCTAATTTTAGTTTTGCATTTACAATATATCCCCACGAACATTCCCTTATAATATTAGATCGGTCACTCATATTTATACCGAGTGCCACCTCATCCTGTTTGTCAAACTCTTTACTTAATTCTTTTACACATAATGCACAGAATGGTCCATCAGTATTTCCTAATTCATCGGTAAATTCTTCAATGGCCCCATATGTACAACCTTTACCGTTATCTGCGGTGGAATTTTCAGATTTTATATCTTCTGGGTCTGTTTTATCAGCATGCATAAAACATCCGCACATGCGACACATATGTTTTTTATGGTGTATTTTAAAAGACTTACTACATACACAACATCTAGGAACCTTTCTTGTCCGTTTTGGAACAACATACCATCCACCTTTCTGATTCATTTTATAATATTATATTATATAATATTATTCTAATGAATATGACTTCCTAAATTTAGGATAAACAATACAGAAAATTAAATAAATAACCAACCAATGAACGATATATATCTCAAATGAATATTTCCCTGTTTTTTCTAATAATCCCATAATTGTTTTTCCTTTGAGACTCTCAGGTAATGTTGGTCTTTCTTTGTAAATATAATGTCCAATAATAATTCCTAAACAAATAAAGATGATCCACGGCATAATTGGGAAATGATCTATTGCTGGATAATTGAAATAAAATCCTGATAAAAATGCTGTTTTAGGTGGAACGGAAGAAAACATTCTTGGGTTATTTTTTAACATACACCATAAAATGAATACACCCGTTAGGATTCCGTATATTGCTTTCATATTATCGACATAGGGAAATAATAATAATGATGCGAATGCGATGAAGTGTAAGATCCCAAATTTAACATATTTTTCACCGAATACAAAATAAGTAAATAATGTCATAAATAAGGCCCCGATTCCTAATTTCAATACTCTTAAAATATTGGTTTTTAAATATTCCTTAGAACTTTCTTTTTTCTCTTTTGATATGTAATATGAGAACACTAAATTTATTCCGACACAAGTAATAAAAATAACTTGGGCAACTTTCGCGGTTATTTTTAAGGGCAAATTATCATATTCAATTTCTTTAAAACCATATTGATTTGGGAAGTAAAATAAATGAAATATTATCATACATATTACAGCAATCCCTTTTAGGATATCAACTTCTTCATATCGTTTCATTATTATAAATAATATATTATAATTTTTTTAAAAAAAATATTTAATTTTACGATGAGTTGTTCATTCATTCAGGACAACCATTATCATTTAGATATTTCAAACATTATAAATATCTGTTCATAGAAGAAAACCGAGATGTATATTTATGGGAATGTCATATTGAGTTTAAATAAATAATAAATGTATTTGTTAATATTATATGAGTAATAGTTCAATTCCCAACGATCTAGTAGATCAATCCACCCATACAGACACATTTAAATTACGTCAGACCGAAGAGGGACTGCAAGCTGCTTTCCAGCAGCAGTCTGAGATGTATCGCACAAAGAAGTCTTGTTTGTGCGATTGCAACAATTGTATCCGCGCGCGAGAACTGAAAGCAGGCGAGGTGGAAGAAAGTGCTAAACGACGACTGTCCGACATTCCCAATCAGCCTGATAGCCAGGTGGAAATCCCCGATATATCCCCTCCTTTATTCAGATTTCCCTTTCCCGACATCGCAGATATATTCTCAAGAAAGTAAACCATTAGACCCGGAGAATATGTGAATTATTTTTATTATTTTTATTATTTACAATTCCAACATAATGGATAAATAGTATTACATTTTTATTACAATTATCACAAATACCTTTTCTACATTCATGTACTTTTCTATTTTTATGTGGTTGTTCACAGATTTCACACGTTCTAGAACTTTTTGGACAAAATTTCTTAATACAACAATTTCCTAATATTAAGATTTCTCCGTCATTAAAATCATCTGTAATATAACAATTTCCCTCTATTCTATGACCACATACACATTCATTTACTTTATCTGGTGTTGGATAATTTGGAAAACATAGTTTCCAATAATTTAAGTGTCTTCCTTTATCTCCTCCACAATATTTCCATTGACCTTTTTCTATTTCCTTAATTGTTAAATTATATTCTTTAAGACCTTTAATAAAATGGTTAGTTAAGTCTAAAGTCATTTTTAAAAAATTTGAATTTATTTAAACAATAATCATTATAATTAAGTAGAAAAGTTATAAAAAATGGTTAAAAAAGAAAAAGAAAAAGAAGAAGAGTATGACAAAAAGGAACTAAAGGAACATATTTTATTTGCTCCAGACACTTATGCTGGTGGAGCAGATTTAATCACAGAAGCATTGGCTGTATTTAATGATGGGAAAATTGAAGCCAAAGAAACCGAATATATTCCTGTGATCTTTAACATGTGGAATGAAATCATAGTCAACGCGAGAGACCAAATTATCCGTTTGAAAGATAAACCTGATTCCCCCCAAGTCACTAAAATTAAAATAGATTATGATGAAAATACTGGTCGTTGGACAGTATTCAATGATGGTGAAAGTATCCCTGTTGAGAAACATAGTAAGGAAAATATGTATAAAGCCCAATTAATCTTTGGTGAACTTTTAACATCATCAAATTATAAGGCGGGTGATAAAAAAATCGTGGGTGGAAAGAATGGGTATGGTGCGAAGATTACGAATATCTTTTCAACCGAATTTAATGTAGAAACCCAGGATCATAAAAAGAAGATGAATTATAAACAGACTTTCAGAAATAATATGAATATTGTCGAACCACCGAAGATTACTAAATCATCCAAAAAACCTTATACAAAAATTTCATGGATTACTGATTTTAAAAGGTTTGGTTTAGAAAAATTCCCAGAACAAATGCTACCATTGATGGTTCGAAGGATTTATGATATTGCGGGTGTAACTGATAAAAATGTGAGTGTCTATTATAATGATGAAAGAATTAATGTTAAAACATTCCAAGACTATACTAAATTATTCCCTACAATTTCAGATAAAACTTATGAATTCATTTCAGATAGATGGGAATTATCTGCTTGTGTATCTGACACAGATAAGTTTGAACAAGTATCTTTTGTCAATGGTATTGGGACAAGTAAGGGTGGTGTTCATGTAGATACGATTGTTAAAGAGATATCTTCTAAATCTTCTAGTTATATCAAGAAAAAACATAAGAAAGATGTTCCAGATAAATATATTAAGAATCATTTGAGTATTTATTTAAATTCTGTCATTGAGAACCCGTCATTTGATTCACAAACCAAAGAACGTCTCATTACTCCTAAATCAAAATTTGGATCGAAACCTGAAGTCTCTGATAAGTTTATTAAGAAGTTATGTGATTCAGGTTTATCTGAAAAAGTAATGCAATTCAATGATTATAAGGAAAATAACCTTGCGAAGAAAACAAATGGGAAAAAACAATCAAAGATCCGTGATATTCCTAAATTAGATGATGCTAACTGGGCGGGCACTCGTAAGGCTCACCTTTGTACATTAATTCTAACAGAAGGAGATTCGGCAAAGTCTATGGCAATCGCTGGATTAACTGTTGTCGGAAGGGATCAATATGGTGTATTTCCATTGAAAGGTAAAGTTCTCAATGTTAGAGATGCCCCTATTAAACAAATTGCTGGAAACGCCGAAATCACGAATATTAAAAAGATTTTGGGTTTAGAATCAGGTAAGGTTTACAAAGATCTTAAATCATTGAGGTATGGGAAGGTAATGATTATGACTGATCAGGACCATGATGGATCTCATATTAAGGGATTAATTCTAAACTTATTTCATAGTTTTTGGCCTGAACTATTAAAACTAGATTATGTAAATTGTATGGTTACACCGATTATTAAATCTACGAAAGGAAAAAATACAAAAGAATTTTACACAATCACAGATTATAATGACTGGAAGAAAACTGTGAATAATAGTCTTTGGAAGATTAAATATTACAAGGGATTGGGAACATCTAATTCTGCCGAAGCAAAAGAATATTTTAAGACTCTAAAAATTAATCAATACAAAGTTGATGAAACAACCGATAATTCAATGATTCTTGCCTTTAAAAAAACCGAAGCAGATCAACGGAAAGCATGGTTAAAAACTTACAATGAAGAAGAAATCCTAGATTATAATCAAAAAGAAACAAGAATTGAAGATTTCATTAACAGGGAATTTAAACACTTCTCTAATGCAGATAATTCAAGATCAATTGGTTCTGTTATCGATGGACTAAAAGTATCTCAACGGAAAATCCTCTATTCTTGCTTTAAACGTAAGTTATACTCTGAAATCCGTGTTGCCCAACTCTCGGGATATGTGAGTGAACATGCAGCGTATCATCATGGTGAAGCATCCCTACAAGGTGCTATCGTTGGGATGGCTCAAGATTTCATTGGAACGAATAATATTAACCTCTTACAACCGAATGGTCAGTTTGGAACAAGGATTATGGGTGGTAGTGATGCGGCGAGTGCTAGGTATATTCATACACAACTCTCACCTATTACAGATCTAATCTATCCTAGGGATGATTTCCCCTTGTTAGATTATATTAATGACGATGGATCATTCGTTGAACCGAAATGGTATTGTCCTATTATCCCTATGGTTCTAGTGAATGGGATGGTTGGAATTGGGACGGGTTTCAGTACAACTATTCCTCAATATAATCCTTTAGAATGTAGTAAGAATATTAAACGGAAACTTGAAGGATTACCTTATCAAACAATGAACCCCTATTATAAGGGGTTCACAGGTAAAGTTATTAAGAAAGATTCTAAACAATTCACCACGAATGGTAAATACAAAATAGAAGATGAAAAAATTATTATTACTGAGTTACCAATTGGTAAATGGACCGATGATTTTAAAGAATATATTGAACAAGAGATTCTAAAAGAAGATTCTTGGATTACTGATTATGAAAATCATTCTACCGATGAAAAAGTAAAGTTCATTGTAACAGTGTCTGATGAAACTTTATTTGATAACACTTACAAGAAAGATGATGTTATCAATAAATTATTTAAGTTAACATCAAATAAATCATTAACAAATCTCCACCTTTACAATAATGGAGGATCAATTAAGAAATATGATACAATTTATCAAATAATGGATGAACACTTTTACACAAGATACGATATGTATAAGCAACGGAAACTTTATCAAGTTGATCAGTTAGAAAAAGAAATTAAATTATTATCAAGTAAACTGAAATTTATTAATTATGTTATCGAAGATAAAATCCAGGTTTATAAACGATCTAAACAATCGATTATTGATTCTTTAAAAGAAAATGAATTTCCGTTCTATGTAAATGATGAAATTGTTGATTATAATAAAGATAAAGGAGGTAAAGAAGTTAAAACAGAATACAATTATCTACTAAATTTATCGGTTTATAGTTTTACATTAGAAAAAGTAGAAGAATTAGAAAATGAAATTCATAAAAAGGATCAAGAATTAGAAATAATTGTCAATACTGACGAAAAAGATATCTGGATCAGAGAATTAGACGCATTTGAACAGATGTATAAGAAGAATTAATTAATTATAAATTTAACATTAAATTCTTTCACAATATGCATATCAACTTTCCTTGTGGGTCCTCCCATAATAAATGAATACATCCTTGCTTTTCCCCACGATGATGCTGTTTGATTGGGTCTTGAACCAGATGAATAATACGCACCTTTACCTTTTTTAATTACTTTTTTTAATGCTTTTTCAGGTATCCCAGTTGCCTTTGATATTTGTTTTAATGTTTTTACATCTTCTCCAAATTTCTTCTCAAACTTTTTGACCCACGAAGATTTTTTAGAACGATAACTTTTTTAACTTGGGACGATCCACATATTCTTTCTTTTTTTTTCTATAAGACCTTTGTGCTTTTTTTAAAGATATGATTTGAAGTTTTTTATCTTTTCTTGATAAATTTGCTGTATATTTCTTTGGTATTTTTCCCATATACTATTCATTAATAATTATTTTTATAGTTTGTTTAAAAATATTTAAAAAAATGTTTGAAAGGTTTATAAAAAAGAAAATGAGTGGAAAAGAAGAAAAAGAAGAAAAAGTTGATTATCTTGAAGTTGATGATCCACTCCCTGGACAAGACTGGGTTTGTATCTCATTTGTTTCGCCGAATGATGAAGTAGAATCTAAAGAACATTTTTCCGTAGCCAAATTCTTACAAGCAGTTTGTAAAGAAAGAGATATGGACTTTCCGAAAGTAATTCAGCAGTATAAAGATTTTAAGTATAAGCATGAAGAACAATTGCAGAGAGATTATGATGAACAAAACAACTTTAAAACCAGTTTGAGAGGTGTTAAAGTAAGAGGAACATATTCTACACGTGATGAAGCAGAACGCAGAGCGAAAAGACTTCAAGGCTTAGATAGTGATTTCCATGTTTTCGTTGGTCAAGTCGGTTACTGGTTACCATGGGATCCATGCGCTGATAAGATTGAAGATGAATCATTTATTGATTCTCAACTCAATGATATGATGGAGAAATACAAAGAAAATAGTGTGAATAAAGATATTTTCTATGAAGAACAAAAGAGAGATAAAGTGAAAGCGGCCAGAGAAGAAGTTATTAAAAAGAAAAAAGAACAAATGGAACAGAAAAAATTAGAAGAATTAGAAGATAAAGGAGAACTAATTGAAGAAATAGAAGGAAAAGAAGAATCTATTGAAGAAATAGAAGGAAAAGAAGAATCTATTGAAGAAATAGAAGGAAAAGAAGAATTAACTGAAGAATTAACTGAAGAATTAACTGAAGAAGTTGGTGGGGGATCAACAGTTGATTCAGAAATTAAAGCTTCCCTAGAAAGTGTTGATCCATGGATGGCAAATAAACTTGAGGAGAAAGAAGAGAAAGAAGAGAAAGAAGAGAAAGAAGAGAAAGAAGAGAAAGAAGAGAAAGAA
>Ga0114993_10005654_pt1 | contig 12005 bp, 11 predicted proteins | sample ArcticOcean_MG_C_FD_87042 | JGI IMG/M metagenome (GOLD analysis project Ga0114993, IMG submission 87042) | Marine microbial communities from western Arctic Ocean - ArcticOcean_MG_CB2_150 | ecosystem: Environmental > Aquatic > Marine > Oceanic | place: Arctic Ocean: Canada Basin | collected...
AGCATTCACATCGTGTTCCCGGACAAACTCAAACATATAGTGGTCGGGATTATTGGTCTGGATAATCACCTTTCCCGGAACTTCTCCTCGTCCTGCCCGGCCCGCGACCTGGGTCAACAATTGAAATGCTCTCTCGCACGATCTGAAATCCGGTATATTCAGGGATAAATCCGCATGCACGACTCCGACCAGTGTGACGTTAGGAAAATCATGTCCTTTGGTGATCATTTGTGTGCCAATGAGGATTTCGATTTTCCCCGCAATCATATTCCGGTGCATGGCGGCGAAAGAGTCGCGGCCCCGGGTGGTGTCCCGATCTAGCCGGGTTATCCGGGCATCCGGAAAATTTTTTTTAACCTCTTCTTCCAGTTTCTGGGTGCCGAATCCGCTGAAGCGAATCACTTCTCCGTGGCATTCCACGCAGCGGCCAGGCATGCGCGCCCTGAAATTACAATAATGGCAGAGCAGGCGGTCTTCCTTACCGTGAAAGGTGAGGGTGACACTGCAATGGGCGCATTCTAATACGTAACCGCAGTCAGTGCAAAAAACAAATCGGGCCGTTCCGCGTCGATTGAGAAACAGGAAAACCTGTTCTTTGCGGGAAAGCCTATCGCGAATTGCGCTACGCAGGATTCCGGAAAGCATGGCAAAATTTTTAAACTCCTTACGCTCACGTCTCATATCCACCATGCTCACGATGGGTAGCATGCGCTCACCTATTCGGTTTTCCAAGGACAGGTATTGATATTTTCCCCGCCGGGTGTTTTGGGCCGATTCCAGGGACGGGGTTGCCGATCCCATAAGGACCACCGCGTTTAAAGACTGGGCCCGCATGACGGCAGTGTCCCGGGCGTGATAACGGGGATTGGAATCCTGTTTGTAAGAGCTATCATGTTCTTCATCAATCACCACAATGCCCAGGTTTTTGAACGGGGCGAACACCGCCGACCGGGCTCCGACCGCGATCGATACTTTTTCGTCACGGATTTTTTTCCATTCTAGATAGCGTTCGGTTTGTGATAGGCCGCTATGCAGAATGGCCACCCGGTCTCCGAACCGCTGGCGAAACCGCTCCACAGTTTGCGGGGTGAGAGAGATTTCGGGGACCATCATGATCGCGGTTTTGCCCTTTTCCAGGACGCGTTGAATGCAACGGATATATATTTCTGTCTTGCCGCTTCCTGTCACGCCATGCAGTAGAAAAGATTCGAACTTCTCGGTTTCAATAGCGAGGCTGAGTTTCTTGAATATCGCCTGTTGCTCGGGAGTGAACGTTAAAGAAGCGCCAAAGGGTTGAGTCATAGCGTTTTCGGGAACGAAAGCCTCGCGCACTTTTTTTTCGGTATAAACCTCTACCAGTTGTTTTTCTTTAAGACTGCGCAATGCGGCCTGGCTTTTTGGGATTCGGGTTTGCAGTTCCGGTAGATTGATTTCTTTTTGTCTTATTAGATCAAACACGGATTTTTGTTTGGGACTGCGTTTGAGCAGACGCTCTATTTCTTTCTCGTCAGGCAAAGAACTGGCAAGGCGAACCGATTTAACAAGCTGGTAGCCGGCCTTATCGAGTCCAGCGGGAAGAGCGGCGCTGATGGCCTCGCCCCAGGAGGACTGGTAATACTCTCCCAACCACCGGGTGAGAGACAATAGCTCTGCGCTCACGATGGGTTCGGTATCCGGCAACTCGACGATGGCTTTGAGGCGTATGGGTTTGTCCCATTTGTCCGTAAGGTTGACCACATACCCGGTAATGCGTCTTCTGCCAAAAGGCACCAGAACCCGCATGCCGACTCGGACCTTCCCAAGCAATTGTGGCGGAATCTTATAGGTAAACGGTTCCCGGAGAGGAAGGTTGAACACCACTTCGGCAAAAGGCTTTGCATTGCCGGAAGGTTTCTCGCTAAGGGAATCAATTTCTGTTTGGATATTCATCGGGGCAGGGTATGTAAAAATTTGTAAGATTGTACCATCCCTTAGCAGAGGAAGAAAACATTGACTCGCTGGATGTTTTCCTCTAGTCTCAACGTTTCAAAAATATAATAGATTGTTTTAATTGCGGAAAAGTGGTTATAAACAGGGATTTTTAGGAAGAGGTGAAGCTATGAAAGTGGGAGACAAGATTAAAATTGATTTTGCTGGAAAGAAAAAGGAAGCCACGGTGCAGAAGGTATTCCCCAAAACGGTTTACCTGAAAGTCGATTTCGACAAAGACAAGCAAAAAACCGTTAAACGCAAAATCAGTCAGCTCGACGCCGGAAAATCAAAAAAGAAATAACCCCTTAGCAGGGGATATCACGCACACCGGCCCCACGCCTAGTGGCTAGAAATAGGTTTTTATTTTTGCCTGTTTTTTCAGGGCTTCGATATAGTCGCGGGTAGCTTGTGAAACTTTCTTTTGGATGAGAAAGTCTTTGATTTTTTCTTTTTCTGCCTCAAAGGGACTAGCTCCCGCTGGTTTTTTGTCCGTGACTTTCAGTACGTGAAATCCGTGCCCGGTGCGGAAAATATCGCTGACTTCGCCAGCCTTCATTTTAAAAGCCCTGTTACTAAAAGCCGGAAGCATTTGCTTTTTGGTGAAGAATCCCAAATCTCCTCCCTTGGAAGCCAAACTATCCTCGGAAAACCTTTTAGCCATTGCCGCAAAATCGGCGCCATTGCGAATTTGGTCGAGAATGGACTCGAACTTTTTAAGGGCTTTCTGTTCTCCTGCTTTTCCTTGCGATGGATTAAACTTCAACAGGATGATACTGGCCCGGACTTTTTCCTGACTCGCGAACTTGTTTTTATTTTTTTCGTAGTAATCACGGGTTTCGTTTTCAGGGATCTTAATTTTGGATTCGATTTCTTTTTTGATGATCTGGTCCATATATAAATCGGTTTCAAGTTCTGCTCTATATTGGTCCAGGGTCATGCCTCGGTCGGCGAGTTTATGTTCAAAAACGGCATCCGAGCGGAACTTGGCCTGCACTTCTTTAAGTCGTTTTTCCAGCATATCCTTCGTTATGTTGATCCCTGAGTCTTTGGCTTTCAAAACCAGCAGGGTGCGCCCGATTTCATCGTCGATCAGTTTTTTGGCGGCGGATTTTTCCTGGCTTGCATTGAGGGGCATACCGCGTTTTTTGTATTGCTGTACGGCTTTTTTCAATTCGCGGGAGATGGTGTCCCCGCTGATATCCACACCATTGACCTGGGCCACCACTTTGGGAAGTTTGATTTTTAGCGCATCGTGTTTATGGCCGGAATGAGCCCAAACTTTTGCGGGGTTGGCGGAAACAAAGAGTCCCAACAGGATCAAGCAGGAACTCAAGGAAACGAATCGTGCCATAAGGGCTAACCTTTCTGTGAGGTGCTTTCAACAAAAATTGTTTTTGGCCATGAGTGGCCCTTATAAAATAAGGGCCGCGAGTTGCCGCAGAGAAAATCACCGAATGAATAGAAACCTCTTGAAATGTGTTATTAAAATTAATCATTCGACCTCTTGATGTCAACCGATTTGTTAATGCCGGGGGATAGTTGTTGGGTCAGGCCGCGAAATAGGAAGGCCGCCGCAACAACGATACCCAGCAACACCGTTACTGCTACCCGGTATTTGAGTGTCCCGGTCGAGTCCAGGGCCCAAACCACTGCTCCCCATAGCATAGGGCCCATAATGGATGCCGCCTTGCCTGCGAACCCGTACAAACCAAAAAATTCCCCGACTTTTTCAGGCGGGGACAGTTCTACGATGAAAGCCCGGCTGACCACCCAAACTCCGCCCATTCCCATCCCGGCGATGGGGCCCACCAGCCAGAACAGGGTTTCGCTCTGGCTTATGGCGGTTAGAAATAGGGCGACGATCCAGAGTGCCAATACCAGCCAATAAGACCAGATGGTCCCTTTATGTTTGACCAGAATGCCGATGATCAGTGATCCGATCATTGCGCCCACGGTTGAGGAGATCAGGAATGTTATGATTTGGCCATCGCTGAATCCGATCACTTTGCTGGCATACACTGACATGAAAGCGATAATGGTGTTCACCGCATCAAGAACCAGGAAATGAATCAGGATAAACCGAAATAGAGATTGGTATTGCCTGGCGCGAAGAAAAGTTTCTTTGAGTCTGCGAAAAGCCTCTTTAATGCGGAAGGAGGGGGTTGTCCGGGTTTCGGCATCTTTAACGAACAGGAAGCAGGGAAGGGAAAATAATAACAGCAAACCGGCGGTGGGAAGAAAGGCCGCAGAACGCCCACCGGACTCAACAAACGGTTGCACCAGCTTCAAGCCAGCGATGGAGCCCAGATAACCGAGGGCCACTCCATATCCTGAAACAAGACCGACATGGCTACCTCGTGAAATGGCGGGGAGCATGCTGTTATAAAAAACCAACGCCGATTGATATCCGTAATTGGCCGCCATGAACAAAATCAGACCGGCCCATAGATGGTCGGTAGTACCGATCAGTGCGGTTGCGAAAACGCATAGCAGGGTGAGTCCAATCAGGGGGACCCTGCGTTTGCCGGTAGTATCTGAAAGGGTTCCAAAAACAGGAACGCTCAAGGCTACTGCCAGCATGGAAAGTGAAAGGGCTGTGCTGTATAAAATATCCTGACCGCCATGGTCCACCGTAACCCACAACGCGAAGTACAGCGAAATCACGTTCATGGAAAAAATGGTGTTGGCGAAATCGTAAAGGCACCAGGAGAAGACTGTGAGCTTTTTTGGGTTCTGGGGCGGGTTCACTGGGAGGATAGCGCAGTGCGGAATCCGTAAATTTCGTTTTTTATATGGGGAAAGTTACGTGCGCGTTTGACAACTTTTATGCCTTCAATGCTGTTGATCCAGGAGCCGCCTCTGAGCACTTTCATTTTCAGTGGTCCCTGAGGCCCTTCCGGATTGATTTCGGGGCTGACGCGATAATAGTTTTTGTCATACCAGTCCAGGCACCATTCCCAGACATTCCCGGCGGTGTTGTATAACCCGAAAGGGCTGACTCCGGAATGGTAATAGTCCACCGGTGCGGTGTAGGGATAGTTGTCATTTTCTCCAAAAATATTGACGAAGAAAAAATTGAAGCCCTTATCGAATTTTCTTCCCCAAGGCCAAAGGCGGCCATCGTTTCCTCTCGCCGCCTTTTCCCATTCCGCTTCCGTAGGCAGTCTTCGTCCTTTCCATTTGGCGTATGCCATAGCATCGTGCCAACTCACTCCGACAACGGGTTGGTCCAGCTCGTTGAACCGGGAATCTTTCCAGAACTTCGGGGATTGGTGTCCGGTGGCCTGCATGAACACTGCATAGTCCTGGTTGCTCACTTCATATTTATCGATAAAATAGCCGGGAGTGAAAATAAAATGCATGGGTTTTTCATCTTCTTTTCCTGAAGAGGTGCCCATTTGGAAATAGCCTTGAGGAATATAGATCATTCCCGGAGGAGGTTGGGCATGCGCGGGAGACTGAAGAAAAATGACTGTAAAAAAAAGGAGGAATGCAAACTGGCGCCCCAACCAGATATATGTCATGACAAATCAAAAAACCCGATATGAGCGACAAGGTCCCGCTTGGTTTCCGGTGCGAGGTTCCTGGACTCTTCAATATTTTCTATGTTGATCCACTGGTAATGTCCATTCCAGCAATTGAGGGTCAGCACGGTATTGCCGTACCAGTCCATACTACTGTTCAGGAAAATCGGCCCCTGGCATTTCGGGCACTGGCCGTGGATCTCCATATTATTTCTAGATTTGTGCATTCATCTTTCCCAATCGATTGATCAGTAGGTCTTACCTATAAATTAAATTACAAAGAGTCTTGATCTGCAAGACATTTTTAAAAAATAGTAAAGTTTAGGATGCTCAACCTCATTGAAATGTCAAGGGTTTTCGGTACGAATCTTCAGTGCTTTAGAAAAAGGCCTATTTTTTTTCAGGGGTAATTTGGAAGCCGGTTTTTTTCAAGAGGATTTTTAATTCATCGATGGGGAGTCCAATTATGTTGGAATGTGAGCCAGAATAATCACGGACCATAAAACTGCCCTTCCCTTGAATGGCGTAGGCTCCGGCTTTATCCATGGGTTCGCCGGTTTGGATGTAATTTGATATTTCTTCCTGTGATAAAGATTTGAAGCGGACCTTTGAGGTGACAGCCTTGTCGAGGGTTTTCCCTGGACCGACAACACAGATGCCAGTCATAACGCGATGTTCCTTGCCACTTAACCGGCGAAGCATTCTTTCTGCATCGGAAACATCCACGGGCTTTTCATATATTTCCTGATGTAGAGCTACGAGAGTGTCGGCACCGATTACCCAGCAGTCGGGATATTTTTTTGCCACACTCTCGGCCTTGGCGCGAGCCAGCAACCGGGCGTTTTCTTCCGGACGCAGTCCATAATCCAGTTTTTCCTCCACCGAACTGGGGACGACTTCAAACTGGTCGGTAATTTGTTTTAATAGCTCCAACCGGCGGGGAGATCGCGATGCCAGAATAAGTTTTGTTGTATTCTCAGTCATAGACCCTGCAACATACCGGAAACAAAAGTCTAGATCAACCCCACTTGGCGTGGCCAGCGTGACGCTGGACTCAAAGGCCAAAAGCTCCTCAAGCCGAGATAACTCTTTGTTCGCCTGATCAAGCTATTGCCAGTTGCCCCTGCGGCTAGCAGTGGTAATTGGGAGGCAAATCCTATATATTACTGTCCTTCACCTAATATGATGGAAGACTCTAACTTAAGGAACTGGCATGGCGGGCGCAACGCATCAAATTCAGATACGGCATATTCTGGTCGAAAATAAGGAAGTGGCGGACTTGCTCAAGGAGACGATCGAAACCATCCCTGCGGAAACAGGCCGGGTTAAAATGCTGATGAAGCTGGCTGGTAAGTACAGTATTTGTTCTGCCTCCAAGGACGATGGAGGCAATCTAGGCTGGCTGGAAGTGGGCTGGAATAAGAGCGATCCCCGGCAACCGCGTGGCGGTTTTAGTAAATTAAACAATGACGATTTGGACGATTTTATGCGTGAGGGGCTTGAAAAAATGACCTTGCACAAAGGAAGAGTGTTTGGTCCCGTTGAGTCCTACGAAGGGTTTCATGTAGGAATCATTTGCCAGGAAGTCAAGCTGGATAGGATTCTTTAGCCGTTATTTCCTCTGCGTCTTCTCCGACAAAATTGTAAGCAAAGCAACCGCTTGTGCACCGGACCATATAGTGTGGGCAGGATCGGCAAGGTTCTTTTGCTTCAGTCTTCTCAAACACCGTGTGCAGGAATTTAGACGCCATCTGGGCCATGGCGATAGAGTTCACCTCTTTAAAATCCGCCACATTCCCCAGTTTCAGGTTGTGAAAGGGAAAACAGTTGAAGCAGTCGCCTTTGGAGTCAATATCCATGGGGCTTCCGTCCGCACATCCAAAATAATAGTCATTGCGTGTCCACTCTTCAATTGGGGGCAACTGTTTGTTGCCGTGAAAGTAAATCCGGTCTGTGAGTGACATCTGGTCTTCGCCGATGTCATCCAGAAAACAAGGTGGCAGAGAGCAGTCGAATCGAAAACATAATTGTGGAAAACGCTGCATTATGCTCAGCATTTTCTTTCCGACTTTTGGGAAGTCCCGAATCGGCAGATAGGTGTTGGCTTCCCCTCCAATGATGGGAAACGCGGGACTAACCCGAATTTTGTATTGTTTATCACGGGGCAGGCCGGCTTTCTGGTAGATCTCGTCAATTTCCTCACACTGCTTTTCGAGTTCCTGGTCTTTGGAGTATAGATTGATGCTGAAGGTGAGGCTGTAACCGTTGACCCGCAACATACGTTCGGCGACTTCCTTGCAGCGTTCGTGGTTTTTTTCTGAAATGTTTTCCATTGTTTGCCAGTTCAATAGAATGGCAAAAGTGATTTGTTTGCTAAGGGCGCCGCTGGGGCTGGCGATCTTCAGCAACAGGTCCAAAACCTTATCTTTCATCAACCCATTGGTGAATACACTGAGATGGGAGTACGGCAGAATGCGGTCATAAGTATTTTGAAAAATATCGTTAAACCGGGGATGCAGGGTGGGTTCCCCGCCCATGAAATTGATGATGGGTGCGTTTTTGATTTTTGGCAAAAACTCGTTCAGGAAATAATCATATTCCATGGATTTCCCCGGTGTATTTACCGTCTCTTCCATGTACTCATCCGCAAAACAGTAATTGCAGCTTAGGTTGCAGTAACTGTTTAAAATGATATTCATCTGCCATCTCCCTGGGAACCTGAAGCGGTTCTATTTTGACCTCTTGGGCTTTCCCGTCCCTGATTAACCCTCTTCCTGACGGGTCAGATCGTGGAATTGCTAATATTTCCCGGAATGGTATCTATCATACCATTTGAAGGCGGAAAACTATTGCCTAATGTTCAATCATCGAATTTTTTCTTCCGGCGCAGAATTTGCGATGTCCCGGCCTGGACGACCAACCTCATCTCGCAGGGATAAGTCCGGACTATATTGACAAACTCCTGAATGGCCTTATCCTTTGCATCGGTGTCATCCTCTGCTTCGCAGGTATACTCCCATGCGGAACTTACCGTAGGGATTTTTTCAATGCCGTGTTCTTCCAGCCGCTCGGCAATCTCTTTGTGAGCCTCTTCAGTCAAACCTTCAAACTCTACTGCAATGAATACTTTGTACTGCAAGGGTTTCCTCCTTAGTCTGTCAAGGTTCTGAAATTTTTAATACGCCTAGTGTATAATATGCCGTGTTAAACTGCCAGCAGCAGACGTAGTTTGTGCTAAGTAATTTGCCCCCTTTTTTGCAATCCAGTTACTCACTGCCCCGGTGGTTGCCGGCCCGCTCGCTTACGAGAGGTTCTCGCCCTGTCTTCATTTCAAAAATTCATAGCTAATATTGGTTGGACTACCCTGGGGAAAACCGGGACACAGGTCATCTTGTTTGCGGTCTCTATTCTTCTCACCCGCTATTTGGGTAAGGAACGATTGGGAGACTATGCCACTCTTTTAGTTATCCCGGTATTTATCAGGTTTCTGAATTCCTTTGGCCTCGAAACGCTGATCAATAAAAAACTCCCTGAACTTAATATTTTAGATCCTTCAGGCGCACAAGGGAAATACCTGGTTGGCAGGTTGCTGATACTGAGGTTTCTTACAACTATTGTGTTCTGTTCACTGATTTACCATTTTTTGTCGTACTACCTGGACTTTATTCATAACCAGTGGCTGATGGAGTTTCGTTGGGTTTTGATTCTTTATTTCATTGTCATATCCGTTGACTCCATATTGAGCACACTGTTCATGACATTGCTGCGCTTTAAAACTTTAGCTAAAACAGAAATTTTTGGAGCCCTGCTAAACCTGTTTTTATTAATGCTGTTTATTTCGTTAGATTATGAGATTTCAGGAGTTCTTTATGCTTATATTTTTTCCGCAAGCGTAACGAGTGTAATTTATTTGGTTTTAGCGCGGGATCAATATTCAGGGCCAACAAAAAAGCCTGAATGGGACGATATGGGTCATTTGGCCTGGGTGTCTTATGGCATCACCTTTTTGGGTTTTGGCCTGCTGACACAAAGCGATGTCCTGTTGCTGAATTATTTTAAAGTGAGTCGTGCGGATGTTGGATTGTATCATTTGGTTACAGGGCTCACAGGGGCAATGGCTTTCCTTCTCGCAGGAGTGGCCCCTATGGCATTATCACTGTTTTCGGAGACCTACGCAAAAGAAGGAACTAAGAGTCTCGCAAACCTTTATTGTCAAATTGTTGGATTTGCTTCTTATTTGACTATTCCCGTATATGTTTTTTGTGTTCTAAACTCATCCCATGTGATCAATTTTATATATGGTTCTGCGTTTTCAGAAGGAGCTGGAGCGTTGGGAATTTATGCCACCTTCGCAGGAATTCAAACCGCTTTGGGAATAAATTTCACCGTATCCTCCTTATATATCATTCGCCGGCAGGGTGTGGCCCTTCGTTCCACTGTTGAAGGGAGCATTTTGAATATTGGTTTGAACCTGGTGCTGATTCCAGCTTTCGGCATGATGGGAGCGATAATAGCGACAGGGGTGGTAATGGTTTATATGGTTTTGCGGCAGTTAAAAACCATTTCTGCTGAAATGGAAATCGCCCCTGTTTTCCCGGTCATTAGGCAGTGTTTTTTGTATTGCCTGATAGCCTCTATACCTTGCCTGATATTATCCTGGCTGAATTTAGGGCATTTGATAACAAATCTGAGTTTATATTTAATAACACTCGTTGCATTGCTTATTTATGTGAAACCCTTTAACGATGAGCAACGGCGGCTTTTGATCAATGTTTATCCAAAGCTTGACCCTTGGTCAAAGCTATTTTTTCGTTCTTCAGGGAATTGACTCAAATGATGCAAGATGTCAAATCTCATTACCGAGTTTGCTGTGTTTGTGGATTTTCAGATGATCATCCGGTTTACACCGTTCGTGAAATGATGTTCGGGTTGAAGGAAGAATTCTGTTATTTTCATTGCGTAAAATGCCAATGTTTGCAGATAGCAGAAATTCCATCAGACATGTCTCCATATTACCAACAGGATTATTTAAGTCTTTCCCGGAGCCCTGAAAATTTGTATTTGAATCCTGTTGTGAGTTGGGCCAGAAGAAAAAGAGATAGTTATAGCGTTTTAAAGAAGGGGGTTTTGGGCAGACTGATAAGGCTGGTTCACCCGGAGGATGGTGATATGTCCAGTATGTCGCGTTTGAACTTGACCCGAAAAAAAAGAATTGTTGATGTGGGATGTGGAACGGGTTTTCTACTTTATTTTCTCAAAGAAGCGGGCTTTGAAAATGTGCTGGGAGTAGAACCCCATATCGATAAAGATATAGAGTATGCCAATGGTCTAACCATAAAAAAGACCTGGGTGCATGAACTGGATGAGGAGCAGGACATAATTATGTTTCACCATTCTTTTGAACATTTACCGGACCCGATAGAAGCGCTTGAGGCGGTTCATCGGTTGCTGTCTCCCGGCGGAGAATGCATAATTAGAATTCCCCTGGTTTCGTCAGAAGCCTGGAAAAAATATGGGACCCATTGGGTGCAATTGGATGCGCCGCGACATTTCTTTTTATTTTCCATTGAAAGTTTAAAAGTGCTTGCCGAAAAAACTAAATTCAAAATAAAAGAGATAGTTTATGACTCCAGCGAATTTCAGTTCTGGGGCAGCGAGCAATATTTAAAGGACATACCACTGATGGCAGAAAATTCTTATGGGAAAAATCCTGCGAAGTCTATTTTTACCAAGACCCAGATTGAAGATTACAAAAAAATGGCCGACAAGCTTAATCGGGAGTCGCAAGGGGACCAGGCCGCTATCTATATGGTAAAAAATTAAGGAATAGATTGCATGAATGATAATGACAGTTTTAAATTTTGCGGCAAACTCTTGGGGGCAGGGCATCCCGCTTTTCTCGTGGCGGAAATCGGCTTCAACCATAATGGGGATGTGGAACTGGCAAAACGCATGATAGATTCCGCCGCTAAAAACGGTGCCGATGCGGTGAAACTGCAAACGTTTGTGGCCAGCGAGATGATTTCAATGTCCCTGCTAGCCGATGACCCGGACCATCCAGGCAATGAAATTCCCTTCTATGAATTTTTCCAACGCTACGAACTTTCCCGTGCAGATTACAAAGATCTCATTGCTTACGCCGGTAAATTAAATGTCCCGCTGTTTTCTACTCCTTTTGATGATGCCTCGCTGGATATGCTGGTGGAACTTGGAATGCCGGCGCTGAAAATCGCTTCTCCGGATTTGACTTACACACCGTTTCTTGAAAGAGCGGCTGAAATGGATCTGCCGGTGGTGCTCTCAACGGGAATGGGTAACGAAAAAGAAATCGGCGAGGCTCTGCATGCGTTGCGCAAGGCAAGTTCCGTCATCCTTCTTCATTGCGTGTCTAATTATCCCTCCCGGTATGAGGAAATGAACATGGCTTGTCTGGCCGGGATGCGGAGTAAGTTTGAATTGCCGGTGGGGTTGTCCGATCATACTTTGGACAATTTGTCTGCCGTGGTCGCG
>Ga0114993_10005655_pt1 | contig 12005 bp, 9 predicted proteins | sample ArcticOcean_MG_C_FD_87042 | JGI IMG/M metagenome (GOLD analysis project Ga0114993, IMG submission 87042) | Marine microbial communities from western Arctic Ocean - ArcticOcean_MG_CB2_150 | ecosystem: Environmental > Aquatic > Marine > Oceanic | place: Arctic Ocean: Canada Basin | collected...
ATGCCGACTGCGAGGTGATTCATGCGGTGGATCCCTTGTTGGAGGCCTTGGGCGGGCGCGGTCAGAAGACTCAGTCGGAGTTGCAAGTGGCTGTGGAGCAGGTGTCGGAGGTTGAGGGTTCAGCGGGAGCGGGAGCGGGGGTGTTGGTGACGGTGACCGATTCGGACCTGACCGACGTCGGCTTGGCCCGACTCGCCGCACTTGAGGGACTCGGGCGACTGGTGCTCAACGGTGTCGGCATCACCGATGCCGGTCTGGGTCCGTTGGAGTCATCGACGTCGTTGCGTAAGTTGGATCTTTCGAACACTTCGATCACCGACCATGCCAGTACGAATCTATCGCGGCTGGTCGGCCTGACCGAGTTGTCGTTGGCCGACACCGATTTCTCGGATCGCGGTCTGTCTCGACTGACGGGATTGGAGAAGCTCGAGAGTCTGGATTTGGGTGGACTTTCGATCACGGCCGACGGTTTGACGGCTGCGGTGCCTCGATTCCAGGCACTTCGCCACCTGAACCTGTCCGAGACCTTGGTGGTCAACGCCGACCTGAGATTTCTGGGTGCGGCGAGGAGCCTGGAGTCTTTGGCTCTTCGGGACACGGTGATCAGTGATCGCGGGATCGCGGCCATTTCGAGTCTGAAATCTCTGAAAAGGCTCTGGATCGAGCGGACGCGGATTACCGAAAAGGGAGTAGAGGCGTTGCAGGCTGCGTTGCCCGATTGCGAGATATTCGGGCCGTGACACGTCGCTTGGGTTGATGTGGAATTGACGACGTGTACGGTGAAGGTGTTCACTACTCGAGGCGAAGTCGTTAACGATCCGACTTCCGTGGGCATGGGCCAGCCCTTCAAGGAGCGAGAGATGATGAAGACTGTTTTGCTTGTGCTGCTGACGGCCGGCTTGGTGTTGTGTCCGGGAGCGAGTGTCGAGAGGGCTTGGTCGGCGGAGGGCGACGACGGTGGGCACCGTCCGCCGGGGAACGTCGTTGGTCAACTCAGGCATCGCTTGTTGCATCGATTCGACGAGAACGGCAACGGTCGTCTGGACCATCGCGAGGCTCACCACGCGATGAAGACGGTGATTGGCATTCTGTCTCGCCACCGCGGCCGACCGATCACGATTTCCGATCTGCCAGCGGGTTTGCGTCCGATCTTCGGAATGTTCGATAAGAATGGCGACGGCATATTGGGCCCAGTGGAACAAAGACGTCTGGCTCATGCCTTGCGCCACGCTGGCCGGCATCCTCACCCTCCAAAGCCTCCGGAGAAGCCTGGTGACGGCGACGCGGGCGAGCGTCCCGAGCGTCCTGGCAAACCTGGACGTCCCGAGCGTCCGGGTGACGGCGATGGTGCGTCTGACGACGGCGACGAGGTCGGCCCCGATCGGCCTCATCCGTCTCGATTGACCCCCGAGTTGGTTCGTCAATTGCGAGCGTTGTTGTTGTCGGCGTTCGACCGCAACCAGAACGGTCATCTGGATCCTCCCGAACGGGCACACGCCCGCCGCGTTGTGCTGGGTTTCCTGTCACAAGAGCAGGGCGAGGCGATCGAGATTGCTTCGGCTCCGCAGCGATTGGCTGGGATCCTGGGCCTGTTTGATTTCAACGGCGACGGCAAGCTGGGGCCTCAGGAGAAGCGTCTGCTAAGGCAGGCGTTGCACATCGTATTGCGGCATCGGCCTCGACCCGACAAACCGGGCGAGCCGAGTGGTGATCGTCCCGAGCGTCCTCGGGGTGATCGACCGATCGGCGACGATCTGGACGACGGTCGACCGGTCGACCGTGGTGGAGACGACGGGATCGAGGTCCGACCCGGTCATCCTCCGCGACCGGACTTCTAGGTAGTCGATTGGCGTCGGGATAGGCCACCCCGTCGGAATCGTGTACGGCGAGTCGTCGGCTGAGCCAGTCTCTTGGGGGGGATTAGACGACTGGTTTCCAGCCGTCCTGATAGTCACGTTCCCAGAGCTTGGCGGCCTGTTCGTTTCCGACGATGTGTCCATCGGCGGACCGGCAGGTGATCGACTGTCCGGTCCGTTGAGCGATATTGCCGAGGTGGCAGAGCAGTGTGCTCTTGTGACCTTCGGTCACTTCACAGTTGAGGGATTGGGGTGCATCGTTGCGGATGGCGGCGGTGAAATTGTCGATATGTTCGATATCGCCACGGCTGTTGCCGGAGACTTTTTCGACGATCTTGTCGGCACCGTTGTAGACGACGTGTCCGCCGTTGCTGTCGAGTTCCATGCTCCCCTTGTCGCCGTAAAAGGTGACGAAGCTGCCCCGGTGTCGGTTACAGCTGAGTCCCTGCCAGGTGACGCTTCGGTTGCCGGGGAATTCGAAGGAGACCTGGTGAGTGTCGGGAGTCTGCTGGTCGTCTGTCCAGTGGTAGCGTCCCCCGCTCGAGTTGACTCGGATCGGGAAATCGACTCCGAGTCCCCAGCGGCACAGGTCGAGTGTGTGGATGCCGTTGTTGCCCAGTTCGCCGTTGCCCCAGTGCCAGAACCAGTGCCAGTTGTAGTGGACTCGGTTGTCGAGGTAGGGGGTACGTGGTGCGGGCCCTTGCCAGAGTTCGTAGTTGAGGTGTTTGGGGATGGCGGCGGGTTTGCCGTGTCCGAGCGAGCCTCGGGCGCTGTTGTAATACGCACGGGCCAGGTAAACCCGACCGATGACTCCATCGTGTAGTTTTTGGATGCTCTGGATGGTTTGAGGCCCACTGCGTCGCTGGGTGCCGACCTGGACGGCTCGGTTGTTCTTGTGAGCTGCCTGGACCATCCACTCGCCTTCCTGCGGGTTGTGCGAGCAGGGTTTTTCGCAGTAGGCGTGCTTACCGGCATTGACGGCCATGATGGTGGCCGGAGCGTGCCAGTGGTTGGGAGCGGCGATGACGAGGGCATCGACAGTCTTGTCGTCGAGGATTGTGCGGATATCGCCGATCGGAGTGGGTGTCTTGGCTCCGGTCTTTGCGACAGCCGCGGCACATGCCGCAGCGCGGTTGCTATCGACATCGCAGACGTACTTGACCTCGACATTGGGTCGACCGGCGAAGCTGAGCGAGAGGCTGCGGCCTCGGCTGAGCCCCATCACGCCGACAACCACCTTGTCGTTCACCGCAGCGGTTCCGGCCGCCGCCCGGACGGTGCTGGTTGATGCGATGGTGGCTGCGGTGGTGGCTGCCAGGAACGTGCGTCGATTGACTGTCGAGGTCATGCCGTGTTCTCCTTGTAGGACTCGTCTGGATTGGTTTGGGCCGGCTGTTTCGACCTGATCATCCTACCTCATTCGTACGAAAAATGAGACGACAGGTCGTCGTATCAGTCGTTTTCCGAGACGTGGAACCCGTGTTGTTTTCTGTGGTGTGGTCCATCGAAGAGTTGGGTGCTCTTGAAGAGTTCGATGCGACCGTCGCCGGCGATTTCGCGAACCTGTTCTCTGAGTTGGTCGAGTTGTTGGTTTTCGAGCGGTTGGAAGTTTCGTCCGGCGTCGAGTGCCTGTTTGAGGTCACGTCGGATTCGGATGCCGAGGACTTGGGAGGAGACGGGTTGCGAGAGCGAGTAGTGGATGCATTGGGTTGCGGTCGCAAGTCCGGCGGCGGGGATAGCTCCGTTTTGACCATCGGGGCTTCCGGCAAGAGTCTTCATGCCGATGACTCCGATCCCGTTTTTCAGGCAGACCGGGACGACGTTGTTCTGGAAGCTGCGGAAGAAGTAGTCACAGATATTGATCGGCATTTGTGCGGTGTCCCATTCGTGAGGCTGGGCGATCATATCGAGATGAATGCGAGGGTCCTTGTGTCCGGTGAAGCCGATGAAGCGAATCTTGCCGGCTTTTTGGGCTTCGAGAGCGGCCCGGAGACCTCCTTGTTCGAAGATCCATTCGGGGTCATTGTCGTAGTCGATTTCGTGGAACTGCCAGAGGTCGATGTGGTCGGTTTTGAGTCGTTTGAGGCTGTCGTGGAGGTTGTCGAGTGATCCCTGGTAATCGCGTTCGCAGTTCTTGGTCATCAGGAAGACCTGGTCGCGTCGGTTGGCGATGGCTCGGCCCATGACTTCTTCGGCGTAGCCATCGTGGTAGTCCCAGGCGTTGTCGAAGAAGGTCATGCCTTCCTGGATCGCCTCGTGCATCATGCTGATCGCTTCGGGTTCTCCATCGTCCTTGGCGCATTGTGCGATGTGCCATCCTCCGAGGCAGAGGATTGAGACGTGTTGGCCGGTGTTGCCGAGCGGTCGAGTGGGCAGTCCGAGTCCGTCATCCTGTTGTGCTTCGAACAGTGCCCGGGCCAGTCGCAGGTCGTCTCGATCGGTTGGCTCGTTGGTATCAGTCATGCGATGGCGGATCCGGTGCTGTGGCGAGTCGTTTCTTTGCGGAGTGTGTGGCGGATCGTAACAAAGCGACGGCTCGACTGGCAGAGGCTTCGGGGCGGCGGGTAGGATCCAGCCGTCTGTGGTCGCGAGCGATCGGGGTGGAGGAGGTCGAGGATGCGGTGTTGTACGAGCGTGGTGGTGTGGTTGTCGTTGTGTGTGGGTGCGGTGTTGGGAGCGGACGAGTCGTCGTCGTTGGTGATCGCGGCGGACTTGAAGTCACGCGGTCTGTCGGTGTCGCGAGCGACGGTGAAGTCGGCTGGAGGTGGATTGGCGATCGACGTCCAGCGTGACGTTGTCTATGCGGTCTACGGTGACCGGAAGCTGACAGCGGACGTGTTTGTGCCGCGTGGCGATTCGAAGCGTCTACGTCCGGCGGTGCTGGTTGTCCACGGCGGCGGGTGGATGAAGGGCGACAAGGCGAAGTTCCACTACCTGGCCGCCGGATTGGCTCGACGCGGATACGTGAGTGTCGCGGTTGGTTACCGGCTGGGTGGCGAGGCGAAGTTCCCGGCAGCGGTTCACGACTGCAACGCGGCGACTCGATGGTTGAGATCGATGGCGGGTAAGTTTGATGTGGATCCAGGCCGGATCGGTGCGGTGGGAGGATCGGCGGGAGGCCACCTGGTGGGATTGATGGCGGCTGCGCCGCAGGTGTGCTTCTTGCAGGGTGCCGGTGGGCATGCGGGAGTGTCAAGCGCCTTGCAGGCGGCGGTGGTGTTGGCGGGTCCGATGCAGTTGACGACCGGTTCGGTGGCCGTGAAGTCGCGCGAGCAGCCCGAGAGTTCGTTTGCCAACAAGTGGTTCGGGAAGACACTGGCCGAGGCACCTCAGTTGTACCGGCTGGGTGCTCCATTCACGCACTTTTCGCCCAAGACGCCTCCAATCCTGTTCCTCCGTGGCCAGTACGACGCGTTGGCGGCGAATGTCGAGGCGCGAAGCCGGCTGGCGGGTCACGGCGTGTCGAGTGCCGCTTTGGTCTACTACCGAGGCCGTCACGGCTGTTGGAACCTGCATCCGTGGTTCGACGTGATGGTCGACGAGATCGACAGTTTTCTGGCCCGACACCTGGGCGATCCGACTCCGGGTCAGTTGATTGGTTGGAGCGGTTCGTGGCTACAGCAGCCGGGTGTCGAGGTGCAGCGGGGTGAGGATCGGATCGAGTTGGTTGTGGGGGCGGAGGTGACAGACCGTGTGCTGAAGTTACCTCGATTGAACAACCCGGTTCGGAGTGTCGAGATGCTCGGTTCGGGGCCAGGGACGGGCAAGCCGACGAAGTTGAAGATCGCTCCGAAGCCGACTCACTGGGAAATCCGACTCCCGGTGATGGAGCCAAAGTCTTCGAGGCGGATCCGGATCATCACGGTGGGTCGGCCCTGGAGTTCTCGGTTGCCGCGGGTGGTGACACCGTTGAACTCGGTGTCCCAGTCGATCGTCCTGGCTGCTCACGATGCGATCGTTGTCGGCAAGAACCTGAGATATGAGCCTCAGCCTCACAAGAACACGGTCGGCTATTGGACTCGTGTTGAGGACTGGTGTTGGTGGAGTGTTTATGTCGAGCGTCCGGGCCGCTACGAGGTTCGGGTGATGCAGGGTTGCGGGACGGGTCATGGGGGGAGTCGGGTGTCGGTTGGGTTGGCGGGTCAGAATTTGGAGTTCACGGTCGAGGACACTGGTGGGTTCCAGGCGTTCCGCACACGGTCAATCGGCGTGGTCACGATTCCTCGATCGGGGCTGTACCGATTGGAGATTCGTCCGATTTCGAAGAAGTCGGTGGCGGTGATGGATGTGCGGCAGGTGCAGTTGGTGTGGAGAGCCAGTCGCTGACGACCCGACTAGCGTCGCACGACCGGCACGGTTCTCCAGCCACTGAAACTCTCGGAGTACTCACGGATCGAGAAGCATCAGATGACGAGTTTCTTGCCATTGAGGTTGTCGTTTCGTCTGAGCAGCGAGATGCGAGTGGCCGTCGCGCCCGAGCCTCGGACTCCGATCAGATCGATCCCGATCCCGAGTCCTGCGGCCAGGTGGTCTGGCAGTCCGGCTCCCTGTGCGTGGAGTGTCGGGTCGTGAAAGATGAGTGTGTGGGTCAGTAGGATGTGGTTATTGGTTGAGCGGGGGTCTATTTTTCCGGTCTGAAGACCGTCGGGCGGTGTTTGTACTTGGGTCTGAGTGGCCCCGGAGTTTTCGCGATGAAAATGTTGTTTGCCGTGTTGTTGGGTGGCGTGTTGTTTGCTCAGGGCGTCCTGGCTCAGGACTTGCGTCGCGCCGCTCCGAGGCGATCGGAATCGAAGGCCAACACGTCGGAATCGTCTCGCGACCGGCTGAGCCGTCGGTTCAATGACGCCTCGCCGAAGCTGGGGGAGTTGCTGCCGGACGTCGGCGGCTATACGGCTGACGGGCAGCCTGTTCGTCTGAGGTCCTTGAAGGGGGACTACAAGGTCTTGGTTTTCGGTTGCCTGACCTGACCTCCCTTCCTGAGAAAGGTCTCCGGTCTGGAGGCCATCCGCAATGACTACGAGTCCAAGGGTGTCCGTTTCTACTATATCTACAAAGCGTTGGCTCATCCCGAGACGAACGGGTACATCCGTCCGTACACGCTCGAGGAGCGGTTGGCTCATGTGAAGGAAGCCCAACGGACACTGGGATCGAAGTTCACCTGGATTTGCGATGCGATCGACAATCCGATCAAGCACGCGATGGGGAATGCTCCGAACAGCGAGTTCGTGATCGACGGCGAGGGTCGATTGTTGCGGAAGCGATCGTGGAGTGATGCGGCGGCACTGCGAGCGGATTTGGAGGAGTTGGTGGGTGTGGTCGAGAATCCGACCGATCCGGCTGACGTGAAGCTTGAGACTCAAACGGTCAAGCGTGCGGCGGCCCGAGGTGTGGTCAAGCGGATCGAGTTGCCTTCGAACCTTCGAGCGTTGGTGATTGAGCCGTCGATCGAGGCGGGAGAGGGTGCTTTGCCATTTTACGCCAAGTTGCGAGCCGAGGCGGATGGCGAGTTGTTGTCGGGTGGTGCGGGGCAGCTGTACATCCGTTTCATGATGGATCCCCTGTATCACGTTCATTGGAACAACCTTGTCGAGCCGATTCGGGTGACGTTTGTCACCGACGGCGACGGCAAGGACCCGGTTGTCGACACTCGGGTGAAGCCGGGCGAGTGGACTGGTCCGGAGGTCAAGGAGCCAGCGGACATTGATCCGCGTGAGTTCCTGGCGGCGGTCGAGATGGGCGAATCGCGTGGTCCGTTGAAGCTGGTGGTCAGGTACTTTGCCTGCAACGACGAGGAAGGCTGGTGCCGCCCGGTGACTCAGACGTACACGATTCACCTGCGAGCCGACCGGGACGGCGGCCGCCGATCTGGCGGGAATCGTGGTGGACGGCGTCCCGGGGCTGGTGATCGTGGCGACCTGGCCGGACGACCCGGTTTCGGCGGCCGGCCAGGCGGTTTTGGCGGGCGACCGAGTTTTGGCGGCCGGCCAGGTTTTGGTGGCCGGCCTCAGCGTGGTCCATCTCGTGCGGCGTTTGGTCGCGTGTCGAAGTTGGGCGTGGAGGCGGGTCGCTTGCTGATCGAGGTGCGTGGAGGTGGGCAGCAGTCTGTAGTGATTTCCAAGTCGACACGGATCGAGCGGAACCGGAAGCCGGCGTCTCTGTCGGACTTGAAGCCGGGTGATCGGATCGTAGTCAAGCATTCTCCGGTCGAGTCGGGTCCGGTGACTGCGACGACGATACTGGCGAGTGGGAAGTGAGTTCGTGGTGAGTGGTCTTTGGACTGTGGCCGGGGCACCCATTTGCGTATTCTGATGTGATGGAGAATTACGTCAGAGATCCTCTGCTGGGCGTGGTCAGTCGGATTCTGCTGGTCGGTGCCGGGTGGTTGGCTGGAGTCGATTCGGCGAAGGCTGAGGTTCCCGAGCCGGCGGCGGCATTGTCGCGGATCTCATTTACGACCGACGTGGTACCGATCCTGACGAAGCTGGGTTGCAACAGCGGTGGTTGCCACGGCAAGTCGACGGGTCAGAATGGTTTCAAGTTGTCGTTGTTGGGTTTTGTGCCGAGCGACGATCACGAGTCGATGGTGAAGGAAGCCCGCGGCCGGCGGGTGTTTGCGGGCGATCCGTCGGGCAGTCTGTTGTTGCAGAAGGCGACCGGTCGGGTGCCTCATGGCGGCGGCCGTCGCCTGGATTTCGCGTCGGCCGACTACGGAGTGCTTTCGGAGTGGATCCGTCAGGGAGCGGCCGGGCCGCGGGCAGGGGATCCCATATTGATCGACCTGCAGATGACTCCGACTCGGGGCATTCTGCCGGCTGGTTCGTCACGTCAGTTGAAGTTGGAGGCGGTGTTTTCGAACGGAGTCCGGCGTGACGTGACACGGCAGGCGTTGTACCTGTCGAATGAGCCGGAGATCGGCAGCGTAAGTGAAACGGGTCGAGTGAGGACTGGCGAGGGGGGTGGATTGTTCGCGGTGCTGGCTCGTTTTGGAGGCCGGATGTCGGTTTACCACGGCACGGTTCCTTTTGGCGAGGAATTGGAGCGGATCGAGTTGCCCGAGGGGTCATCGGCGGTCGACCGGTTTGTGGCTGCTGGCTGGTCGCGGCTGGGGATTCGTCCGTCGGCGGAGGTGGATGACGCGACATGGATCCGTCGTGTGTCTCTGGATATTTGCGGTACGTTGCCGACGGTCGAGGAGGTCGAGTTGTTCGAGTCGGACAAGCGTCCGGGTCGTCGGGATCGGTTGATTGGTCGATTGCTGGATCGGCCCGAGTACTCGGCGTATTTCGCCATGAAGTGGTCGGACATATTGCGGGTACGTGGCAAGGGGTATTCGACCAGCAAGCAGCGACCGGGGACGGCGTTGTTTACCGGTTGGATTCGCGATTCGCTGGCGACCAACAAGCCGTACGACCAGTTCGTGGCCGAGATCCTGACGGCGACGGGCAGTCAGCGTGAGAATCCCCCGACGGTCTGGTACCGCCAGGTGAGGACCACGGTCGATTACGTCGAGAGTGTGGCTCAGGCATTCCTTGGCGTACGAATCCAGTGTGCCCAGTGCCATCATCATCCGTTCGAGCGATGGAGCCAATCGGATTACTATGGATTGGCGGCCGTGTTTTCTCGGGTGGGTCGTCGCGGCGGTTTTGCCGACGCGGAGGTGCCGACCGACGAGCGAATTTACGTCAAGTCCGAAGGCGTCGTGCATCATCCTCGGACGGGCCACCGGATTGCTCCACGTCCACTCGGCGGCCCTGATCTCCGGTTGACTCGGTTTGACGACCCGCGGCAGAAGTTTGTTCGCTGGTTGTCCTTACCCGACAACCGGTTCTTTGCCCGGACGATGGTCAACCGAATGTGGGGCCATTTCCTGGGCCGTGGCCTGGTGCATCCGATCGACGACTCGCGGAGCAGCAACCCGCCTTCGAATCCCGAGCTGTTGGCGTGGTTGGCCAAGGACTTCATTCACAGCGGTTACGATCTGCGGCACCTGATCGGCCGCATCGCCGGCAGCCGCGCCTATCGACTCAGCAGCCAGCCCACCTCCAGCAACCGTCTGGACACTCAGTCCTACGCTCGATTCTATCCCCGTCGTCTGAAGGCCGAGGTTTTGCTCGACGCATTCAGCCAGGTCTTGAACGTACCGACGGTGTTCCCCGGCGATCGAGGTGGCAAGTTTCCGATCGGGACGCGAGCGATCGAGTTGCCCGATGAGAACGTGTCGGTGCATTTCCTGGACGTGTTTGGTCGTCCGGACCGACGCAGTGCGTGCGAGTGCGAGCGGACGGACGATCCGGCGTTGGCTCAGGCGTTGGAGCTGGTCAGTTCGAAGGAGATACAGCGGAAGTTGTCCGAGAAGACCGGTTATGCGACTCGCCTGGCGACCAACGGGAAGTCTCATTCCGAGAACATCTCGCGATTGTTCCTCCGCGTGTTTGCTCGTCGTCCTAGCGAGATCGAGTTGCGGACGGCATTGGAGTACTTGGAGTCCGAGTCGGACCGTAGTGTGGCGTACCAGTCGTTGTTGTGGGCATTGTTGGCGACGAACGAGTTCCTGTTCAACCACTAGTTGATTGGTCAGATTGTGATGAGACTGCAAAGACAGCCTGGATCGGTTGAGTTGCACCGTCGTTCCGGTGCCGGCTGGCAGGCAATCTCTGAAGTGGGACGTCTGGGGGTCAGTCGATGTTGAGAGTATTGGGAGGTGGTTATCGCAACTGCGACGGCATCAGTCGCCGTAGTTTTCTACAGGTTGGTGCTCCGTTGTTGGGTTTGGGTCTTTCGAGTCTTCTGGAGCGTGAAGCGGTATCGGCCGATGCGACTCGCGACCGCGGCAAGTCGTTGATCGTGTTTTGGACTCATGGCGGCATGAGCCAGCAGGACACCTACGACATGAAGCCGGATTCTCCGGCCGAGTACCGAGGCCCGTACCGTCCGATCTCGACGAGTGTCCCGGGCACGGTGGTGGGCGAGCGATTTGGTCGGCAGGCTCGGGTGATGCAGAAGATCGCTCAGGTTCGCAGTATTCACCACGAGAACGGCATCCACGCTCCATCGGCTCACTGGATGCAAACCGGTTATTTCGGCCCGACGTTGGCTCGGATTGCTGCTCAGCAACCGTCCTTCGGTTCGGTCATCAATAAGACACTTGGCTCCCGATCTCCTCAGATGCCCGCCTACATCGCGGTGCCCAAGGCCGAGGCATTCGGGTATCAGAAGTCTGTTTATCTTGGGGCGTCGTACGATCCATTCGAGGTCGGAGCCGATCCCAACGGCAAGGACTTCCGAGTGCCCAACCTGTCCTTACCGGGTGGACTGGCGTTGGACATCGTCCGCAAGCGTCGGGACCTGTTGAGGAGTTTTGATTCACTGAGTCGAGACATTGATCGCAGCGGCGTGATGGATGGGCTGGACGCGTTCAAGTCGAAGGCATTGGAAATGGTGACCGGTCGAGAGGTCCGGCATGCGTTCGACATGAACACCGAGCCGGATGCACTCAGAGATCGTTACGGTCGGCACCAGTATGGGCAGAGTGCCCTGTTGGCCAGGCGGCTGGTCGAGGCGGGTGCTCGGGTGGTGACGGTCAACACCGGTTACTGGGATCATCACAACGAGATCCACAAGAATCTTGAGCAGCACCTGCCTCCGCTGGACGCCGCCATCGCCGCGTTGCTCGAGGATCTTGACGAGCGAGGATTACTCGAGAGCACCCTGGTCTACTGTGCTGGCGAGTTTGGCCGGACTCCGTTGATCAACGGTCACTCGGGCCGTGACCATTGGTCGAACTGTTTTACGGTGATGTTGGCGGGCGGCGGCATTGTTGGCGGCCGCGTGGTGGGAGCGAGCGAGCGGCATGGTGGAGGCGTTCTGGAACGCCCCACCACTCCGCTTGATGTACTCGCCACGATCTATGACCAGATGGGCATCTCGCTGGCGACTCACTACGAAGACGCCAGCGGCCGGCCTGTCAGCATCGTCGGCGGCGGTCTGCCGATCGACGAGCTGACGTAGCTGCCCGAGCCGATGTTGCGAGCTTGGCGGAGTCCGCTACTCGTTGTCGGCTGTGCCACCTGCATCGCACGTTCCGCCGTCGTCGGCTGTGCCACCTGCATCGCACGTTCCGCCGCCGTCGGCTGCGTCACCTGCATCGCA
>Ga0114993_10005660_pt1 | contig 12000 bp, 8 predicted proteins | sample ArcticOcean_MG_C_FD_87042 | JGI IMG/M metagenome (GOLD analysis project Ga0114993, IMG submission 87042) | Marine microbial communities from western Arctic Ocean - ArcticOcean_MG_CB2_150 | ecosystem: Environmental > Aquatic > Marine > Oceanic | place: Arctic Ocean: Canada Basin | collected...
CGAGGTGTCGGGCGGAGCCGACGACGATCCGGGCGGCTCCGACCTGCCAGATCAAGAGAGCCGTGCCGGCGAGGCCTCCGATCACGATCGTCCACAACAGCGCGGTGAGTCCGTGTTGCAGGCCGAGGAAGGCACCGACGGTGGCCAGCAACTTGACGTCGCCGCCGCCCATGTCAGAAAGCAGAAAGCAGACCAGCATGATTCCTCCGCAGCCGGCGATCCCGAGTAGACTCTCGGTCAATCCGGTCGTGTCGAATTCCAGGCGGCCCGCCTCGGACAGGTGTAAGGCTCCGAAGAGCAGCCCGGCCACCAGGCCGGGGTAGGTGATCCAGTTGAAGATGCGGCCCTGCCGGATGTCGGTCACCGAGGCGACCAACAGCAGGCCGAGCAGGACAATGTTGGAGAGTGGCAGCATGGGCGAAATCGTGAGGATGGAACAACCAGGGATCCGGCGATGGCAGTGGGATTCGCCCGAATCGGCGGGCCATCGATCGAGTGGTTCTAGCGTGTGACTTCGTCGGTGTTCTGTTCCAGCGACTGCAGGCCTCGGTCGAAGTAGTTGCGAATCGCCGGCCAGCCGTACTTGATGATCACGATCAGGACGGGCAGTGCGATGGCGGCGATGATCAGCACGGTTTCGAGCGTCAAGGCACCTCGTTCGTCACGGTGCAGGCGTCGAAACAGGCGGCCAAGTCCTGGGAATCGTTTCGGAAAGGGCATGAACGTGTCCTGTCGGTTCTAGTCTGTTTTCGGTGTGTGTTCGCTAAACGAATGGCCAAGCGACCAGCGAGCAGATGATTTCGTAGACCACGCTGATGGCGTGACGGCTCATGGGAATCAGGAGTGCTGCGATCGAGAGGATCACGGTGAGGACCAGAATGTAATCGAGCGTTGTAGCACCGCGTCGCTTCGAGTGGCGACAGCCAGCCCTGGACGGTCGGATACTCTGGATCGACTGCACGCGGGTGTCTCGGAGAGTTGATGGGAGAGTTGCGATGTATGAGTCGATTCGAGTGCTTCGACTGGCTGAATTCATCGTATCGCAGAATCGGGATTCTATCCAGATTCACCCTGTGGCAATCCATCCCGACTGTTGCATCAAGTGGTACAACCACGGAGCCTGAAAGGGGTTGGGGGCACCGGGGTAGTCGCGCCAGCTGTGCACCAGTGGCAGGATGGCTGAAACGGCCGAGAGTGCCAGCAGTGTCCAGCTGATTCCCAGTACCAGTTGTCGGGGCGTCTTGGCGGATGCGTCGGGTCGGTCATCGGTCCAGGCGTCCAGGGGTGGTACGAGTGCGACCAGCCACAGCGGGACCAGCCACAGCGACCATCGCAACGCACAACTGACGCCTCCGTAGTTGTAGTTCTGAGTCCGCGACAGGTAGAAGCCGATGACGACGAGGCTGAGCACTGCGGTCCAGCCGGCCAGTCGCAGCAGGGGGGAACCGGCTTGGCGGACACGTGGCGAGAGTCCCAGGAGAGTGATCAGGAAGATGGGTGAGAGCGAGAAGATGCCGTGGTGTCCGACGAGGCAGTGCAGCAGGTAGACCATTGTCGAGTCGCCGCCTCGGTCGATCCCCTGCGGGTTGAGCCAATAGCTGTGTTGTCCGTCGACGGTCCAGAGGTACTTGTCGGTACCGAAGTAGGCATAGAACGGTTTCCAGCCACCGGTGGCGATCAGGTTGGTTGTCAAGAAGGCGACCAGCATCAGCAGCACGGCTGGCAGGAAGATGGCCAGGGTTCGTCGTCGGTCGGTCTGCAGCAGCAGCCACCCGGCGACGGCGACCAGTGCGAGTGCGGGCAGGTCGTTGGCGGCGGCCCAACCGGAAAACAGTCCGGCGAGGATGAAGTGTCGCGGGCAGCGGTCGTCTTCGACGGTGACTTTCAGGATCGCGGCAATAACAAACACGACGGCGGTGGCGGCCACGGTGTGGTTGTTCAGTGCCACGAGGAAGGGGAGCAGCAGGGTGCCGAGCGAGGCGGTGGCCAGGATCAGAACACGAGTGGATTGGTGGCGGGCGTGTCGGTCGAGGAGGTTGGCGAGGACGATCAGTGCGATGGTCCAGGGCAGCCAGTTGACCAGCAGCAGGATGACTCGTGAGACCGCCTCGGTGTCATCGACCAGGTTCCAGCCGGTAACGGCTCGGACCCCCGAGTAGACTCCGGCAACCAGCGTCGGCAGCAGCGTCGGTTTGCTGGAGTAGAAGTGTCCTTCGTGACGCACCTTGTCGATGGTGCGGAATCGGAGTCGACGCTTCCCGGACGGTTTGTGGAGGATGCGTTTCGAGTCGATCTCGTCGATCTGGTAAGTGCCTCGTTCGACCAGCGACCAGGCGGTGGCCCATCTCGACCGGTCGTTGGCACTCAGGCAGCTTTCGGCCTGCCCGATCGCCAGCGCGGCCACCAGCGAGCCGATGCCGACCAGCCCCCAGCGGATCGCAGGATTCAGTGGAGGATCGGACACGACGGCTCCGCTGCTGTGGTTCTAGAGACAGTCTCGGAGCTGTATGTGGTGTTGTCCAAGTTGTCCGCCGTAGTTGCCGGCTCCGATCAGTTCGATTCCGTCGCAATTCGTAGCGGTATTCAGTCCGACGGTCATGGCTTGTGTGACGGCATCGAGAGTCATTCCATCGATGACGATTTCGTAAACGGCCTGGACGTTATCGGGCAGCACGGAATCGACCTGTGCTCTGAGCGAGGGGCACCAGGCATCGTTGGTGCTGGCCTTGAGTGTCTTGTATTGTGAACCGACCTTGCTGCCACTACGGACCAGTCCGCCAGGGAACGGCAGAATGCAGCCGGTCACGGTTCTCATGGCGTCGGCCGCAGCGGTGGCAGCTGCGAGTGCAAGCTCGGTGGTGTGGCCACAGATCAGCAGGTTGCCACCGGCGACGCCCTTGGTGGACCCAAAGCGTTCTTCACAGAGAAATTCGCCGTCCATGACGGGGACTCGCCAGAGGCGTCGGTCGCCGAGTTTCTTGGAGGCCTGGTATCCGTCGCCGAAGAACCTGAGTTGTCCTCCGACGTTGATCTGTTTGTCTCGGTCGGTATCGAACAGTCCGTTGTAGCAGGCGGTTGTCGGGCAGGTGAGCACGCACTGTCCGACCCGGTCGATGACGGCTTGTGCGAGGGCATCGCGGTTGAAGGCGAAGATGAGCAGCGAAACGCCGGGTCGGCCGTCTGGTGTCAGTTCGGGTTCGAGAGTGCATTCGATGGCGGCTTCGGCGTTGCAGGCGATGACGCTGGTGGCAAACCCGGTGGCCTGGTCTCCGGCCGTCCTGGCCCACTCGGGCGTCAGCGCGGTCACGATCACCCGCGTGCCGACCATCGTGAAGGCTTCGGCGAAGGTGTCGGCGATGTCGACGCCGTTGTGTTGGAAGGTCTTGAGTGCTTCCGCGGTGTCGGCCACTGTTGTGTTGCTCGGAGCGGGTGTGATGAAGTGCTGATTCAGGCCTTTGGGGCTTGGCCGGACATGATGAAGGATGCCGGCTGTTTTGTCACGGGGGGCTTGAGCCGGTGGGATCTAGGCAATGATCTGTTGGATCGGTGTGCCGTAGTCGATATCGAGTCGTTTGTGGCCAGGGACTTCGAGCGTCTTGGGGTCGAGGCCGAGTTGGTGCAGGACGGTGGCGTGCAGATCGGTGACGTAGTGGCGGTTTTCTGCGGCGTGAAATCCCAGTTCGTCGGTCGCTCCGTGCACGGTGCCCTGCTTGATGCCTCCACCGGCCAGCCAGACCGAGAAGCCGTAGGGGTGATGATCGCGTCCGTCGGAGTTTTCGGCACCGGGGGTGCGTCCGAACTCGGTACCCCAGACGACCAGCGTTTCGTCGAGCAGGCCTCGTTGTTTGAGATCCTTGAGTAAACCGGCGATGGGTTGGTCGGTCTGTCCGATCTTGGACGAGTGGTTGGCGATGAGTTTGCTGTGGGCGTCCCAGCCGTTGTGATACAGCTGCACGAATCGGACACCTCGTTCGACAAACCGTCTGGCCAGCAGGCACTGTTGTCCGAACGGCCGGGTGGTCTTGTTGTCGAGGCCGTAAAGCGATTGCGTGGCAGCGGTTTCTCCGTCGAGTGTCATGGCTTCGGGGACGGCCATTTGCATGCGGTAGGCCAGTTCGTACGACTTGATCCGAGCCCGCATCGACTTGTCGCCGGGGTACTCGACGGCGGCGAGTTGATTGAGTTGTTTGAGCAGTCCCATCTGGTCGGCTCGTTCTTCACGGAACACCGTCGAGCCGGGTGATCCAAAGGGAAGCGGGTTGCGTGGATCGATCCGCATCTTGACTCCGGCATGTTCGGGCCCCAGGTAATCGGCCCCATGAGTTCCCACTCCACCGCAGCAGTCGCCCGGCGGGTTGCCCAGGACGATGAACCGGGGGAGGTTTCTATTGAGCGTGCCGAGTCCGTAGTGGACCCAGGATCCGAGCGAGGGGTAGAAGCCGTCGAAGATGTGTCGGCCGGTGTGAAACTGCAGTTGTGCGGCGTGGTCGTTGTCGGTTGTCCACATCGAGCGGACGACGCTGATGTCGTCGATGCAGGTCGAGAGATGCGGCCACCAGTCACTGATCTCGGTGCCCGATTCGCCTCGCTTGCGGTACCCGATCTGCAGCGGGTAGAGCTTGTTCATCAGTTTCCGAGGCGTACCGGCAAAGTCGCGGACGTTTTTGCGGTAGAACGGCGACTCGAGCACCTGCTTGGCGTAGGGACTCTCGTCGATGGTCAACCCGGCATACTTGTTGAGTGCGGGTTTGGGGTCGAACGATTCGAGATGGCTGGTGCCACCGATCATGAACAGCCAGATCACGCTCTTGGCCTTGGGGGCCAGGCGGGCCAGGCCTGAGGGTGGCGACCAGCCGTCTGTTCGAGCTCCTACGGCGGCATTCGCCGTGCGACCGATACCCTCCTCGGCCAGCATCGCCCCCAGGGCCAGGCCGGTGAAGCCCATGCCGGTGTCGGCCAGGAATGTACGGCGGGGGATCCGGCCGCAGGGGGTGGTCGGTGTCGATGTGGGGCGGAGTGTCATGAGACTATTCCGGCGTGGCCGAGTTGATTCGGGGTGTTTGAGTGATCAGCGGATTGTGACAAAGTCGTTGTGGCTCAGCAGCACGTGGACCAGGTTTTCCAGGGCTCGAGTCAGCGGGTCGGTGGAAGCGGCGATCACGCTTCCGGTCCCTTTCGGGAAGGGTGTGAGAGATTTCGAGTCGATCAACAGCCTGGTGTTGTGTTCGACGAAACCGCTGCAGGTGGTCAGTTCTTCGGGGCTGGGTCGGCGTCCGAGCACTATTTCGAAGGCGGAGGTGGTGAAGCTGGTGACCAGTGACTGGTGATTCGAGTCGGTGATGGGTCCGTGGTGTCGGGTGAGGTCGTTGGCGAGTCGGCGTGCCAGGCGTCTGGAGCGGTCCAGGGCGAGGGGGCTGTTGGTCATTACCAGTGCCTGTCCGGGCACGACACTTTGCTGTCGGTCGTAGCATTCGTTGGGGTTGGCCAGGTCGAACAGCTCGAGCATCAGCATTTTGTTGTCGGGCGTGGTGCGGAAGTAGAGGCTTCGGCGAGGCGAACTCTGGCCCTGTGTTTCGGGGATGTCGGGGCCGCCGAATGCCGGGTCGAGAGTGTCCGAGATGGCCAGCAGGCTGTCGCGGACGACTTCGGCCTCCATTCGTCGCGAGTTCATCCGCCATAACCGGCTGTTGTCGGGATCGATCTCGCGGTTGAGCAGTTCGGCCGGTTCGCCCCCCGGCGAGGAACTCATGCGGTACGTCGCCGAGGAGACGATCAGGCGGTGGATGTGCTTCATGTCCCAGCCGCTTTCGATCAACTCGGCCGACAGCCAATCCATCAGCAGCGGGAAGTCGCGGGGTTTGCTGCGGAGTCCGAAGTCGGAGACGGTATTGACGAAGCGTTGTCCGGTGTGCCGGAGCCAGATCTGGTTGATGGCGACTCGGGCCGTGCGGGGATTATCGCGTCGTGTCATCCATCGAGCCAGGGCGGTGCGGCGACCGGTGCTGGTCTTGGGGTAGGTGGCCGGGAACGGGGAGTAACTGCCGTCGGCGGCGTTACGAGCGGCGATCGCGGTGGCGAGGGCCTTGGTGGTTGTCGAGTCGGGAGCCTGGACCAGTTTCAGGCGGGCCTGTTCGACGGCGATCTGACGTTCGGCTCGGCTGGCGGTCAGTGCGAGGCGTTCGCGGGTGCCTGGATCGCCGGTGTGTCGAGCCTGTTCGGCAGCGATGCGTGCGGCAAGTGAATCGAGACGTGTTTGGGCGAGTGTGACTTCGGCCTGCTTGACGGGCAGGTCGCTGCGGGCCTGGGCGAGTGAGTGTTCGAGACTCTTGATCGTGGGGCGGATGGCGTGGATTTGGATCTCGTCGAATTCGGCGTGGGCCTGGTGAGCCCAGAGTGCGAACTTGCCGTTGCGTCGCTCCATGGGCAGCGTGTACTCGAGCACCGTCTTGCCGTCGAGCACGATCGTGAGCGAGCGGTCAATGACGGTGGCTTCGAGCAGGATGGTCCGCCCGATCTTCAGGCCGGGTGCCCTACGGATCCCCGCAGACGGGTAGATCTCGCGGCCGCCGGTACGGTGAAAAGCCTGCACGCTGGAGGTTTGTGCGTTGGGGCTGATGGCGGTGTAGATGTCGTGTGACTGTTTGGGGCCGACGTGGTCGAAGCTGAAACCGACCGAGCGGGGGTTGCCCGGAGCGAGTGTTCGGTACTTGAGTGTGAGTTGGAAGTTGCGGGGATGGTCGGTGGTCGAGACGAGACTGACGAAGCTGCCCAGGGCGGTCTGGACCAGTTGTCCGTCGCGGACCGACCAACTGCCCGAGACGACCTTCCAGGCCGACTTGTCGAAGGACTTGAACGAGTCGGAAAAGGCCAGTGTGTTGGGGGCGTCGCTGGTGGCCGGCGATTTCCGAGCGGTGGCCAGTTGAGTTGCGGTTGTCTGAATGGTGGCCTGAAGCGAGTCGACTTGTCTGGCGGCGGCCTGGACCTTGAGCGATTCGGTTTTCAGTCGTTTGGCGGCCTCGAGGGGACGCAGAATCGGCACGTAGGCGATCGGAGGCAGTTGGACGGGTGGGATGGGTGTCTGGTCGAACCGTTTGCCGCCCAACGCGGCGGGGACGCCTGGTGCGAGCGGGTTGGTGGTGTCGGGGTTGCGGTCGTCGCCGCGGATGAACAGGAAGGTCTGGGCGTCGAGTGTTTCGTCGAAGACTCGGGGTAGTCCGTCTGAAAGCACGGTGGACTTGCGGTTGTCGGTCTCGGTCTTGACGTCGGCCGAGACGATTTCGGTGCGGAACCCGTGCGGTTCGAAGAAGGCTCGAAAACGGTAGTACTCGCGCTGCGTGACGGGGTCGAACTTGTGGTCATGGCACCGAGCACAACGAAAGGTCAGGCCCAGTAGTCCCTGGCTGGTCCGTTCGACGGTTTCGAACAGCCAGGCATTGCGATCGAACTTGTACCAGTTGCGGCCGAGGAAGCCGGTCGCTCGCAGGGCCTTGTCATCGCCGGGAGCGATCTCGTCGGCGGCGAGCATTTCCAACAGCATCCGGTCATAGCCGGTGTTCTGGTTCAGCGATTCGATGATCCAGTCTCGCCATCTCCAGATGTGCCGCTGGCTATAGCGAATTTCGTTGCTGCCGCGTCGTCCGTACCAGTCGCTATACCGCCAGACGTCCATCCAGTGCCGCCCCCACCGTTGTCCATATAAAGGACTCGACAAGAGCCGTTGGACGAGCCGTTGGTAGGCACCGGGTTTGGTGTCGGCGAGGAATCGATGCAGTTGGTCGCGAGTGGGCGGCAGTCCGGTGAGGTCCAGGACGACACGCCGGAGCAATGTCGAGCGGTTGGCCTGAGGTCGCGGCGTGAGATTGGCGGCGGTGTGTCGAGCGGTGACGAACGAATCGATCGGGTTACGTGGCCAGTTACCGGGAGTTTTGGACCGGGGAACGGCTGGTCGGCGGATCGGATTGAAGGACCAGTGTTCGGTCGGATTGTCGGGAGGTTGTTCTGAGACGGGTGACTTGGCTCCTTGTCGGATCCATGTCTTGAGCGTATCGAGTTCTGTCTTGGAGAGCGGTTTGCCTTCGGGAGGCATGCGGTCGGGCAGTTGGGCGGTAATTTTTTGCCACAGCGAACTGTGATCGAGTTGTCCGGCGACGACGACCGGTCCGTCGTCACTTCCTTTGCGGATCAGCTGAGCCGCATCGAGCCTGAGGCCGGCTTCCTGTTTGAATGCCCCGTGACAGGCCCAACAGTGTTGCCGGAGGATTGGTTTGACGTGCTTCTGGTAGTCAACGGCCTGTGGCTCGCGTCGTTCCGAGGCCTCGAGCGGTGGCAGGCCAATGGCCAGGATGGCCAGTGTCGCTGAAACAAGGAGAGGCAGCGGTTTTGGCATCGGTGTCCAGAGGCGGTTCGGATGTTGTTCTCGAGGTATCAAGTGTAATAGAGCTGGCCCCCGGAAATATGCAAGGTGGGGATGTCGGGTGGGACCTTGCGGCGGTTCTGTAAGCAGAGCTTGTCCCGGGGTTCGTCATCCCGGGGGTCAACTCTTTACACTTGAAACTTTGTGGAAGCGGAGTCTTGGGTGTGTTGGTGAGGAGAGTCGAGGGACGGTTGACGCGAGAGATATTGGGAATTCAGTTACGAGAGTTGATGAGACTCTCGAAGGGAGATGCTTGTGCGATGGGTTGTGATGGCGGTGTTGATGTGTGTTGTTGGAATCGGCTGGGCGGATGAGCCGAAGTTTCCTCGGGAGCTGGTTTCGTTTGAACCGACTGGGGCCGGGCCGGTCTTCGTGGCCGGGGGTGAGGGTCGCTGGGACGTGAAGATCCGCGAACGTGGCTTCATTCTCAGGGAAGGACCTCTGTGGCATATGTGGTTCACCGGTTACGACGGCACCCGGTCGGGTCTGAAGATGCTTGGCTACGCCAGCAGTCGCGACGGCGTGAGGTGGACTCGGCACAAGTCCAATCCGATCTACAAGGCACACTGGGTCGAAGACATGATGGTGGTCAAGCAGGGGTCGGTGTACTTCATGTTCGCCGAAGGCCGGGGTGACGTGGCCCAACTGCTGGTCTCGAGCGATGGCATTGGCTGGACCCGCCGCGGCCCGATCGACGTTCGGTTGACCAACGGCAAGACGATTCCGCAGGGTCCGTATGGGACTCCGACCGGGTATTACGAGAATGGCACGTGGTATCTGTTTTACGAGCGACGTGACGCGGGCATTTGGCTGGCGACGTCGACGGACATGCTGATCTGGACCAATGTCAGTGACGAGGCGGTATTGAAGCCTGGCCCGAAGTTGTTCGACCGCGATCTGGTGGCGCTCAACCAGGTGTTTCGTCACAAGGGCCGGTATTTTGCGTCGTATCACGGAGCGGCTCGTGGCGAGGAGACTCCGGCGCTTTGGTCTTCGGGACTGGCTGTCTCGGACGACTTGAAGAGTTGGACCAAGTACTCGGGCAATCCGCTTCGTCCACGGGTGGAGAACAAGTCGAGTGGCGTGTTTGTGCGTGACGGGTCACGGTTCGTGTTCTACACGATGCACGGAGCCGTGCACCGTCATCTGCCGATCAGTGGAAAGTGAGTCCTTTGAGAGCGATTGATGGCTGACGAATCCACCGATTGTGTCACCGTTGCGGTTCCCGGACGGCCTCGCCGTTCGATCTGGCTGGTGGAAGTGGCGTTTACGTTGTTGCTGGTCATGTACCCGTTGAGTTACGGGCCGGTGATGCACCAGGTCAGCCGAGGTCGATTGATCGATCAGTGGCCGGTTATCGACGTGATTTATATGCCGATCGAGTGGTTCGGGACTTCCTCGGAGTTCGGCGAGGCTACGTTGGATTGGTATTTGAGGCTGTGGGGTGCTTGAGGGCGAGGGCGAGGGCGACAGGCACCACTGCCTGCGGCGGTACGAGCGTGGCCCTGGCCTACTTGCCGGTGACGAAGCGGGCGTTGGTGCTGGATTCGTCGATGGTAATGCCGAGCGGTGTGGTGCGGAGGCTGCGATCGATGACCAGGGTCAGGCGGTGTCGGCCTTGAGTCAGCCTGCGTCGGGTGACGGGTTTGAGTTCCAGCGGTTCGGTGCCGAGCCAGGCGTTCAGGCCGACGGTGTCGCCGACATTGATTGTCACCTCACCGGCTGCGATCACCTCGATCTCGCATCTCGCAACACTCAGTCGCCGGTTCCTGATCTCCAATTCTGGCAGGTCCTGCAACGGCAGTCGTCCTGCGACAGTGGCGTAACGGGGTGTCCAGGTGAAGGCCGTATCGTCGGTGGCCGCCTGGCCGTCTCGAGTTCGCCTGATCCGGAATCTTGCCGGCTGTGTGTCTGCCAGCACTCGCCAGCGTCGTGCGGTGGGTCGACGGCTGGCGGCGTAGGGGCCAGGTTTGCCCAGTGCCGAGAGGAAGGCAACGAGGTCGAGCAGTTCGTCTCGAGTCAGGTTCTCGATCAACCCGGCCGGCATCAGTGAGGTGCCGACTACCTGTTCGTCGATCGACTTGCGTGGCACGGCGATCTCGCGGTCGTTGGCGTCACGGAGCACCAGTTCGGTGTCTGTCTGTCTGAGCTTGATGCCGGCGACGACTTTGCCCTGCTTGGTCACGACGACCAGCGAGTGGTAGTTTTCCTTGACCTTGCTATTGGGATCCAGCAGCGAGTTGGCGATGTAGTCGAGGGGGGCACTGGCACCGAGACTGACCAGATCGGGTCCGACTCGTCCTCCGGCTCCGCCGATCGCATGGCAGGCCAGGCAGCCGAGTTTGTCGCGTCTGTAGATCGTCTCGCCTCGTTGCGGATCTCCCTGCCGCGCGACATCGGCGACGAGAGTCTTCATGTCCTGGGCGGACAGTTTGGTGGGCCCGGTTTTCAGGCCGCCGGCAGTACGTGCAGCTGCGACCAACTTGGGCAGTTTGCGTCCCGAGGCATCGATGGTCCTCAGGATGAGCTTGGCGTGATCGGGGTGCAATGTCTTGCCGTCGAGCGAATTGGTCAGCACCGCCGTCCCGTCCTTGCGGCTCAGGAATGCTTCGATGACTCCCGAGGGATCACCCGAATTGGCATCGGCGGCAAGGACTTCGGTCAGCAGTGCGGCCGCGGCCTTGGGGTCGATCGAGACGAGTGCTGCGACGGCCAGTAGGCGGGACTGGGAATCGGGCAGGCTGAGAGCCAGTTGGGAGAGTTGTTTGCGGCTGGCGTCTCCGCCGAGAGCGGCGAGTCCGGCCAACGCGGTGGCTCGCAGTTGCGAGTTGCTTGGGTTGTTGTCGTCGGCAAGGGACTTCAGCGAGGGGCGCAACGACTCGAGTTTCCAGAGCCCGGCGCATCGGACGGCGGCCAGTTGCACGGGCAATGATGGGGATTCGAAGAGTCCTGCGATGGCGGCAAGCGAGCCGGACGGTTTGACGTTTCGGGTGGCTGTGGTCCGAGCCAGTGCATCGAGCAGGTTGGCCACCTGCGGGTCGGGGGTCGTGGTGTCCAGCGCCATGTTCAGGGCAATCCGGAGTTGGGCGGGTCCGCCGAGGTCGGCCAGGAGTGCCACGGCACGGTTTCGGTCGGTTTCGCTCAGAGCTCCGCGTCGCAACAGGCCCAGCACGGCCGGGACGACAGCCGGGTTCTTGATGCTCGAATAGACAAACAACCGTCCGGCGTCGTCGAGATCGGGGTCGATCTGTGGGTTGCCCTGCTGGATCTGGCCGAGCCAATTGGATCGCTGTTCCCAGGCGGTCAGCCAGAGTGCGTAGTCGAGTGACGTGTCGCGAGGTGTGGCCAGTGCGGTCATGGCCAGGGGCAGGACGTCGGTTCCTCGCCGGGCGATGGCTCGGACGGCTTCGAGTCGGACTTGGGGGTTCGGGTCACGAACAAGCTTGGCCAGATGGTTGCCGCCGAGGTCTTTCCAGTAGGCAGCCACTCGACAGGCGGCCGCCCGGACACGCGGGTCATGGGCAGCCAGCAGTCTCTCGAGCAGTTTTGGGGCGGGTGAGTTGAGTGCCTGGAAGGTCCAGATCACC
>Ga0114993_10005661_pt1 | contig 11999 bp, 10 predicted proteins | sample ArcticOcean_MG_C_FD_87042 | JGI IMG/M metagenome (GOLD analysis project Ga0114993, IMG submission 87042) | Marine microbial communities from western Arctic Ocean - ArcticOcean_MG_CB2_150 | ecosystem: Environmental > Aquatic > Marine > Oceanic | place: Arctic Ocean: Canada Basin | collected...
AATTCAGTTACTGATTTAAAGAAACTGTTATCAACTCCCATTGCTTTCATAAGTTCTTCCATAGTTCCTCTTTGACCTGAACCTGGGTTACCTATGTTTACAACTTTACCTTTAAGGCCAGCAAAATTTTTAACTTTTGCTTTTTTTCGAGCCCAGATTTGGAATGGTTCGTTGTGAACAGAAAACACAGCTCTTAAATTGCCGAACTTTTTTCCTTCCCATTTGCTTGAACCATTTACCGCATGGAACTGCCAGTCTGATTGAGCAACACCAAATTGGAATTCCCCTTCTTTGATTTGTCCAATGTTATAATTTGAACCACCTGTTGATGGAGCAGTACATCTATAAGCTTTGGCTGTACCTTTTTTTCTTCCGTGATCTGAACTTATTGCAAATTTGTGCATCATCTTACAAATTGCATTCCCAGTTTGGAAATAAACTCCAGTTGGGCCTCCTGTTCCTATTGTAAAGAACTCTGCTGATTTTGCGACCGTCGCTAAAGGCGAAGATATTGCAAACATCATTATTGCTCCTGCAATAGTAGAAATAATTTTTTTCATACTTTAATTTTTACTCCTTCATTGTTTGTTTAATAATTAATAAAGAAAGTAAGAGTACCAATTTTATTGAAAATAAAAAATCTAAAGAGAGTTAGACCACTGTTTTAATTTACTGATCCCTTCAACTATATCTGGTGCATATTTTTTTAAATCTCCATTATCTAGCTTTTTTCTACCTATAGTATTTTTTAAAAAGCTTTCTCCATCAAAATCTGTGTAGCTTAACCTTGCAATCATTTTTTTTCTATCTATTCCAAAATCACTACCCGGCAATAATGCTACGCCAGTTTTATCTAAAATTTCTTTACACATTTCTGAAGATGATAAGAATTTTGCATTTATAAATTCTGGAAATAAATAAAATCCACCCTCAGGTTTTGAAATGTTGATAACATTGGATTTTAAATTTTCATAAGCATACATTCCTACGCTTAATAGTATTTTTTTTACTGCTTCTAAATAAATTGAATAATCTCCTGTATATGCTTCAACTGCAGCATGTTGAATAGGTGCGCTTACTGACGTAAAAGATTCACTACACAATATTTTCAAACTATTTTTTAATTCCTTTAATGCATCTGGAACTGCAAAAAAACCTAATCTCCAACCACCAGCCCCACACCATTTGCTTAGACCTGTACTTACAATCGTGCCTTCGGGATAAAAATTTGAAATTGATTTATATTTACCTTCAAAAGTAAGATTGGAGTATATTTCGTCAGAAAGTATAACTAATTTATACTTTTTCGCAACTTCAGATATTTCTTTTAAATTTTTACAAACTGTTCCTGATGGATTATTTGGCGAATTTAAAAATAACAATATATTTTTATTTTCAATACTTTTTACTTTATTTTCGATTTGTTCTGCTGTGGGAAACCAATTAGAAACACTTGAAGTTTGAATCCAATGCACTTTATTTTTAGCAATAAGTGCTTGTGGCTGATATGACACCCAGCTTGGTGCTGGCAACAAAACATCTCCATTAAAAGCAATATTAGTCAAAAACATTAATTCTTTTGTACCTGGTCCAATTATAATATTATCGGATGTAAAATTATTATTATTATTATTATTTTTGTTTAAATAAGTTGCTATTGCCACTCTTAATTCTTCCAGTCCTTGCATTGGTAAATATTTATTTTTATCTGCGTTATTCTTTAACTCTAAAACAATATTTGATGGAATAGGAAAAGGTGACTGCCCGAACCCAAATTTAAAAATTTTTTTACCATTTTTTTTTAATCTATTAGATTCTTCGTTTATTACTAAGGTAGCAGACGGTTTTAGCAAACTAATTTGATCTTTGACAAATTTATTCATTTAATTCTTTAATATTTTTAAATTGTTTTAAACTATCTGGATTACCTAAAGCTTCCAAGTTTTTAATTTTTTGACCTTCTATAATTTGTTTTACTGCTAATTCAACCAATTTTCCATTTTTGGTTTTGGGTACTTCTGAAATAGTTATAATTTTTGAAGGAACATGTCTGGGAGAAGCTTCAATTTTAATTTTTTTTTTTATTTTAATTATTGTTTCTTTGTCTAGGTTATAACCTTTGTTAAGCACAACAAATAATATAATCCTAACATCATTGTTCCAGGACTGCCCAATTACAATCGACTCTTTTATTTCTTTAAATTTTTCTACAACATTATATATTTCAGCAGTGCCTAATCTAACACCTCCAGGATTAAGTGTGGTATCAGATCTTCCAAATATTACAAAACCTTCATTATTTGTAATTTTAGCAAAATCCCCATGATGCCAAACATTTTTATATTTTTCAAAATATGCAGATTTATATTTCACATCTCCTTCATCATTCCAAAATCTAATTGGCATTGATGGAAAAGGCGTTTTACAAACTAACTCTCCTTTTTGATTTTTAATAGATGCACCTTTATCATTAAATATATCAACATCCATGCCTAGTCCTCTATTTTGAATTTCTCCAGCATAAACAGGTTGAAACAAATTTCCTAAAACAAAACAGGAAACAATATCAGTGCCGCCCGAAATAGAGGATAAGTGAACATCCTCTTTAACATTTTTATAAATATACTTAAAACTATCTTCTGATAATGGCGAACCAGTAGAGCAAATAGTTTTTATGTTAGATAGATCGTATTTTTTTTTAGGAACTATTTTATTATTATTAAGTGTATCTATGTACTTCGCACTCACACCCAAAAGAGTTGCTTTTTCTTCACTTGCAAATTCAAATAATAGATCATCTTTTTTATACATTGGAAATCCATCAAATAATAGAATTGTTGCGCCAGCTGAAAGTGACCCGATGAGCCAATTCCACATCATCCATCCACAAGTTGTGAAATAAAATACACGGTCTTCATTTTTTACATCTGAATGTATTTGTAATTCCTTGTTATGTTGAAGCAGAACTCCCCCCACGCTATGGCAAATACACTTAGGTTTACCTGTTGTGCCACTTGAATAAAGAATAGCTAATGGATCATTAAAATTTAATAATTTATATTGAATTTTTTTTTTATTTTTTGAATATATTAATTCATGCCAACTATAAATTTTATTATCAAAACTGCCTTTTTGTTCAATTTCTGTACCCGGATAAGGAACAACTATTATTTTTTTAATTGAAGTAACTTTATTAATTATTTCAGATAATCTTTCCAAGATATTAATTTTTTTTCCATTATAAAAATACTTATCACCTATAATTAATATTTTTGGTTTTATTTGAGAAAATCTACTTATAACTCCCTCTTCTCCAAAATCTGGTGAGCACGAAGACCAAATAGCGCCTATTGCTGTAGTGCTGATATACGCAACAACTGCTTCAGGTATATTTGGCAAATACGCAGCTACTCTATCACCTTTATTAAGGCCGTTATTTTTCATCCAATTTGAGATTTGAGAAACATTTACATTTAAATTTTTCCAACTTAATTTAGTTTTATACCCATTTTCACTTTTAAATATAATTGCTGATTCAGTATTATTTTTCGATAAAATATTCTGAGCATAACTAAGTTTAGCTTCTGGAAAAAATCTATTTTTGTGAAAAATGCTAGATTCTTTAAATAAAGTATTTCCTATTTCACCTTTTACTTTTGTAAAATCCCAAATTGATTTCCAGAAAATTTGTGGATTTTCTACTGACCACCTCCAGATTTTACTAAAATCATTATTTGAATTAATTTTATAGTTAGCTTTGAGAAAATCAGAATATTTAGCTAAATTTGTTTCTTTCAATTTTTCTTTATTAATTTTCCAAATATAACTTTCCATTTGAGTATTATGTCAAAAAAAAATTAATATTGAATTCTTTAAATTTATGCTAAACTTAATTTGAAATTATTTAAAAGGAGAACTTTTGTTAGACTGATTCGGTCACGTTTTAATCATCTTTTGTTCCTAATCAAAATCTAAATGTAGTGTGGCGTTTTAAACTGAGCACAATTTATGGAAAACAACTTAAATAGAATTACTGCTGTTTTAGGACCAACTAATACAGGAAAAACTCATCTAGCTGTGGAGACAATGCTTGAGTATAGCAGTGGAATTATAGGTTTTCCTTTAAGACTATTAGCTAGAGAGGTTTTTGATAAATGTGTAAATAAAATTGGTTCAGAAAAGGTTGCTCTCATTACAGGTGAAGAAAAAATAATTCCAAAATCAGCAAAATATTATATTTGTACCGTTGAATCTATGCCTCAAGATATCATGGTAGATTTTGTTGCGGTCGATGAAATTCAAATGTGTGCAGATCATGAAAGAGGGCATATTTTTACAGACAGATTATTAAATGCGAGAGGTGATAAACTTACAATGTTCCTAGGTTCCCATACTATGAAACATATAATAAACTCTCTTAATAAGGATATTGAATTTGTTAATAGAGAGCGTTACTCAAAACTTAGTTATAGCGGTTATAAAAAAATATCACGATTAAATCCTAAAACGGCTTTGATTGCTTTTTCTGTAGACGATGTTTATGCAATTGCAGAATTAATTAGAAGGCAAAAAGGAGGGGCGGCAATAATCATGGGATCCTTAAGTCCTAAAACAAGAAATGCTCAGGTAGAATTATATCAATCAGGTGACGCAAACTTTCTTGTCGCCACAGATGCAATTGGTATGGGGATAAATATGGATATAGATAACGTAAGTTTTAGTAGTTTAAGTAAATATGATGGAAAAAAAACAAGAAAACTAAATTTAAGTGAAATATCACAAATAGCTGGAAGAGCGGGAAGACATATTAATGACGGAACTTTTGGTATTACCGGCGAGTGCAAACAAATATCTCCTGATGAAATTGAAAAATTAGAAAAACATGATCTTAATAAGATCGATTCACTTTATTGGAGAAATCCTAATCTTAACTTTAAAAATATAGATGTTTTAATTGCTTCTCTGGAAAAAAAAACTGACAACGAATTTTTAAGAAGAATTCACGAATGTGAAGATGAAAAAGTTTTAAAATTACTAATAAAAAATGACGAAACTTTAAAAACTAAATATTCTGAAGATCTAATAAAAACCCTTTGGGAATGTTGTCAAATACCAGATTTTTCAAAAAAAGCATATGGTAAACATATTGAAATAGTAAAAAAGGTTTTTGGTTTTTTATCTTCTAACCCTGGAAAAGTAACAAACGATTACATGAAAAAACAACTTCAAGATTTAGATAGGTATGACGGAAATATAGACACAGTATCTAATAGAATTTCAAATGTTAGAACCTGGTCTTATGTGGCAAATAAAAAAAATTGGGCAAGTAATGCCGATTATTGGATTGAAAGAACAAAATATATTGAAGATAAGCTTTCCAATAAACTTCATGAAGAACTTACAAAAAGTTTTGTTGATAAAAGAATAAGTGTTTTGTCTAGAAATCTAAAACAAAATATAACTTTAGCTACAGAAATTAAAAATGAAAATGAAGTAATTGTTGATGGAGAGTATTTAGGAAAGCTTAAAGGCATGAGATTAGATTTAGACTTGCGGTCAGGATCTCTTAAAACAGATATTAAATCTCTTAGAAAAGCAGCAAGGCAAGCAATAGCTCCAGAACTTATGAAAAGAGCAAATAAAATAGTAAAAAATGAAGAATTAAATCTTACTGATGATTGTAAGATTAATTGGATGGGAAACCCTGTTGCTTTTTTATTAAAAGGTAGGGATTATTTAAATCCAAAACTAGAGCTTTTAGTGGATGAAGCGCTTGATCTCGAGTCTAAAATAAGATTGCAGGCAAATTTGGAAAATAAATTAGAAAAGTTTATTACAACAGATCTTGCTGATTTGGTTAAATTAAGTAAAACAAATTTTAAAAATAATTATGTAAGGGCTCTCTGTTATCAGTTATTTGAAAATAATGGAGTAATAAAAAGAGAATTGGTTGATAAAACAATAAAAAATATTTCTAAAGAAGATAGAATAAGTTTAAGAAAGGCTGGAGTAAAAATAGGAAGATATCATATTTTTTTACCTAAAATGCTGAAACCAAAAGCTGTAGATCTTAGAGTTAAATTGTGGAAATTATTTTACCCAGATGATAAAAAAAATAATATTCCAACATTTGGACTGAATTTTATAAAAAACGAGGCAAAAGCTAATAATAAATTTTTATTAATATGTGGATTTGAAAATTTTAATAAGTTTTATGTTAGAATTGATATTTTAGAGAGGTTTTTTATTAAAATAATTGAAAATACTAAAAATAAATTAATTAAAATTGATTCTGATATGATTAATTTAATTGGTTGCAATAAAGAAAATTTTTCTAAACTTTTAGAATTAATGCAATATAAACCTGTAAAAATGAAAGAAAACAAAGATGAATTCTTCACTTATACTCCAAAATACTTTAATACAAAGGACAAAAAAAGTATTAAAAATGTCAATAAAGATAATCCATTTAAAAAACTATCAGAAATAAGGTTTAGATAAATGTTTAAAAAAATGTTTCATAAAAATGAAAATAAACAAGAAAATGAAAATGGGGCTGGGCAGCAAATTATCTTAATCGCCGCACTATTAGTGCATGCAGCAAAAATTGATGAAAACTACACTAATGCAGAAAAGGAAATTATTAAAAAAGCATTGATAGATTTATATAAAATAGATTTAAAAAAATCAGATGAAATATTAAAAATAGCCGAAGAAAAGGAACAAAAATCAAATCATATTATTGAATTTACAAAAGAAATTAAAAAAAATTCAATGGATTTTAGACTTAAAATAATTGAAATACTTTGTAAAATTGTATATTCAGATGGCACTAATGATAGTTATGAGTCAACTTTAATCAGAAGAGTGTGCGGCTTGTTATATATCTCAGAAAAAGATAGTGGAAAGATTAAATTAAAAGTTCAAAGTTTAATTAAATAAATATGACATATATTGTTAATGATAAATGTATTAAGTGCAAAGAAATGGATTGTGTTGATGTTTGTCCAGTTGATTGTTTTTATGAAGGAGAAAATTTTCTTGTAATTAAACCGGACGAATGTATAGATTGTGGAGTTTGTGAACCTGAATGCCCAGTAAATGCGATCGAACCTGACACAAATGAGGGAACGAGTGAGTGGGTCAAAATCAATACTAAATATAGCGAGATGTGGCCGAACATTACAAAAAAAAGACCAGAAGATGTTCCGGCGGATCATAAAAAATGGCGTGACGTGACGGACAAATTAAAGTATCTAAGTGAAAAACCAGGAAAAGGAGATTAGTAAATAATAAATTATGGGAAGAAAGAAAAAAAATATTAAAACTAAAATAGCAAAAAAAGTAAAAAAGCAGCCAAAAGTTTTACTTAAAAAAATGGTTACGAAAAGTAACTTTAAATCTGCTGCTGACAAAATCCCAATTAAAAAAATAAAAAAACAAGCGGTAGAGAAAAAAATATATAACATCAAAGACTTTGTTGTATATCCAAAACATGGTGTTGGGAAAATAGTTGCTATTGAAAAAGCAAAAATTGGAAGTATAGATATTACTTTTTACAAAGTGCTTATTGAAAAAGAGAAATTAACACTAAGCATACCTTTAAATCAACAATCACATTTAAGGCCCGTTTCTAGCGTTAACCAAATTAACAAAGCCATTACGATTTTAAAAGGCAAGCCAAGAATAAAAAGAACTATGTGGAGTAGAAGAGCTCAAGAATATGAGCAAAAAATTAATTCTGGTAAACTTTATGAATTAGCTGAAGTGGTAAGAGATTTAAATAAAAAAACAGATATAATTGCTGAGCAGTCTTACAGCGAAAGACAACTATTTGAAAAAGCGTACGAAAGATTAAAGTCAGAACTTGAAGTAATCCTAAATGAAAAAGCAAAAAAAAAAATGGACAAAGCTTTAGGTAGAGATCAAGAACTTACGGAAACCAAACCTTTGGAATAAAAAAAACGCCCCCTTTTATTTAAAAAAGAGGGCGAATTTCTTTAAAAAAAGAATAGCTTATCTTCTTCTTCTTTTTTTAGCTTTTTTCTTTTTACTTTTAGCTTTTTTTCTACGTTTAGCCATTTTTTGCTCCCTTTTTTGTTTTAATTAAAACAAATCAATAAGTGATTCGTTTCATTATTTTAAGCTTTAAGTTTTTTTTTACTGATGTCAAACATAAATATTGTTAACAAAATTAAAAAAAAATTAGTTTTTTTAAATAAATTTATAATTTTTTGTAATTAGTAAATAAACAAGTAATAACAATGTTTTTTTAACAATTAGATTTGCTATTTTTTATAAAAACTTTCTAAAATATTTCTATATTTTGAAATTACTTTACTTCTTTTTACTTTCATTGTTGGTGTCAACAATCCATTTTCAATCGTGAAACTTTCATCAACTAAGTTAAATTTTTTAATTTTTTCAACTAAAGTTAGATTATTATTAACTTTATTTACAATTTCATTAATTTTTTCCTTTTGTTTAATAAATTTTTTGGCTGGAACTATAATAGCTACTAAATAATTTTTTCCATCTCCATATACCATAGCTTGTTCAATTTCTAAAAAATTGGCCAATTGGTTTTCAATCTTTGCTGGCGATATATTATCTCCTCCTGCGCTAATGATTATGTCTTTTTTTCTATCTGTTATTTTTAGGTAGCCGTCAGTATCTATTTCTCCAATATCTCCTGTGTATAACCATCCTTCTTTTATTGCTTTATTTGTTTCTTCTTCTTTGTTCCAATAACCCAACATAACATTTTCTCCTTTAACTAATATTTCTCCATCTTTTGCTATTTTTACTTCATTACCTTCAAATGGAGGCCCAACGGTTTCCACTCTAATATTTTGTATTGGATTACAACTTACTACTGGTGAAGTTTCGGTTAAACCATATCCTTGTAATGTTGGTAATCCAATAGCATTCAGAAATTGACCTATTTCTTTATCTAAAGCTCCTCCGCCAGATACAAATGCTTTTAAATTTCCACCAAACTGTTTTTGGATTTTTTTTCTAACGAGTATGGTCAAAATAAAGTTTGCTAGTTTTTCTAAAATGCTCATTCTCTTTTTTAGTAGATTTTTTTTACCCAGATCAATTGTATATTTAATCAGTTTTGCTTTGAGACCTTTTGCCTTTTTCATATTTGTATTTATTTTATTATAAAGATTTTGATAAAACCTAGGTACTGCTGTCATAATTGTTGGTTTAGCTTCAGAAATATTATCTAAAAGTTTTTCTATTTTTTCTGCATAAAAAACTTTTGCTCCAACTGCAATTTGCGCAAATTGAACGGTATGCTCATAAGAATGCGATAAAGGTAACCAAGTTAAAAAAATTGGTCTTTTATCAATTAGAGGTTTTAAAATTGTACAAGCGCCTTCTAAGTTGTTTAAAATACCTCCATGGCTTAACACAACTCCTTTGGGATCCCCTCCTGTTCCAGATGTATATATTATACAAGCTGGTGAATTTCTTTTTAAATTTAAGTTATTAATTTTGTCATTTTCCTGCAATTTCTTTTTCATTATTGAATTAAAATTTAAATATTTATTTTTATAATCTACATTTTGTATTTCATCCAATGTGATTATTTTTTTTATAAATCCTTTTTCATTAACTATTTTTTTAATTTTTTCATGCATATCATTATTAGAAACAATAATTGTAGAAGGTTCGCAATCTTCAATTAAATATCTGTAATCTTTTTCAGTGTAAGTGGTGTAAGCAGGTACAGTAATTCCATTTGCTAACATTATCGCAATATCAGAGATTAACCATTCAGGCCTGTTCTCAGATATCAGTAAGCATCGATCATTATCTTTAATACTTTCTTTTATTATCTTTGCTAATTTATAGATGCTTGATGATGTCTCCTCCCAAGTATATTTGGCCTTATTTTTGGGATTAAGCCATTCTAAAAAATTGCTTTTTAGCTCCTGTTTTTTAGCTTGATAAAAATATAAATCAATTAAGCTATTAAATTCTTTTAATTCCATTATTTTGGTGGGCAAAGAGAGAATCGAACTCTCACAGTATTGCTACTATAGGATTTTGAATCCTACGCGTCTACCAGTTCCGCCATTCGCCCTTCGCCCTTCATTAATTAATTTCAGTTTAGTTATTATGTTTATATTTGATTAATTACTCAATAGAAAAATATTGATACTCACAACAAACGTAGCCTTAAGGACGCCTTTATATCCATTTAACTGCAAGACTCAATCTTATAAAAAGATAGGTTTTTATTAAAAATTTCTATAATTTTACTACTTTAAAAAAAAAATATAGAATTACAAATTATGAAAAAATTGCCAAATATTGACGTAAAAATTTCTAATAGTGGTATTTCTAGAATCATCCTTAATGAACCCAGCACTTATAATGCTTTGTCATTGCTAACATTAAACTCTCTAATTAAAAGTTTTAAAAACCTTAGTGATGATAAAAATACAAAAGTAATTGTTATTGAGGGCTCGGGTAAAGGCTTTTGTGCAGGTCATAATTTAAAAGAAATTAAAACTTTAAAAAGAAAGTCTGATTACAACAAGCTTTTTAATTTGTGCTCGAAATTGATGATTAATATAGTTAATAACAATAAACCAGTTATTGCCAAAGTTCATGGAGCTGCATTTGCTGCTGGATGCCAATTGGTGGCTAGTTGTGACCTAGCTTTAAGCAGTGATAAAGCTGTCTTTGCTACACCAGGGGTAAACATAGGACTTTTTTGCAGCACACCTATGGTAGCCGTTAGTCGAAATGTAAATAGAAAAAAAACAATGAAAATGCTTTTAACTGGAGAACCTATTACAGCGCAATATGCAAAAGAAATTGGTTTAATAAACGATTATTTTGAAGATTCTCAATTAGAAGAGGAAATTTCAAAGTTAGCTGAAATAATTATATCTAAATCAAGTAAGGTTCTCAAAATAGGTAAAAAAGCTTTTTACAAGCAGTTAGAAATGCCTTTAGAGCAAGCCTATAAATATACGAGCAAAATTATGGCTGAAAACATGATGGCAATAGATGCACACGAAGGTATAACGGCTTTTATAGAAAAAAGAAAACCCAATTGGAAAAATAAGTAAATGGATAATATAAAAAATATAGATCAATTAATGGAATCTACTCTTAAAGATGCCAAGACAATTGCAATGGTTGGGGTAAGTTCAGTTAAAAAAGAAGAAAAATCTAATTTAGTTAGAAAGCCATCTATTATTGTAATGAATTATCTTCAGGAATTTGGTTATAAAGTAATACCTGTAAATCCTTTTGCTTTAGGAAAAAAAATTAATGGCGAAGATGTGGTTGGAAAATTAGAAGATATTAATGTGCCTATTGACATAGTTAATGTTTTTCGTCCCTCTCCTGAAACTATTTCTATAGCGAAACAGTCTATTAATATTAAGCCTAAAGCTTTATGGTTGCAGTATGGAATTCAGAATGAAGAAGCTAAATCGATCGTTGAATCAGAAAATATTACCTATATTGCTAATAAATGCATTAAACAAGAATATCAAAGATTATTTCTTAAAGTAAATCCTGTTTTTCCTGTACTAAAATAAAAATTAGAATTAATTTTTTATTAGGCTTTAAAGTCTAATAGACTTTTCAGCACTCCAGACTTTTCCCAACTTTTAAGTAATTTAGAAACATCTATTGCTGTGTCTGGAACAAAATCTTTAAAAACTTTCATATATTGTGAGCCTAAAAGAATTCCTGCCTTTTTAGAAATTATTATAAAGTTTTTTTTAGCAAGTTCATTCACTTTTCGTCTGACACTTTCTTTTGGTAACGTAGTAACTAGACAAATACTAGAAAATGTCAATTTTGAATTAATTTTTTTACTAGAAGTATATTTAACTATTTGTGATATATTTTTTTTATTTATTAATAATTTTTCTCATTCCATTGCTTTTTTTGAATAATTTGTGATCCTAACTTTTTTTTTTTTTAGTTTATATAAAGAGTTACTTACAACTGTTTTTTTATTC
>Ga0114993_10005662_pt1 | contig 11989 bp, 9 predicted proteins | sample ArcticOcean_MG_C_FD_87042 | JGI IMG/M metagenome (GOLD analysis project Ga0114993, IMG submission 87042) | Marine microbial communities from western Arctic Ocean - ArcticOcean_MG_CB2_150 | ecosystem: Environmental > Aquatic > Marine > Oceanic | place: Arctic Ocean: Canada Basin | collected...
CCATCAAACGATCGTGCACCCAGAGACTTGGCGTGGGCTGAGTACTTCCTTGGGGAGGCAACCGTTGGCGCAGGTCAGACTGATGATGGTCTCTTACATGTGGAAAATGGGCTCGTCCTGTTCCGCGATCGATGCGTTGCGTTTCCAACTGCAGCAGATGCCAGAAAAGACGTTCTCATGCTCACAGACCTCTATCTCATTCTTTGCGAGCAAGAAGAGAGCCTCGGTAGAGCAGAATCTGTGATTCGTGCTCTTTTGGTCGCTATTCAACCAGTGGTGGAACAGAATCCGGATAATTACGCCCTTGCTGAGATGTTCTCAACCCTTGAAACCTATCTCCACGAGGTTGAAAAGAATCTCGCTTCTGCAAAATAATCCTCGTTTTTGGCCTAAAAATATCGAAAACCAAAAAATTCGGGAATAGGGTTCACATTTTGGCTTGGTGCGGATAGTTGGAGATAGCAAGAAAAAGAATTTTATTACTACAAACGAACTACGTAAAACAAAGCACGTATTAAAAGAAACTCTCTCACTCCTCTCCTAATTTTCTCTCCCATCTCTCTCTCCCACTCTCTTTCTCCCACTCTCTCTCCCCCTCTCTCCAAATTTTCTCCTCAAGAAATAATAAACCCCCAAGTCAATACTTGGGGGTTTGTTATTTGTGTACCTGTTTTCGTTTCGCTTTGAACAATCTGCGATTGGCTTCTTTTCACATTACTCGAAACGCTCTTTTAATGCATGGATACCTTCCTCGTCACCAATAATAGTAAGTTGATCATTCTCTTCAAGAACTGTGCTACCGCGTGGAACTACCATGTGACCCCTTCGATGGATCATCGCGACTAGGCAACCGTCAGGGAATTCGAGTTGGTGAATGGACGAATCAATCAGAGTTTGCGTCTTCGTGCCAACTTCAAGGCTCAGTGACATGAACCGCTCTTCGCGAAGAAGTATTTCTTTCAATTCCTGATTTGTCGAAGCCGCTAACCAGCGTGCCATAAAACCTTCTTGGTCCACATGACCAGCGAGTTGGGCAAGCAAGCGTAAATGTTGCGATGGGTCTGACTCAGGGCTCACTAAGAAGAAGATTGCGTGAATGGCTTGTTCTTCGTGCTGCTCGCCAAAAACATCTCCGACGTCAATCGTTAATCCATCGAGACTCCTTGCAATAACCATAATCGATTTATCAATCGTTGGAAGTCTTAAGTGAGGCAATGCAACGCCACCAGTGACTGGCGTTGCGCCAACTCTCGTACCTTCAAGAAAACTATCTGAAAGGTAAGCTGCAGTTGTTGGCAGAATTGCGGAGAGTTCATCGGAAGCTAAAGTAACGATGTCTTCAAACTTTGCACCATGTGGAGCATCTACAACACGCGACTTCGCAATAATTTCGTCGAAGGGGTCGTGTTCGCGCAATCCTTTTTCCTTTAGGATTTCTCGCAATTCAGTATCTAGTGCTGCGAAGCGTTTTCTACCAAGGCGTTCAAAGATGTGGTAGATGGCGCCGTATCTTTCAACACGCTTTCTTGCATAATAGAAATACCAAAGAATTCCAATGACAACTATTCCACTTGAAAAGAGAACGGGAAGCCAGCCCATCACAAAAATGATGGCGATACACGCAGCTGCACCAAAAAGTTGGAGCCACGGATAAAAGGGTGAACGGTAGCCAGGATCGTACGATGGCAGTTCTGCTTCCCGCATAACAATAACGGACATGCATAGGAGTGCAAACATTAACAGTTGAAAGGCGCTTGCTAATTTAGCAATCTTCAAAGGATCTAACAACAAGATGGATACAATTATTACTCCCGACGAGATAATTATTCCAATAATCGGAGTTCCCTTACCATCTACTTTCTTAAGGGCGGGTGGTAGCAGGTGGTCTCGACTCATTGCAAGTGGGTAGCGAGACGCACTCAAGATGCCAGCATTTGCGTCTGACAAAAATGCAAGTATCGCCGCGACAGCCATTACATACGAACCAGTTATTGAGCCAGTAATCGCAGCTGCTACAGTCGAAACAGGAGTTAAATTTATAGCACCGTCTACCATTGATAGTCCTTCAGTACCACTGACTCCGACCATGACGAGTAATCCAACAATGTACACAATAATTGTTGTACCGATTGCTAGAAAAAGTCCAAGGGGTAAGTTTCGCTCAGGGTTTTTGATTTCTCCTGCAACGCTGATTACTTTCGTAACTCCAACGTAACTTATAAATACGAGCCCTGCAGCTGATAGAATATTTTCTGACCCTGCGCCGAAGAAGTTAGAAAAATTGGCTGGTCTTATCTCTATACTCCCCGCGACCAAGAACCATCCTAGTAAGGAAAGAAGTAAGACTACGAGGATAATTTGGAATGAAGTTGTTTTCTTTGCTCCAAGAAGATTGAGCCCAGCGAAGAACACAACAAGACCAAGTGCAATAAGCGTAAAAAGTGTATCGTTGGTTCCTTCTGGGAAAAACAATTGAATGTATGCGGTCATTCCCACAAGGGCAAAGGATGTTTTAAGTAGCAACGCTAACCAAATTCCAAGTCCTCCAATTGTCCCAATCATTGGACCAAGGCTGCGATCAAGAAAGTAATACGCCCCGCCAGATCTTGGCATTGCAGTACCAAGTTCTATTTTGCTAAGCATTGGTGGAATGAGTAAGAGTCCAGCAATGAGATATGCGAGTACGACTGCTGGTCCTGCTATTTGCGTCGCGAAACTAGGGAGGAGGAAGAATCCGCTACTCAGTGTGGCGCCCGTGGCTAAGGCAAATACACCAAACAAGCCTAGGTGTTTTTTTGATGTATGTGTAACTGCCATCGTTGGGCTCTATTATGCCCGATTACCCCGCATCGTGTATTCGAATGACCTTAAAGTGAGTAAAAGTGGTTTATGTATGCGGGTGCGTCATTTCGCCAAAGTTGAGATATCCGTCAAGTTCTGATTCTTCAAGTAGTCCTTTCCGCAGGACGATTTCACGTATGGTCTCACCAGTGATGAATGCTTCTTTTGCTAGTTTTGACGTTTGGTCGTAACCAATCACAGGTGCGAGGATCGTGCCCACCATTAAACTCTGTTCAACGAGTCCCTCAGCAATTTCTTTGTTCACTTCGAGTCCCTGAATCAGTTTCTCATCCATAATGGTTGCAACTCCAGCAAGCAGCATAACTGATTCAGTCAGACGTTCTGCAATTACGGGCATGCACAGATTCAACTCCAATATTGAGCCGACACCGCCGCTTGAAGCTGTTGTAATTGCAACATCATTTCCAACAACTTGGCAAAAGACTTGCATAGCAGATTCGCAAATGACCGGATTAACTTTACCTGGCATTATGGAAGAACCCGGTTGCGTTGCTGGGAGTGATAACTCAAAAAGTCCACACCGTGGCCCAGAACCAAGCCATCGAATGTCGTTTGCAATTTTTGAGATACTAATCGCAATTGTTTTTAACTCGCCGTGTGCTTCTACGACACAATCTCTTGTTGCTTGCGCTTCAAAGTGATTGTCTGCTTCTTTGAAGGAGACTCGTACTTCTTTTGATAGTTCTCTGCAAACAATAGAAGCAAACCGAGAGTGTGTGTTGATACCTGTGCCAACCGCTGTTCCTCCGATAGGCATGTTTTCCGCTAGACGGATCATCGCTCGCTCAGCGCGTCTGACTCCGTATGAAATTGCGGATTCGTATCCTGAAAAAATTTGTCCCATGCGAATTGGTGTTGCGTCCATCAAGTGGGTTCGCCCGATTGTTACAATCTTGTCCCACTTTTTCGTTTTCGTTTTTAAACTTTTCCGAAGTCCTTTAAGCGCGGGGATGAGTGATTCCCGCAACTCCATACAAGCAGCAATTTGCATAGCAGTTGGGAACGTATCGTTTGACGACTGCCCCATATTCACGTGGTCATTAGGATGAACTGCGTGTTTTGAACGCGCTGCTTTGTTCGCTAATCGAGAAATTACCTCGTTCATGTTCATATTTGTTGATGTACCCGACCCCGTTTGGAAAACATCAATTGGAAAATGTTCCATCATGCCTTCTATGCGGTCTGGATCGCTTAATGCTTCCATGACATCGTTACACGCTTGGACAATGAGTTTAGATCTTTTCTGATCTAGAAGTTTTAGTTTTGTGTTTGCTACAGCAGCTGCGCGTTTAAGTAGTGCAAATGCATAGATAATTTCTGGAGGTAATCGCCTGCCAGAAACAGGAAAGTTTAGTACAGCGCGTTGGGTAGATGCTCCATATAACGCATGGGATGGAACTTCCATCTCACCCATAGAGTCTCGTTCGATACGCATTCTTTTTGTTCCGGTAGCCATTGGTGCACTCTTGTCCTTAAGGAGTTTTGTCAGTTGGTGTATCTGCAGGAACAATGCCCAATAGATCCTTTTGCTCTTGGGTGAGTTGTTCACTAAATCGCAGGATAATTTGTTTCTTTATGACACTTGCTGCATTTTGATCTTCCCCTTTAATTCTCGCCCACTGCGTCATCCACATGGCAGGTTCTGGTCTTGCATCAGCAGCGGCATCCCAAGCAGAAGCATGTATGGCTGCTACAAAACGTAATGTAATCAAATCGTCATCGTTAAGCGACTCTCCAAACACGTCAAGGAGTTGAAGAGCGCCAACAGCATCATCATGGTTAATCATAAGAGGAACCGCTATTCTTGCAATGGCTTTTCTTGCAGCGATGCTTTTCTGTGAGGCATTTTTCCAGACATCGCTTAGAATAGTAAGTCGAAGTTCATGTAAGTTCAACCTTTTGAGCATGCCATCAGCACGTAACAATTCGCTCGTGCCCAGCGACGAAGCAATCGAAAATGCAGCAGCGTTCCAGTTAGGGTCGTTTTCTTTTCTTAAATCGAGCAACTCCTTAAAAGAATCAATATCAACCCTTTTTTGAAGTGCTGCAAGAGCGTAGTTATACAAAAGAGGATCGTGTGCCCGTTCAATCAGAGGAGTTGCAAATCCGGCGTATGCAAAACCCATTGCAACTGCTTCGCGCACTGTGTCATCTTGGTTATCAAGCATCTTGACAAGGGCTCTCTTCGTTGTGTTGCTTCCAAGCATTGCTTCAAGCGTAATAAGAGATGGAAGGCTGCTTTGCTGCCTGGATTTCAGTACTATTCTGAGAATCTGCCTTTGTGTTTTTTCTGAAACATCGTTGTTGTTCAGTAGAAAAATAAGTGCATCAGCAGCAGCGCCGCTAGGATTTTGGAGTAATCTGTCAATAGTAGGCGCTATCGCGTTTGGGTGCGAAACAGTTTGAAAGAAAATAAGTTCTTGTTCTGCAACTTCTATATCTGCTTCTTGTGTAATTGCATTTGCAACATGTTCGGCTAATCCGGGAACATCTATTTCTGGAAGAAGTTTGGCTGCAGCAAGTCTCACAGTAGAATTTGAATCTGTTAAACGGTCTACGACCAATTGTAATTCTTCATCCGTAGCATCACCATCTCGAAGTAGAACTCCAACGCGCTCGATTCCAAAAACGCGTAGTTCTGGCATTTTGTCGCCTAAGACTTCTGGCAATTGATTGTGCTGGTGCTCCGAAGAAATAAGGGGCCAATACTGAACATAGGTTTCTACTATTTTTTGTTTTAACGCCTTGGATTGGTCATCGAGGGATTCAATATTCGTCGAAGTAGAATCTTGTTTCGGTGCAGCAAGAATTGGATTTGGTTGGGGGGAAGTCTGTTGCGGAGACTCGCAAGAAAGTGCAACAAATAGGAATGTCAAAGAGAGAAATAAGGGTAATTTGGCTGTTTGTGAATGCAGCATGGCGTAGTGGGCAGTGTATTCGATTATTGAGAGAAATAAGGGAGACAAACGGGAACCATTTTACATATCAACGTACAATATCCAATGGTATGAATAACTGGCAAGACGCAGAACAATTTGCAGATAATGCATTAGATATGTTTGAAAGAGGCCGTTGGGGCGAAGCGGAAAAAGAACTCCGAAAGGCCCTTGAAATCGATCCAGATCAGGGTGATTGGCACTTTAACCTAGGTATTACGCTCGAACGAACGGGCCGCGATGCTGAAGCCCTTTCAAGTTTTGAACAAGCGTCAAGGCTCTTAGAAGGAGCGGTGGATCCAAAACTTGCTGCTGGAGCAACCTGCTCTCGGCTTGAACGATTTGAAGATGCTATCGAATGGCTTGATAAAGTTATTAAAATTGATTCAAAAGTGGAACCTGCTTGGGCAATGCTTGTTGATGCATATGCATCCAACAACGAACACGATGCAGCAGAGACAGCGTTTTACATGGCACAAGATGCGTTGCCCAATCCAAGCGCGAATGTTCTCATTGCGATGAGCGGGAGTTTACTTGTAAGGTGTGAGGATCAGCGTGCCATATGGTGTGCACAAGAAGCGATAAAAATTGATCCAGATGTACAGGGTGGTCGACTTTGCTTAGCGGGCGGCTTGGTTGCAACTGGTGAAAGCCAGCGTGCGTCTCAAATATTATTGCAAGAGTTGCGTGAAGATCCAGGAAATATACAGGCCTTACTTTTACACGCAGATGTTCTCGCTGACACCGGTCGTGCGAACGAAGCATTAATAAAATTACACCGAGTCCTTGAACTTGAACCAGCGAATGTTGATGCGCATATTCGTGCAGGTAAATATGCCATGGAGGAGAAGCGGTGGGAAGAAGCATTCATCGCTTGGGGTTTAGTTAGACGATTGCAACCAAATCATATTTCAGCTTGTTTGCACTTAGCGCAAACATTGTTGGCAATGCAAAAACCCGCCTCTGCGCGACCGCTTTTGCAGGAATACATTGAGCGAATGGCCGATTCGATCTCCAGCGAAGAGAAACTGCACGTTGCAGAGTTAATGCTTGCTTCCGGTGAGCCAAGATCAGCAATTGCATTACTTGAGAATGTACATAGATCGTTTGAAAAAACTAATCCCTTGAAACTGCAGTCCCTTCGTGTTCTTGCAGTGGCATTATTTGCAAGTGAGCGAATTGACGAAGGTGCTGGAGTAAGCAGGAAAGTGTTACGGATTGACCCAACTTGTATTTCATCCATGCATAATTTAGCGCTTGCTGCAGTAAAAAATAATCGGTATGCAAGTGCTTGGGGTTGGGTAACTCGTGGTCTTCGTCAAGATCCATTGGATAACGACTTGCGCCGGTTGCGTTCCCGATTAATCTGGGAAGGCATTAGTAAGTTTTGCAAGAAACTTCTTGGGAAAAGAAGTTAACCGACATTACAGTGTGCCTGAAGTGAACGGAAGGAGCGCCATAAAACGAGCTCGTTTGATCGCTTGGGCAACCATTCGTTGTTCCTTGGCAGAAGTACCAAGTCGTTTTCGGGAGTAAATTTTTCCGTTTGGAGTCATGAGTCGACGTAATTCTTCTACAGATTTGTAGTCGATATATTTACGGTCACGAGTATCAGTCTTGAGGTATGTTTTTGCTTGCGGTCTGCCGTAGTCTCTGCTGCCCATAGTGCGGGTCCTTTCGTCATGAATACTTGTGTAGCCCCAGTACAGTGGGGCGACGAGAATGCGATATTGTACATTGGCACAAAGAGTCGGGCAAGGGTTCCCTAAGGTGTATGGTATCCTGCACCACATGGGACCAATCATAGGAATCACCGCAGATCACCACGAAAAACGGCATAGAGTGGCAATAGCCTACGCCCAGTCGATCATTTCAGCAGGGGGCGTTCCTGTGATTCTTCCGCCTGTTGTATCGCAAATAGACCATTTTCTTTCGATTTGCAATGGTTTTGTCTTTACGGGTGGCGATGATCCGCAAATGGAGCAATGGGGAATTCCAACACTGGCATGTGTAACACCAGTTGCTCCAGAAAGGCAAGCATTTGAAACGACTTTGTTAACATCCTTGCAAGACCAGAAGTCTGTGCCTGTCTTTGGAGTTTGTCTCGGCATGCAGTGGATGGGTCTGCTCGCAGGAGGTTCGCTTGAGCAAGATTTATCAGAACCACAAGCGTCACACCACACGAACGGGCAGCATCCGATTACTGGTGAACTTGGCAATGGGCTTGTACATTCGCACCACCATCAAGCCCTCGTAGATGTTGGTACGCTTTGCGTAGTCGCTACTGCTGAAGATGACGTGATTGAAGCGGTTCGAGATTATTCTAGGGCTTGGTATGTTGGAGTGCAGTGGCATCCAGAGCGAACAGAAGACCCCGCACTTGGTCAAGAATTGTTTAATCAGTTTGTGGAAGCAGCACAGGTTGGAAGAGTTGTGTCCGCATGACATTCCCATCACCAATTCAAGAAATTCTTGAAAAGTACGAGCTTACAATAGGCAAGAAGCATGAAGAGTCTAATCGAGAGGGGGCCGCCACGGGCAAATACCAATCGGAAGTGCTTACGGAATTTTTACCATGGGGTGACGATGGCTGTTTTGTATTAGCAACAGCAGGTGTCGTTGAACTTGAATATGCTGCTATCCAAAAATCGATCGGAGTGTTTGATGCGCCGTGCCGTGGCACAATCGAGATCAGCGGTGAAGATAGACTTGATTGCATCAGCAGATTGACGACGCAAAAAGTTGACGAGATGAAAAACGGTGAGGCGTTGCTTGCTTTTGTAACGAGCAGAAAAGGAACAGTGGTCGCCGATGTAATTGTGAGGATTACGGAAGATAGTGTCTTGCTGGATGTCGATGTTTCGATCGTGGCGCAACTCGTAGATCATTTAAACTCTTACATAGTCATGGAAAAAGTTGACATCGTGAATGTGACTTCGACTGTACATTGGATTTGGTGCTTAGGACCCAAAGTGTGCAACGTTTCAATAGAGGGCTTTCAACCCCAACCTCTTCCAACTGCTCTGCTAGGAATTGAGGGAGTAGCGTTTATGGTATCACCGGATCAAGTTACGAAAGTATGGGAAGCGATTGTGGAGAGTGGTGGAATGCCAATAGGCTGGTACGCTTTGAATATGGCAAGGGTAGAACAGGGTTCACCTTTGTTTATGGTCGATTTTGATAATCACAATTTGCCACATGAAACGAGTTTGGTCTCAAGTAGAGTACGCTTTGACAAAGGTTGCTATTTGGGGCAAGAAATTGTCGCTCGGATGGAGTCTCTTGGTAAACCCAAGAAAAAAATAATGCGGTTAAAAATGGAAACAGACGATTTGCCAATCGCAGGCTCGCAACTGTGGGGGGAAGAATCAGCAACTGGGACACCAATTGGGGTAATCACATCAAGCGCAATCAGTCCCCTTGGAGGATCTTTGCCTGCAGTCATTGCAATGGTTAGCAAAAAAAACAATACCCTAGGTACCGAAGTGTACATGTATGTTGGCTCAGAAATTGTTCGGGCGAAAGTAATCGCACTATGAGTCAATGGCCAGAAAAAATACAGATTACAGAAGTTGGACCACGCGATGGATTGCAAAATCAACCGTCACTCATTTCTACGCAGACAAAAATAGAACTCATCAACGCATTGTCTGAGACTGGATTGACACAAATTGAAGCAACTGCATTTGTTAATCCAACTTGGGTGCCGCAACTTGCAGATGCAGACGATGTTTTTGCTGGTATTTCTAAAAATAAACAGGTCCGGTATTGGGGACTTGTTCCGAACATTCGTGGTTGGGATAGAGCACTTGCAGCTGGAGTTGACGGAATTGCAGTCTTAGCCGCAGCAAGTGAAACATTTTGCAAGAAAAATACAAATACAACTATCAATGGAGCAATCGAAAGAATGCGCCCAATAGTTTCACAAGCAAATTCGAGCGACATTGGAGTGCGCGGGTATATAAGTTGCGTGATAGCCTGCCCCTATGAAGGGAAAGTCGAGTTGTCAAAAGTAAGGCACATTGCAGAGTGCATGCTAGATATGGGCATTTGCGAAATTTCACTGGGTGACACTATTGGGGCTGCAGAATCCGAGGACATGCGGAAATTGTTTGACGCTCTTGATGGTGTTTTACAACCTGAAGATGCGATTGTGCATTTGCACGATACTCGTGGTAACGCCTTAGAATGCGTTGAGGAAGCATTGTTGTGTGGAGTGAAGAGTTTTGATGCTTCGTGCGGTGGTTTGGGAGGTTGCCCTTACGCACTCGGCGCAGCAGGTAATGTAGCGACCGAAGACCTTGTCGATTTCGCGCATAATCTGGGGATTGAAACCGGTGTTGATTTAGATAAGCTCGCCGTGGCTTCTGAAATTATTGAAAGTGCGCTGGGTTTTCCACTGCAGAGTAAAACCTACCGAGCACTCCAAGATTCATAAACTCCGCCGAGTGCAAAACCATTTTTCCGCTTGCGCACTTTATGCAAAGTAATAGTATTACCATCAAGGACAACTGCTCTTGGGTGGGAGGGGAAACCGTAGCAGCCAGTATTGAGAATTGTTATACCACCTCGTCGCCATACTCCAGCATGGTGGGTGTGTCCTGTGATGACAAATTTGGCGCTTGGGGCATAGTGTGAAACCCAGTCTGCAACAACGGAGGGATACATCCACCAGCACCGCAATACTTGCACAGAAGCGGGTACGCCAAGCAGGAGCATGTGAAATGGGTTTGGTCTGTATTGATTGTAACCACCGGTTGCTGCTGTGATTGACGCTTCGCGAGCTGCAGCAAGTTGTTCATGAAAGCCATCTCCTGACTCTTCTAAATACTCGTTGACGCTCTTTACGATATGTTTATACCTCCAACTCCAAGGTGCAAGCCCTTTAATCGGTGCATGCCCATGAAAGACAAGTGTTTGATTATTGTGAAACCAGAGGTGTTGGAGATCACTTATGGTTGGATCATGATTTCCACAAATCAGGGAAAGTTCCACTCCATCTTCTTTTGTGAGTTGTTCGATTTTCTTTACGGCAATTTTTGATTGCTCTACCAGTCCGGTACAGTGGAGCTCAGAAGTATCTCCATTGAGAATGACTGCATCACATCCTTTCCATAGTGGTTGTAGCTGTTCAATGGATTGCACGTTGGAACTTCGATTTCTGAAATGAATGTCAGAGAGAATAAGCGTTTTGCTCATGCTTCATGTACTCGACCAAACGGAGCCAAGTTCACAAATAAGAGCTACTTTACTCGTCGTGTCCAATAGTAATGGAGTTTTTACCTTGCCTTTTAGATTGGAGAAGGCGTTGATCCGCTTTGGCCAATATTGAGTCTACGTCCATGCCATCCCACGGAAAGGTCGCAAGGCCACCAGAAATGGACAACACGCCCGTTGCTTCTGTACCGAGTTTCGGGAACCTCGCCTTGCGTACCTGTTCACGGAACCGTTTTGCAAGTATTTCAATTGTTGTAGGGTGGTTTGAGCCCGCTTCACGCGGCGGCTCGGGATCACAGAAAACTACTGCGAACTCATCTCCACCAATCCGGCAAACATGGTCACCTTTACGGATGATTGTTCGTAACAACTTTACGAGTTCTCGGATGATTTCATCCCCAGCTGCGTGTCCCCATTTATCGTTGTAATGCTTAAAATCATCGATATCAAAAATCATTACTGTCAAGTGTCGTCGTTCATTACGTGAAACTTGCAACTCCTTCGCAAGGCATGTTCGTAGGAAGCGCCTATTCCATGCACCTGAAAGTTCGTCTTGATACGCTAGAATTTTCAACTTTTGTTGCCTGCGCGCTAAGTCTAACCAGCATACTGCCCACCTTGCCCACCTCGTAAGGTCATCGTTAGTTGCGCCGATTGCTGCAAGAACACCGTGTTCCTCGTGACCATATCGCAATGGAGCAACAATCGATGTCTTTGGTGCGCACGTTTCATCATCAAGAATTGCACAGAATGTCCAACCTGTTTGTTGTTTTAGTAAATCTACAAGTGTTTCTTTAAACTGTATCGGTGCATGCATGAGTGCACGAACTAAATCGACATCACCAAGCGTAGTGGAATCTCGAACGATTTTTGATGCATCCGAAATACCTAAAACTGCATCTAAGTCTATGTCGCCACTCAGGGGTAACTCTGTAGGTTGCGACTTGACGTTGACAACAGCAGAGCACAAACGC
>Ga0114993_10005663_pt1 | contig 11988 bp, 12 predicted proteins | sample ArcticOcean_MG_C_FD_87042 | JGI IMG/M metagenome (GOLD analysis project Ga0114993, IMG submission 87042) | Marine microbial communities from western Arctic Ocean - ArcticOcean_MG_CB2_150 | ecosystem: Environmental > Aquatic > Marine > Oceanic | place: Arctic Ocean: Canada Basin | collected...
ACCGAAATTTCGCGCTGACTGGCGGCCATGGTCTGGGCATTGGCCCGACCGTTGGGGGACGCGGCAGACGCTTTCTTGCGGTCGGATTTGGCAGCTGGACTCATACCTTTTCCGTGTTTCGCTGAGAATTGCTTAAGACAAAGGGGAAGAAAAGATCGATAAATTTATCCAGGTGCGCAAAACCCTATCACTAGCGGGTTTTGCGCTGCGCTCAGGGAGCCAGTCGCAGCACACCAAAAGCGCCCGCATCCAGGTCCAGATCTACCTTGCCGTGGCTGGCGGCCAATTGCTCATCCGTCAACGCATTCCACACCGCCGCGGCACCCACTTCAAGCGTCACCTGGCGCCTTGCAGTGGTGTGCCGATTCACCACCAGCACATGCGTTGCCCTAGCGCCATCGCCATAGAGCCCAAACTCCAAATCTGCTGCCGCCTGCAGGACCAATGGGTTATCCAAAAGCTTGCCGGAGGAGAACCCACCGTGAAAATGCAGCCCCTGCAATACAGCACCCACGGCGCGCAGATCTTCGTTGAGCTGCTGTACCGCAATGTAAGACGGCGTCGGCGCCCCCACCTCGTCGACCAACCCCTTATAGACCCAGCGCCTTTGTACGTTCCCCTCTTCATCTTTGCGCTCTTCCACCCCAGAACTATAAAGAAAATAGACGATGCCCGACGCCCCGCGCGCCAATGCCAATCCCGCCTGCACGCGGATCTCCGCCGCCGTCGGCTGGCGGTAATACACCCCCTCTTCGCGCACCTCCTCGTGCACCTGCACGATGGCGTGCCAGCGTCCATAATGGCCCTGCAAATGCCGCGCCACGCGCTCATAACCGGCGACTAGCCCGTCCAATTGCCGTTGCAATGCTCGCCCCTCCAACGGCACATCGCGCCGAAAGACGTAGTGTTCATGCTGAAAAATATTGGGCACTCCGCCCTCGACGAAAAAGGCCTCCATAAATCGCCCTACCGACGGATAGTTGTCAATCTTGCCCACCGTCAGTGCCGGCCGCTGCCCATCCTCCTCCTTGAGCACCTCCACGGTCTGCCGCAGCGCCCCATAAAACTCCTTGCGATAATCCTCGTGGCCAATCACATAACCAGCAAAACCCGCATTGCCCTCCCATTGCTGCTTCAAGTCGCGCACGCGCAAACGCAACGCTTCCCCCTCCCCTGTCACCACCTCGGCCCGCGTCGCCCAATTGTGCAGTTTATCGTACGGCGTATACCCCTGTGGCTCATAATAAACCGGCATCTGTAAGCCGGCGCTATTGCAAAACGCCATCGCCATCTCTTCCGCTGTCCCCCCCTCTCCTGCAGCCCGTTGCAACCACTCGACCTGGTTGATTCCCAACGCCCCCAACAAACGCTGGTCCTCCGCCCCAAAACGCAACTCGTGCAACCCGGCCGGCAACCAAACGCCAATAGCCAACTCGTCCAGCGCCACCCGACTCGGCTCATAATCCAAGCTATTGGCCGGATTCAACAATCCACACCCAAAACAAACCAGCACACCTACCATGCCGGCCAACCATCCCCGACTAGACAAAATGAGCAGACGAGCCATTCTCATCGCTACAATCCTATTTTATTTTAACTTGGGATTATTCGCATGCCGCAGCCGATCCCGCTTGGTCTTCTTCTCCATGGCGCGCCCAAACGCCTGCTCCAAATCCACCCCCGTCTGATTGGCCAGGCAAAGCAGGACAAAAAATACGTCGGCCATCTCCATGCCCAAATCCTCCTCCTCCTCGCCTTCTTTGAAACTCTGCTCGCCGTAGCGCCGCGCCATCAAACGCGCCACTTCGCCGACCTCCTCCATGAGAATAGCCGTATTGGTCAACTCCGAAAAATAACGCACACCAACCGTGCGGATCCACTCATCTACCTGGCGCTGGCAAGCACTAAGAGAAAGTTCACTCATGAGCCAACTCAAAAGGAACCGGATCCAACCCATCGGCGGCGCGCTGCCGGTTGACGTCATCTAAGCGCCACGGTACCACAGAGCCATCCTCGCGGTAACGCTTGTAATATCCACCTTCGAACCCCGCAATTGGCATCAGTGGTTTGTCGACGCGCAAGGCCGCCAAAGCCGCTCCATCCAAGACCGCGCCAGTAGCCAGATCTATAACTTCGATCTCCTCTATGCGGTTACTGCCCAATTGGCGTGCGGCAGCGAATTTGAGGTAGGGCGTAGCCGTCGGATCGAGTCCCATCAAGTAGGTCCCCACTGCGTCGACGTGGACTTCGTTCTGCCCGATCGCCGTCCAGCCCAACGGGAAATTTTCCCCTTCATTAAACGCCGTACCGTCGCGTCCAATGAGACCATCGATCATGCACAGGCGCGGCATGCCCAGACTGCGCAAAGCGGCAACCAGATCACAAAGTTTGTGGTAGAAACGATCCTCAAAATGGCTCAGCCCCGATTCGCTGATACGCCATATGCCCTCCTCAAAAGGTTTGTCGACGTCCTGCATTCTGCAGAAATGGCGTTCTGGACTAACCAGAATACCCATCAGGTTTTTGATCGCTAGCGTAGTGCAGCCCAGATTGTGGCACTTGGCCAGGGGCACATTAAAAAACAACGCGCTATCAACCACCTCGCGGGCAATGGGAAAGGATTCGAATACGACGCCCCCGGGCACGTCCACCGGCCGCGTTTCTACCCCATTGAACATCTGCAGCTCGACCCCGCGCTGGTCCAGGGCGGCCCGATAGCCGACCTTTTCCCAGGTATGGCCTTCCTTGAGATTTTCGCCGGAATTGCCGTCGGCCACCAATAGACGTTGCGGTGCCACGCCCCTTTCGAGCAGCACGTCCAACATACCTGCGATAAAACCGGGGTGGGTGACAATACGTTTTTCGGCCGGGAAGAGTACCGTGCCATTGGGTTTGAGCACGATTCGACCGGAGGCTGGCAATTCCATTTCCAGGCGGCTCAACGCTTCGTACGCCAGGCTCTGGTATACCTCAAAGGGAGCTTCGTTAGCTGCGATCTCTTTTTTAAAAATGTAGACTTTATCGGGATGTATCTGCATCTGAATTCTTGCCTTTCTGCAATTTAGCACAGCCTTGTGAAGTTCGCCCCCAAACAAAAAGCAGTCAAGAGGAATTCCTCCCGACTGCTCTTGGCATTAGCGCTGCTAAAAAAATTAGATACGTTCCAATTTTGCCCCCAAACCGGTCAGCCGTTCCTCGAGGCGAACGTGGCCGCGGTCCAATTGATAGAGCTGACTCACGCTAGTGCGCCCCTCGGCAGCCAGACCGGCCAGCACGCAGGCCGCGCCGGCGCGAATATCGAGCGCCTTGACCTTGGCGGCTTTGAGCTGGGCCGGGCCGTGAACAATGACCAGACGGTCCTTCTCCGGCGAGGCCTTGGCGCCAAAAGCGCGCAGATTTTTTATATGGCCCAGGCGATCCTCAAAAACCGTTTCGCGAATGTAGCTGTCGCCCTTGGCCACACAAGCCAACGCCATGATACCGGGCTGCAAATCGGTGGGAAAACCTGGGTAGAAGGTCGTGGTCACATTGATCGGCGAGAACTGCTCCGGCCCCTTTATCTGCATCCACTCGCCCTTCTCAATCGTCTCCACCCCCATCTGGTGCAGTTTAGCCTCAAAAACGCGCAGATGTTCAGTGCACACCCCTTTCAGAGCAATATCGCCCCGAGTAATACTGCCGGCCATCATCAGCATGCCGGCATCGAGCCGGTCGTGCATCACGGTGTGTTCGGCGCCGTGCAATTTGTCTACTCCGATAATGCGCACGGTGCGCGTCCCCGCCCCTTCGACCCGGGCGCCCATCTTGGTGAAAAATTCGACGAAGTCGACTATTTCTGGATCGGAAGCAGCGTTTTCAATTATCGACTCGCCCCGGGCCCGACTGGCAGCCATAACTAAATTTTCAACGCCGGTATGGCTGGGCAAGTCACAGTACATAAAAGCGCCTTGCAATTGCTCGGCGCACATTACCATGCCACCCCGCTCCGCTTCGACTTTGGCCCCTAAGCGCGCAAAACCGCGATAGTGGTAATCCACTGGCCGCTGGCCGATGAGACATCCACCTACTTCTTTGAGTTGAGCTCTGCGAAAACGCGCCAGCAGCGGCCCAAGAAAAAGCACGGAAGCGCGGAAGCGCGAAGTCAACTCCTCGGGTAACGCCGTATTATCGACTCCGGTGGCATCAATGACCGCCGTGCCCTCGGCCTCGTCGTACTCGACCTTGGCTCCTAGGCGGCACAGCACTTCGAGCGCCACAATCACATCCTTAACCGGCGGCACTCGGTGTAATATGGTCTGTCCCTCTTCAGCTAGCAGAGAAGCCGCGATCATGGGCAGTGCCGCATTTTTTGAACCCTGCACGACGGCCTCGCCACGCAGACGTTGCCCTCCTTCTATATAGAGCATTTCTTCAGAAGTCATATCTCTCTCAAAAATATGAAGATAAAGGGAAAATCTGGGGAATCTGTTCGGGGTTTGCCCAATGTAATGACAGGCCCTGATTTCGTCAAACTAAAAATTGCCTAACCACTTGTTGGGTTGACAGATAGATCGGGATAACTATATTCCTCACAAAGACCTCTACAGGCAGTATGAATGCCCTCTCACCACACCAAAAAGGAATGAAAAATGTCCGAAGCCCCTCAGATCGTCGCCTATTTGAAGCCCGTGTGCGGTTGGAGCAATAGCGTGCGCGAAACCTTCAGCAAATACAATCTGCAGTACGAAGACAAAGACATCATCAACAACCCCGAGATCTACGCCGAAATGGTGCAGAAGAGCGGTCAGCCCCTCTCGCCTTGCGTCGAGGTCAATGGCCAGATGCTGGCCGATGTGGACGGTAGCGAGGTCGAAGCCTGGTTGTTGGAGAACGGCGTGGTCGAGACGGCCACCGCCTGATCAACTTCCCAATATCGCGTTGAGCACCTGACGCAAACCCTCGGTGATATTGGGCTGCTCGTGGTTGAGTGGTCCAGTTGCGGCCGGCCGCACTAGCGTCAGGGCACCCAGGGGGCGTTCGTCAGCTCCGCTAAGGGTGAGTACGTAGAGAAAACCAATATTGCCGCTTTCTCCACCCAGGAGAAAGTCTTTCAGTACGGCGGGCAGGGGCACCTCTTCTCCGGCTGCCACCTGTCCCATGACCAATAGGGGTGAATTGCTGGCAAAAGCCTGAGCTGCCAGCGCTTCGCCAGCATTTTCGAGCGGCTGGTTATAGAAGGTTTCTGCGGCCAGCCGCTTCTTTAATTCTGCGGCCCGCCCAGGGTCAGTAGAGGACACCCCACCCAACCCCAATACACCGTTTTCGTCGACACGTTCGTAGATCATGGTCTCAGCCGCTTCGATGCTTGTAAGCAATTCCATTGCCTTGTCCATCACCGCCTCGTCCGAAGGCAAAGCCTTGAGCATATCGACGAGATGGGGAGGGATTTCCGAAGGGTCGGGCATGTTAAAAGGGATGACTGAAACGGGCATGGCAACTCCTTGACATGATTAAAGAAGTAGGTTTATATTTTACCTCTGCTTTGCGGTGGCTCTTTAGCTCAGTAGGTAGAGCAGGGGACTGAAAATCCCTGTGTCCCCAGTTCGATTCTGGGAGGAGCCACCATATTTCTTTAAGATAAACAGCCACTTAGCTTACGCAAGCTGAGTGGCTGTTTATTTTTTATTTTCCCGCTCTTGTCCATCTCAGCTTCTACCCGTTATACTTAATACTTCGCCTCTCTTTGTTGTGAATTCGGCACGGGCTTTCATCTAAAAATTAAAGACAATTGTTATGCACAAAACGGTTGCGACAACGACTGAATTGATGCGCACCTGGGACTCGCGCATCAATTTTCTCATGGCGGATCAGTGCGTGCCTTTTTCGTTTGAGTTTCCGCCCACCCAACAGATTGTGGAGCGCCTGGTGGCGGAGCAGAAACCAACCGGTATTACAGGGCGGTTGCGAGACACCGGCGATCAAGAAAATGCCATGGAGAAATTTCGCGGCATGTCTTTCGCCGACTTGATGGCGACAACCTTTCAGTTGCGCTATCCCGATGTGACGATGTTGGATAGGCCAGGTGATATTTTCGCAGGATTTACTGAGCAGGTATTGATTCCGTGGAAACGCTACTTACTCGACCATGGTTTTGAGTGGGATCGGTGTTATGCGCTTGCCAGGGTGTCCGGTCCGAATACGTGCACGGGCTATCACATGGATCGCTCAAATGTGTTGTTTTGGAACGTGCGCGGTCGCAAGGTTTTTTACGGTTTCCGCGACCCCAATCGGTGGGTGCCGCTCGAACGAGCTACCGAGACTCGGGAAATGCAGATTATGCCCGAGGATATGTCGGATGAAGATGTGCTCTCTTACGAGGTGGACGATAATACATTGCTCTGGGACCATCTGTCAACACCGCACTGGGTGGATGCGCCCGAGCTCACTTTTGGTATTAATTTTTCACACGGTGGTTTGCGGCATAACGGCCACCTGTGCCGATATGAGCAGCACTTATATGATATGCTTGGCCACAATCCCAATGAAAAATGGCACCCCGAGACGTCGAGTCCCGTATTTCGGGAGAGCCTTTCTCGGCATTGACCGGCACTCTCGGCCCTTTATAATTTCTGTACATCTGGCGCTGGTCTGGTCATCTAGCGGGAATATTTCGTTTGCCTGAGTGGTACAACTATCCTAGCTTTCCATAAGAATGAATAGTCTAGTTGTAACGCGCAGCGAGGACGACAGATGAGTCCTGAAGAAAAATTAAAGCATCCTTTAGCCGGCACGGCCATCGACCAGGCGCGCGAATTCGGTATCGACCTCTCCCTGCTGATCGAGCGCCTGCGCCTTACACCCGACGAGCGGGTGCGCCAACTCCAGAAAACCATGATCGAACTCGAGCAGATTCGCGGTGCGGCGCAAAATGGGCTAAAGCGTGGTTGAACTGGAAAAATTGCTCGCTGGCCTTGTCCGCCATGAGGTTGAATTTGTCGTCATAGGAGGTGTGGCCGCCGTGGCGCATGGTTCGGCCTACGTGACCTACGATCTGGATTTCTGTTACAGTCGCGATGCGGCCAATCATTGGGGGAGGTGGCTGGAGTCGGCACCTTTGCACAGGTATTAGCAGTATCCGTCCAGGTCGAACTTTTCGGCCTTCCTTGTGCGGTACTATCTCTCGATGGACTCATAGCGGCCAAACGTGCCGCCGGACGTCCCAAAGACCAGTTGATTTTGCCCGAGTTAGAGGCGCTGCGCGAAGCGCTTGAAGATGACGAAGACGAAGCGCAATAGACGCTATCCTGTACGTCGTTGTTATAGAAACATCCTCACCTCATCGTAGGATGGATCTACCGCCAGGAGCTTTCGATGATCGACGCTGAAGAAATCCGCCGCTTTGACGAAGAGGGCGCCGTCACCATCGACACGCCGCTGAGCCGCACCGAGCTGCGCGCCGCCGGCGCGGCCATGGAGCGGCTGCTCCCCTTTGATAAGCCGCCCCACTACAGGGTCACCAGCACCAACAAATTTGTCGACCCGGCCCTCATCGATCTGATCCAGCACCCCTTCTTTGAAGCCGTAGCCCGCCAGGTGCTGCGCGCCGAGAAAGTACACTTCCGCCAGGTGGCCCTGGCCTGCACCTATCCCCAAACGGACCCCTTCACCTTTGACCAGCACGTGGATATCCAGTACAGCCTCGCCAATCTGCAAGCCGTGCCGCGGCAGATGATCTGCAGCTACTTCATCTGGCTCTCCGACGTCAACGAGCGACGCGCCCCCCTCATGTATCGCCCCGGCAGCCATCGCCTCATCGCCGCCCACCGTCAAAAAGATTCGACGCTGAAGGACGTGGTCCCAACGGTGGCCGGCGTCAAACTCGAGGACCTGCCGCCCCTGCCCTATGCCGATCCCGTGCCGTTGCAGGCCCGGGCCGGTCAGGCCACCGTGCTGACCACATCCCTGGTGCACGGCGCCTCAATCAACGTCGATACGCTGCCGCGCCAGTCCATGCATCTGACCTTCGATGCTGCGCAAGTGGAAGTCCGGCTACCGCCCAACCAGGCCCAGATCAAGGAGGACTACGACCGCCAGCTGCGCCCGCTGCTGCGCCCCGAACGCGTTCACATCATCCCCTCCTCGCGGTAATTGGGCGGTAATTGGCTTGTTAAAATAATCGAAGGAGTAAAAATAGATGAGCGAAGCATATGTGGTTGATAAGAATTTAGGGCAGAAGCTGGAGATGACCGAAGGCGATTTGCCGACGCAGAACGCGGACGGCGAGCCGGTCGTCGAACTCACCCAGGAGCAGAAGTATCTCTTCGACACGCGGGGGTGGTTGTTGGTGCCGGGTTTGTTAGCCGATGACGAGGTGGCCCAGATGAGGGACTACGCGCTAAGGGTGCAGAAGGATCCGGAGTCGCTGCCCGAACACGAGCGCAGCCATGTCGCCGGGCCGTTGGAGAAATTGACCGATCATCCGGTGGTGGTGGGTTTTTTGAACGAGTTTCTCGCTTTTCCGCATTTGTCGAGCCCGGAGTGTTATGGCTTCAGGATGGAGGGCAGCGGCTTGCGCAACCCGGCGGCCACACCCGAGCGCGAAGGGGTTTTCGGGCCGCACAATGGCAGCGGCTTGTTCCGCTTTGCCTATGACTCGCACCATTATCAGAGCATCCCCGGCAAGTCGTTCAGCGGGCTGACGCGGGTGGTGTGGGAATTGGCGCCGGTGAAGATGTATCAGGGCGGCACGCTCTTGGCGACGGGCAGCCACAAGGCGGCCTATGCCGCGCCCGAGTCGATACAGGACCCGCATTCGGCGGTGTGGGACACCTATGAATGCCCGGCGGGGTCGGTGTGTTTTTTACTGAGGCGTTGGCACATAGCACCTGTCCTTGGACCAATGCGGAGAACGAGCGGGTGGGAATTTTCAATCTCTACAATAGCGTCGGGTCGCGCTGGAGCCCATGGCAGCCACCGGAGCAATTGATAGAGCAGATGCCGGCGATGCGGCAGACGCTGTTTCGCGGGACACATTGCGCCAATAATGTGCCGGGATTTCAGTACGGGGGACAGAACCAAAAGGATCGCAAACCGGCGTAGTGGGCGGCGCGGGTAAACGAGCGCTGTCAGCCGCGCCCCGGCGACCGGACCGTCTGCACCCAGCCCAAGCGATTAACATTAGACACTATAAACACCTGCAACGAAGCAACGCCAAGGAGAAGTTATGCCGGTACTGAGCAAAGAGGCTTGGGCCTTTTGGGAGGAGAATGGCTATGTCGTAGTGCACAACGCCGTCCCGCAGGAAAACCTCGACGCGATGGTAGATGTGATTTGGGAATTTCTGGAGATGGGAAGACCGGGAGCATACGCACCAGCAGCCAGCGGAGTTGACCGCGTTGGGGCGCAAGCTGCTGGGCGTGGATTCGTTCTAATATTGAATCTTATGAAAGCGTCATCGCTATCAAGACCATTCCCATCTCGCCCAAAGATTTGTGCAAATTCGGTATGAAATCAACGGAGATGTCTAATACAATGTCAAGCACCATTACGGCACTGGCGCTGGCGGGTGGCGGTCTTGCCGGCGGTACTTTGTGGGGGCGAATGTTGTGAAATTCACTAAGCCAACATCGTCAAGCTGCGATCCGCCAACGGCAATTCTATCTTCTCGCCGCCGCGCCGATGCGATTCCCGCAACCCGATCGCAATTTCGAGCGCCTCGCGGCCGTACTCGCCCGGACAAAGCGGCTCCGTACCTTCGTCGAGATTCTTGACCAGTCCCTCAATCGCCGCCTGTTGCGAACTGCGCGGCCGCTTGGGATTGGGAAACTGTCGCCGCACCGGCTCTCTGGTAGTCGGCAAACGGCTCCACATCTCGAAATCGGCGTGTTCGTTGCGGGCGTTAATCCAGCCGTCGCTGCCAATGAAATCGATATTCAACCAACCGCCGGTATTGAGAAAACCTCGCATACCGTTTTCGTAATGGATCATCCCCGTTCCCGCCAAATCGTCATCAGTCGCCGCCGCCGCGTCGCTGTTCATGTGCCCAAAGACCCACTGCGCCGGCGCCCCTGCAAACTGACGGAACAACGCCAGAGTATGGCTGTGCCCACGCGAAAGGCTCCAGCCATAATTGCAAACCATCGAGGAGAACTCGCCAATCTCGCCGTTTTTTATTGCCTGCAGACACGCAAGAAACCACGGACTCCAGTTCATGTGGCAAGCGATCGCCAGAATCGTATTCGTTCTGCGACAGACCTCAATCATAGCGTCGGCCTCTGCCAAACTGCGGCACATCGGCTTGGTCGCGTAGATCACCTTGACGCCGGCCTCCGCCACATTGATCACCACCTCGGCCCGTTCCTCCGCTCGGGTCGAGATACTAACGATGTCTGGCGCTTCCTTAGCAATCATCTCGCGATAGTCGGTGTAGAGTGCTGTGACTCCCCAGCGCTGCTTAAAATCTTGTAGTTGATCCTCGACCAGGTCGGCCGCCGCCACCAAATCCACGCCCTTGGCTTCGATGATGGCCGGCGCATGTGCCCACGGATAGCGAAATTGGGGACCATTAACATGTTCGTCGTCTATAGTACTGCCAATCCGTCCACAACCGATGACGGCACCGCGATAAATTGTCATATAAACCACCTCGTAATAGGGGAGCGTACTCCTGCCTCCGCTCAATGATTAGTATGGCGAATTTCGATTATCTTCCCCACATTACTCGAAAGGGTAACGCTGTAGACAACAAGGGTCAAGTAAGGCAATGGCAGTGAATCCGGGGATTTGTCGAGCAATGCAATGTTAAATACAGACGACCCGCCTGCAACTAAGTCAGCGTCCAGCATATCGCCCTTGTTGCTGGGCGGCCTACCCTTTATCGTTTTCGCCTTGCTTTTACTGCACACCGCCTGGGAAAAATCGCCCACCTTCGACGAAGTCGGCTATATCGGCCTGGGTGCTTACCTGCTCGAAAGCGGCAAGTGGGATGTACCAGCCGCCGCTTCCCACCCGCCGCTGGCCTATTACCTGCACAGCCTCCCAGCCCTGCTCTACCCCCTAGACCCACAACATTGGCGCTACGACGACTCAATCGAGCGCGACGATATCCGCTGGTTGCGCGCAGCCGATGTAGACCGCGGCAACGCTATCTTGCTCGACCCGGCCTACGACGGCGAATTTTTCTTCTTCTTGTGCCGCTCGACTTCTCTAGTCTTTGCCGCGCTCTTATTCTACCTGCTCTACCACTGGTCGATACAGATTCAGGGGCAATTTCTACTCGCACTTTTGCTGCTCGCCCTTTCGCCCAATATCCTGGCTCACGCCGCCCTCATCAACACCGACTTCATCTTCACAGTAACCTTCCTGCTCACCGTCTATACCTTCCGCCACCTCTTATTGCAGCCGTCTTGGCGCAATTTGTCGCTCGCTGGATTCAGCTTGGGTCTGGCCCTATTGAGCAAGCTATCGGCCCTGATACTTCTTCCCGTCCTGGGCGCGTTGTTGTTATGGTTTATCGTCTGCGCTCGGCAAGACAATAAGAAAAATCTGGTGACATTCTGGCCCGGCTCCAATCTCTGGACCTGCGGCATCGCCCTCTACGCCACCATCGTCCTGGCGGGATTCCTGACTCTCTGGGCAGGATACGGCTTCCAGCTAACCCCCTACCTCCTGGTCGTGCGCTCGCAGTTGTGGGATCTTTCTGGCGGCCACCAAGCCTACCTGGCAGGCGCCTATTCCACCGAGGGTTGGTGGTATTATTACCCCGTCGCCGCGCTCATCAAAACACCCCTACCCACCCTCATTCTGGCCGGCCTGGGTCTGGCGTGTTTGATCCGCCGCAGCGACCGCCTAGAACTCGGTTTCCTGCTCCTGCCGCCCCTGCTGCTCAGCGCCGTTTTTATTGTCATCGGCAGCAAGAACATCGGCCTCCGCTATTTACTACCGGCCTATCCCTTCCTCTTCCTCGTCGCCGCAACGGCCCTGCCCTCACTTACTAGCACAGCCGCCTGG
>Ga0114993_10005671_pt1 | contig 11974 bp, 10 predicted proteins | sample ArcticOcean_MG_C_FD_87042 | JGI IMG/M metagenome (GOLD analysis project Ga0114993, IMG submission 87042) | Marine microbial communities from western Arctic Ocean - ArcticOcean_MG_CB2_150 | ecosystem: Environmental > Aquatic > Marine > Oceanic | place: Arctic Ocean: Canada Basin | collected...
CACCCTCTACCCTGTTTGTTTCGGTCATGGCTGAGAACTCCGCATTTTGTTCTTCCCGGATGAGTGCTCCCACACGCTCGGTGACTTCGGCGATCACTTCGGGAGAAATCGCCGGTTCGTTCCCGTCGAGTGCGTCCGCGAGGCCGCGAAGCAGAGCGCCTCGATCGAGATGAGACACGGTCGGCTCGAGGGAGCGCCCGATGTCTTGTCCGAAACCGTAACTCGCGATCTCATCGTCGGTTTCGAGCGTAGCGGTGTCGCCGCTCTGGCAAGCCGTTAGGGTCGTCAGGGCGAAGATCGCCGTCCAATTAAAACGGAGTTGCATGGGTCATCCTCATAGTGGGTCCGGAATAAGCAAGGTCGAATGTACCGTGGAAAGGATGGATGTCCAACCGGGGCCGTTAACGCTTCAACACAGATCCCGACCCGTTCGTGGCGTCCGCCACCGCTGCGGAAAGCGCTTCGAAGGCAAGAGTCGGGACCGCGCATTGGAATCGCACCCGTTCACCGTATTCCTCCCCCCGCAAGACGACCTCCATCTCGGTCAGAAGACGTTGCAGTTCGGTCACGTTCTCGTAGGCGATGACGATTTCGACTGGCATTCGGTCGATCTTCGGCTCAGTGAGCAGTTCGTCGAGGGCCTTCTTCACCCCGGATGAATACGCCCGGCTCAACCCCCCCCGTCCCGAGCTTGACGCCCCCGTAATATCGGCTACAGACCGCCACGATCTCTCCGACTCCGCTGTGGAGAAGCGTGTTGAGCATCGGCTTGCCCGCAGTGTTGTGTGGTTCGCCATTGTCGCTGAGCCCGACGTGTGACGTGGATCCGGGGGGGCCCACCACGAAGGCCCAGCAATTGTGGGTGGCGTCGGGGAATTCATCCTTGACGTGTTTTACGAACGCATGGGCCACCGCCATCTCGGGCGCGTGAGACAAAGTCGTGATGAACCGACTTCGCTGGATGGTCTCTCGTACGCGGTGGACGCCGGCGGGAATCGGGTAACGGGTATGGTTCACCTGCTGCTTCTGCCTACTCCACGTGGCCCATCAGCTTATTCACGCCGGGGCTGGCCAATAGGGCGACGATGCTTGCCCCCGCCAGGAGCATCGCGACTGTTCGGAAAAGTGCGTAAGGAGGTAGGGTCTCCAAGTTGCCCGCAACCAGACCAGCGACCAGTGTGCCCAGAGCCGTCGCGACGAACCAGACGCCCATCATCTGACCCACCCGGCCGGCCGGGGCGAGCTTGGTAATCGACGAAAGTCCAACGGGGGAAAGCGAGAGTTCACCCATGGTGTGGAAGAAGTACATCACGACCAGCCAGGCTGCGGAGACCGGCGCTGCGGCTGTGGCGTTCGCCGCCCCCCAAGCGATCACGAAAAATCCCGCAGCGAGGCCGATGAGTCCGAAGGCGAACTTCAGGGGAATCGACGGGCGAATGTTTCGGGATGAGAGCCAGACCCACATGGAGGCAAAAACGGGGGCGAACAGGATGATGAAGGCGGAGTTCACGGACTGCAAAAAACCCGCGGGCATGAGCCAGCCGAGGACGTTGCGGTCCGTGAGATCCTGCGCGAAGAGATTAAGCGAGGATCCGGCCTGCTCGAAGCCCGACCAGAAAATCGCTGCGAGGACAAACAACCAGAGAATGACGACCAGGCGTTTCTTCTCTTCACTCGTGTGTCCGCCGAGTGTCAGGATGTACGCGAAGTAGCTACCCACGATCATCAGGATGCTGCTCCCCAGAGCGGTCGCGATCTGCGTCAGCGTGAGCGGGATGGTTCCCCGCGCAACCAGCCAGCCGAAGAGGGCCACAGCCGCGGAGAATCCGAAGAAACCGCCGAAGAACTTCCGGGCCTTTGTCGCGAGTTCAAGCGCCGTGTCGTTGGTCTTGAGGTGTCCAGCGTCGCCGAGCAGGCTCCCGCCCCGCTTGTACTGCACAAGCCCCAGCACCATGCCGAATCCGGCGGCGGAGAATCCCAAATGCCAGTTGTAGGCCTCGCCGAGGAAGGCACACACGAGTGGACCCGCCAGACCGCCGATGTTGATGCCCATGTAAAAAATCGAGAAGCCCGCGTCTCGGGAGGCTCCACCTTCGGGGTAGAGGTCGCCTACGACCGTGCTGACGTTGGGCTTGAGGAGGCCGGTGCCAAGGACAATAAACACAAGGCCTCCGTAGAACGTGGTCGTCGTTGGAACGGCCATGCTGAAGTGGCCTGCCGCGATCAGCCAACCACCGACGTACACGGCCTTTCGTTGCCCCCAAAGGTTGTCGGCGACCCAACCGCCGGGCAGGGACATCAGATAGACGAGGCCCGTGTACAAGCCGTAGATGGCTGCAGCGGTGCCCACGTCCAGGCCTAGACCGGGGTTCTGTCCAGTGGTGGCCGCGGTCATGAAAAGGATGAGGAGAGCCCGCATCCCGTAGTACGAGAACCGCTCCCACATCTCGGTGAAGAACAGGGTGGCCAACCCTCTTGGTTGTCCGAAGAACGTTTTCCCACCTGGCGTGGGTGGCCCAGGTGCCGCGTATTCGGACGTCGTGCTCAAAGCCGCTCCCCCGATTCTACCGCCAAATGCTTTGTATTTCGGCGATGTTCTGGTCTCTGGCAAGTACAGGAGGCTCTTTTCCTTTGACAGGCTGCGGGCACCTCCCGTAATGTTGGCTTGCTCCGGAGTCGGGATTCCGCGCCAGCTTCCGGTCACATGGATGATTGTTCGCGCGCTTCAAAGGAGTGTGTACCATGAGGGTCGCTAAAAACGTCGGAGTGGGATTGGCAGCCGGAATGGTGCTTTCGGTTTTAACGGTCGGCGCGCTTCTGGCGCCCCCCTCGCTCCGTGCCCAGGACTCGCACGTCGCCGACGTTACCTTCACTCGCGACATCGTTCCGATCCTCCAGCGTAGCTGCCAGAATTGTCACCGCGACGGTGGCGTCGCACCGATGTCCCTTGTGACGTATGAGCAGGCGAAACGCTACTCGAGCAGAATCGTTTATCGCACGGGGCTGCGCGACGTGGCCGGGGCGATGCCGCCCTGGTACGTAGAGAAGGACATCGGGATCCAGCACTTCAAGAACGACCCGTCGCTGAGCGATCTCGAAGTGACCCAGATCGCGGATTGGGTGGAGAGCGGAATGCCCGAGGGAAACCCGGCGGACATGCCTGCGCCTCGTGTATTTCCGAACGACGAAGTCTGGGTCGCGGGCGAACCCGATCTGATTGTCAAAACCGACGAGGTTCTCGTCGAGGGCGGTGCGCCCGACTGGTGGGGCGAGATCCAGAGCGTGCCGATCCCGCTCACCGAGGACCGTTATGTGTCCTCGGTCGAAATCAAGGAAGTCAACGACGTCGATACCCGTAGTGAGGAGGACGCGCGCAAAACCGTCGGCGGTCGGTACGTCTTTCACCACATGATCTGGAGCACCCGCGTACTCGAGGACGGCGAGGACAGCGGACAGTTCGCCGAGAGAAGCGAAGACGCAGTGGGTTGGCCCGTGCACGAAGTCGGGCGCAACCCGGATATGTTCGCTCCGGAGGCCGGCCGGCTTCTAAGAGCGGGATCGAGCGTCGTATCCAATTCGGTCCACCTACATTCGAACGGGGTGGATACACGCTCTCACCTCGAGATCGGCTTCAGATTCCACCCGAAAGGCTACGAGCCGGAGTACGAACGAGAGACTCTGGGACTCGGAAACGGAGTCGACATCGATATCCGCGGGAACGAGAGCGACCAGGAGTTGCATGCCTACCGCACGCTGGACGAGCACACCAAGATCGTCACCTTCGAACCCCACTTGCACGCGCCGGGCTCTCGCATGTGCTTGGAAGCCATCTGGGGCTACAACGTCGAAACGTTGTCGTGCGTGGGATACGACCACAACTGGGTGCGGGGTTATGCGTTTGACGACGACGCGGCACCGCTTCTTCCCAAAGGCACGATCCTGCACATCTCCGGTTTCATGGACAACACCGAGAACAACATCAACGTGCCGGACCCCAGAAACTGGCAAGGATCGGGCAATCGATCGGTCACCAACATGTTCATCGACCTCGGAATGCGGGTGTCCATGACCGACGAACAGTTTGTCCAGGAGATGGCGGAGCGCAGGGAAGCCCTTGATCTGAACGCGAACGACCATGTGATCGGTTGTCCGCTTTGTACGGTGTTGCCGGTGGAGGCGGTCGAGGAAGGTAGCCCGTGAAACGCGCGCTTCTCGCGGCGTTGCTGCTGCTGCTCGCGCACGGGGGTGTGGGTGCGCAGTTGAGCTATTCGAGGGGGCAGAATGTGTCCCCCGGGTACGAAGGATGGGAGCAGAACGCCGATGGCTCGTTCAGCTTCCTGTTCGGCTACATGAACCGCAACTGGCTCGAAGAGATCGACGTCCCGGTGGGACCGGACAACATGCTCTCGCCTGGCCCCGCGGATCGGGGTCAGCCGACCCATTTTCTGCCGCGCCGGAACCGGTTCACGTTCAAGGTGCGCGTGCCCGCCGACTTCGGCGACCAAGAGATGGTGTGGACGCTCACGACGCAGGGCAAAACGGAGCACGCGTACGCGTCGCTCCGCACCGACTATAAGATCGACAACATGGTCATCGCGTCCGAGACGGGCGCCCTCGGCGCAGGGACCAGTAGCCCCGAAACCCGTTCGAACGTCACCCCTGTCCTCGAGATCATCGGGGACACCGAGTTGACCGCTCGAGTCGGACAACCGCTTACGCTGGTGGCGAAGCTCACGGACGATGGCCGGCCGAGGCGCGGGCGATCTTCCGCAAGGGTCGCGGCGGACTCGGCCGCCGACGCCGCTGCGGACGCAGGCGCCGCTAGTGCCGGCGCCGCCAACTCCGGTGCCGCTGGCTCGTCTGCTTCCGAGGCTGCCGCTGATCACGCCGAAGCTGACACCGGACCCAGGCTGTCGGCGCGGGCCCTACGCCCCCCCTCGAGGGTGACCGTCGGCAAGATCGTGGGGCTCCACCTTTCTTGGTTCGTGTACAGGGGCCCTGAGTCCGTTCGCCCCGGGCCTGACGAAGTCCTGTTCGATCCCGTTCAGGTGAAAGCTTGGGAGGATACGCGGGCCGCTGCGAACTCTCCGTGGGGACCCCTTTGGACGCCGCCCGAGTTGCCTGAAGACGGAATTTGGAAAGTCCAGGTCACTTTCGACGAACCGGGTACGTATGTGCTCCGTGCTCGCGCGGACGACGGAGCGTTGTACGCCGATCAAGACGTGACGGTGAATGTGACGACGCTGTTGCCCTGACTTCGGCAGGCAATGGCGCTTCGGTTTTCTAGCTGCCTAGAGGCCGTCCCCGAGGATCGCGCGGCCCGCATCAGCCCCTGCGACCGTAGTGCGTATGATTCGCCAGCCCTCCCGAACCCGCCTCGCGACGTCTTCACCGGAGTTGGCCGTGATCGCGCACGCCACGTCATGTCTGAGGCACGCAGCGAGAATTTGTTGGAACGCTTGCTCGAGTTCGGGCGTCCCCCGTGTGACGCCTAACGAGCGGCTCAAGTCTCCTCCGGCGCCCGGGAAAAGGGCGCCGACGCCCGGAGTCGAAGCGATCGCGTCGAGGTTACGTAGGCCTTCTACCGTCTCGATCATCATCACAGCCAGCAGGTCCCCTTCCGGGTTGAGCGGCCACAAGTCGGCTCGCCGAGTATACTCTGCCCCGCTCACGCCCCACGCCCACGCTGCGTTAGCGGCGGATGCGCCTCGGATCCCCCTCGGTTCGGGATAACGCGAATCCCGTAGCTGGGGATAACGCATGGTGCTGACGGCAAACTCGGCCTGCTCCCGAGTGTCGACGCCGTTGAAGAGGATGCCGTACAGCCCGAGGTCCAAAGCCTGCTTGACGACCCACTCGGACTCAAGGGCAGGGGGTGCGAAGCGCGCGAGCAGACTGAGGTTCGGCTGAGCATTCGCTTTCCGCAGGATCGCCTGCTTGTCGCCCATTGCCAGGAGGAAGATCCGCAACGCCGGAAAATCCATGGGGCTGTGCTCCATGTCCACGTACACGAAGTCCGCCGGGGCGCGCGCGACCTCGCGAGCGTAAGAGAGCGAGAGGTCCTGCGTGCTGAGCCCGTACACGACTTCGCCTGCTGCGAGCTTGGCGATCACCGGATTCAGGTGGACGTCTGCTTGAGCCGTCAGAGCGCATGGAAGCAGAAGAATCGCGGTCCAGGAGGCGGCCGACCAACGCCTACCCGAACGTGGAATACGGTCACACGGCTGCTTGGACGAACGTCGGGTCGATTCTCTCATCGCTCCAGCTCCTTTTCGCGATTCACTACGTAGGTGCGCGGTAGGTGCGCGGCTACTACAAAGCGCCGCCACCACGTAGGTACGGGGGGATAGGGGTGAAGAGCCCACAGGAACATACTCGCGATGCCATGTATTGGCACGTGCCGATGGGTACGCCGAGGCGCCTCGACTTCGTTCTGCCGGACTCCTCGGAAAACGAAATCTCTCGAGGCTGGAATATCAGGAAGAACCCACGCGACCGGGGTGGAACAACCGACAGCCCCTCGGTTTCGATAGATCGCGTCGGCCCCCCGGGTTGTCTGGCCCGGAGCGTCCCGACACGCATACGGAGTGTGATCAATCGGATCTTGAACGATTCCTCGAGGCTCTCGTCGGTATGGCCACCGTGCCTCTTTTCGGCTGCTCCGGTTCGACCGAATCGGCTGCGGGTGGCTGTGAAGGAGCGGAGGCGGGCGTTTTCGAAGTCACGAGGTCGGAAACGCAGTGGAGGGACTTGCTCGGGGATGACAGGTTCTTTCTTCTTCGCCAATCGGGAACCGAGACCCCGTACACCAGCCCACTCGACACTGAAGAGCGAGCTGGCACGTTCATCTGCGGCGCGTGTTCTCTTCCGCTCTTTCGGTCCGAGGTCAAGTACGACTCCCACACCGGATGGCCGAGTTTCTGGCAGCCCATCGATGGGCAGCTCGGCCTCCAGGCGGACTGCCAGTTGAGCGCCCTACGGATCGAGTACCACTGCGCGAGGTGCGGAGGGCATCAGGGACACATCTTCCCCGACGGTCCGCTGCCGACAGGACAGCGGTGGTGCAACAACGGGGCGTCCTTGGACTTCGTGCTCGATGGGGAGCCTCTGCCCGAGCTTCTGACTTGAAGAGAGACGCTCTCAGATGAAGAGAGACGCTCTCCGAAACGCGGACGCCCAACTCGCTTCTGCTCTCGCTTTCGTGGCCTGGGCGATGCTGGGCATGACCGCGGCCCGGCTCGACGCCCAGATGATGGCTGGCGGGCGCGATGTACGCGGGGGCCGCCAAGCCATGACGGAGCGCCTCGCAAACGTTTCGCCCGAGCAGCGCGCGTTTCTCGAGACACTGCGCGCGGGCGGTGAGGAGACCTATTCCGCTCAGAGTGTGACGCTCACTGCCGAAACGAACCGACTTAGGTCCGGGCCGGTGGAGGTGTCAGAGTGGTTGATGCCGGTGAGTTACTTCCTGCGGAGGCCGGGTATGGCGCTCTGGATCTCGGGGCAACCCACTCACTTCGAAAGTGGCGACACTCTTCACATCGACGGGATCTCCACGCTACAGGTTCGGCTCGATCTCGGGCTCTGGGCTCTTGATTCGTTGCGTTTAGGTGTGCGAGGGGCGACCAGCCCCTCGACGCTGTCGACGTCCGAGGTCGCTGCGCTCGAATCGATCGGCACGTCTACGCTGGATCTCTCGAGCATCCAGTTCGGCACGCCGGCGGGCGTGGAAGCGCGATTCACCCATGTTCAGCCGCTCGATGCAGCCACCGAACTTTCGGTGATTGCGGGGGGCGAATACGAGCCGCGGCCTTCGGATGAGGAGTGGTCCTATTGGCGCGGGAAAACCGTGAGGGTAGGGGTGGGGGTCTCCCGGTTGCTCGGCGGCGGGCGCATCGGTGGCGGAGTAGACGTGACCCGTAGCTTCTCCGACTCTCTCGGCGGCCAGAATCTGTTCCAAGGAGGCGGAACCATTCTCGCACGGGTGGATGCCGCGACCGCGGTTGGTGACGCGGGAAGCGTCCTCGTGGGCGGCTCCGTCTCATACTTTCGTTCCTACTCGGCCTCCCGCGCGGCTGCCGCCGGCCCCCGAGAACCCTCAGGCGACTTCGTGGGCGTGAGCACGATCGCGGTTTGGCCGATTCGAGCCGTGTTCTTCACGCCCGCCGTGGTGCTTTCTTACGAGTCGAACGAGGCGTCTACCGGAACCACTGTCGTGGCGGGGTCAGGCTGGTCATTGGGGACTTCCCTTGCCGCTAGCGTTCCCCTGGCGCGCCGCTTCACGTTTACGCCCGAAGTTGGACACGTGACCGGTTCCCGCAGTACGGACTTTCTGACGACCGTCGGTAGCCTTACCCAGCGGGCCGAAACGACGGGCTCGCTTTCGGGGTGGTGGCTAGCGGCGGACGTGTCGCTATCGTTCTAAGCGTCGTCGGGAAGGGGCCGATCGTGCCGATCGCAAAAGGCCGTCAGGTCGCCGCTTTTACGCGCGGCGTCCGCTTCGGGTCAGCCGCTCTGGTTCGGACGGAACAAAGCCGGCAGCACGCCGGCCAGCTTCGCGACTTTGGGAAAGCTGTAGATAAGAACGTATGAAGAGTTGGTGTTTTTGGCCGCGAAGTCCTGATGCTGGTCCTCCGCTCGGTATACTGCTTGGCGGGCATCGACTCGAGTGGCGATCGGTTTCTCCAACGCACCGGATGCGTTGAGCTGGTCGATGTAAGCCTCCGCCACCTGACGCTGGCTCTCGTTGTTGTAGTAGATGTGGGAACGGTATTCCCGGCCGACGTCGGGGAGCTGCTGATCGATCTGCGTGGGGTGGTGGGCGACCGAGAAAAAATGCGTAGAAGGTCGCCGTACGAGACCACCGCCGGATCGAAGGTCACTTCCACCACTTCGGCGTGGTCTGTGGTTTGCCGGATCGCCACGAGGTCGTAACTCGCGGTCTCCTCCAGCCCCCCGGAGTACCCCGTGGTGACTCCGAAGACGCCATTCACATGCTCGAACACGAGTTCGACACTCCAGAAGCACCCTCCCGCGAAAACCGCGGTTTGGAACGAATCGCTGGAGGCCGGCACGTCGAGGACAGGTGGAGCGCTGCCGCCCGGACACCATCCACCGAAGCCTCGGGCTCAGTCACAGCGGGACCACATCCGTACATCAGCGCGCCGGCGAGAGCCACGAGCACGGGGGCCGGAATGTGCGTTGTTCGAATGTGCATGGGCTCTCGTAGAACCAGTGGACCCTGATCTCGGTTCCAAGTTACTCGATCCCCCAGTTATCCGCAGGAGACGCCCCGCAGCTCCAAGCGGCCAGCCCACTTCCGCCGTGGCGACCCACGAAGCCCCGTCCGGAATCCGCTTGACAGGAGGTGTCTTCGGCGGGTACGCTCGCCACGTATCGTAGGACCAATCGGCCGGACAGCGGGAGGGGAACGCGATGAAAAAGCTCGTTGCCGCACTAGTGGCGCTTCTTGTGGTCGGATCACAAGCAGACGCACAAAACGTACCGCAGATTCCCGTGGAATCCGTCCCGGATTTCTTCCATCTGCCCACCGGGGTGAACTTCGGTGAGGTACCGGGTATAGCCGTCAACTCGCGGGGCCATATCTTCGTGCACAGCCGCTCGAATCCGACCGGTGGCGGTCCGGCGTACGCCATTCACGCGGCCCAACTCTTCGAGTTCAGCCCGACGGGCGAATTCATCCGCGAGCACGGTCGAGGGCTCTACGCCTGGTCTTTCGCGCATGGGGTCAGGATCGACGCGAACGACGACATATGGACGGTGGATAAGGGCTCGAACATGGTCATCCGCATGAACCCGGAAGGCCGGGTCGTGTGGGTGTTCGGGCGCAAGGCGGAATCGAGTTCCGAGAACGCCCGCCCGATCGAGCGCCAAACCCCCCCCGCCCCCCCTCAAGACGGGCGTTTCCGTGAGCCCACCGACGTGGCTTTCGACTCTCGGGGCAACATCTACATCGCCGACGGATACATCAACTCGAGGGTAGCCAAGTTCGACATGAACGGAGATTGGGTGAAGTCGTGGGGAGAGCCCGGCTCGGGCCCTGGCCAGTTCCGCACGCCCCACAGCATCGCGATCGACCGGAACGACAACGTCTACGTGGGGGATCGCTCGAACGCTCGGGTTCAGGTGTTCGACACCGACGGCGACTTCCAGCGGATGTTCAGCGTCGCCACGCCGATCGCTCCGGGCTCCAAATCGGTGAACGGTGCCACCCCTGCGGATCTCACGAACGTGAGCGCCAACGGCGCACCGAACTCACTTTGCATTCCGCCTGGGAGCAACATCATCTTCGTGGGTGAGACCACGTGGCCCGGACGGATCATCAAAGCGACGCTCCAGGGCGAGGTGCTCGGCGTCATTGGCAACGCCGGGCGCAACCTCGGAGAGTTTTCCGGAGCCCACGGACTCGCTTGCCCGTCGGAAGACGTGCTCTTCGTAGCGGAAAGCTCGAACTCGCGGGCGCAGAAGCTGATTCTGAATCCGTCGATGTCGAGCAGGGCCAGCGGAGGGGGGGAGTAATCGTCCGCCCGCTCCATCGTCTTGAGAGACGCCAAGTCCGTGGCTAGCCGCATGGGTCGGGTAGCTCTGCTCCTTGCGCTCACGGGTGCCGCCCTCGGCCTTCGGAGCGATCCGATGCGGGACGTCGTGTCCACGGCCGAAGACGAGCTGAGAATCGTGGCCGTTTCCTCCAGGAGCGACATGGTGAGCGGCGGAGACGTTTTGGTCCGGGTCGAGGCTGAAGCGGGCGTCCCTCTGACCGACATCACGGTTGAACGTAACGGTGTGGACGTGACGGATGCGTTCCAGCCCGCGAGCGAAGGGCATGCCCTAGTCGGGCTCGTCAGTGGCCTGATCGTGGGAGAAAATCGATTGTTGGCCCGCCCCAAGAACCGACCGGCTCCGCTCGCGGTTTTGGTCGTCACCAACCACCCGATTTGGGGTCCCATACTCTCGGGACCCCACCAGCAGCCGTTCTTCTGCACCACGCATCTTTTCCGGCTCGTGACCAGAGAGATCCTGGGGCACTCCACGGGCGCGGACTGCTCGATCGCTACCCGCGTCGACTACGTTTATCGCTCGACCGGTGGAACCATCGAGCCGCTTCCCGACCTGGGAAGCCGGCCGGCCGACTTGGCGTTCACCACGACGATGGACGGCTCCGAAAGCCCGTACATCGTTCGGGTCGAGACGGGCACCATCAATCGTGCAATTTACGAGATCAGCGTGTTGCACGACCCGACGCGGCCTGCCCCGGACCCGTGGACGGCAAACCCCGCCTGGAATCGTCGCCTCATCTATCGTTTTGGGGGTGGATGCAGACGAGGCTGGAATACTCAGGGGACCCGCACGGGTGGCGCGCTCGACGACACCCAGCTCGCACGCGGTTACGCCATCGCCTCCGCAAGCCTCAACGTCTTCGGCAACAACTGTAGTGACTTGTTGGCGGCGGAGACCATGATGATGGTCAAGGAGCGCTTCATCGAGGCGTATGGGCCGCCGCTCTACACGATTGGATGGGGGTCGTCCGGCGGCTCGCACCAGCAACACGGAATCGGGGACAACTACCCTGGCCTTCTCGATGGCCTCGTCGTGGGGCGGAGTTTTCCCGACGTCACGTCGTCGACGATTTTCAAGTTGATGGATGGCAGGCTTCTCGAGCACTATTTCGACGAGATCGCTCCGGGTCGGTTCACCGAGGAGGAGCAGCGCGCGGTCTCCGGTTTCGGAGTCCACGCGAGCATCGCGAACCAGAGCGATGGCGCGTACCGCCTCGATCCCGACGCGGAATTCGCCGATGTCGTGCCGGAAGCGGTGCGGTACGATCCCATAACCAACCCGGGAGGGGTGCGGGGAGACGTTTACGATCACACGGTGAACATCTACGGGCGTGATCCCACGACCGGCTTCGCGCGCCGACCGCTCGACAACGTCGGCATTCAGTATGGCCTCGGCGTGC
>Ga0114993_10005672_pt1 | contig 11974 bp, 10 predicted proteins | sample ArcticOcean_MG_C_FD_87042 | JGI IMG/M metagenome (GOLD analysis project Ga0114993, IMG submission 87042) | Marine microbial communities from western Arctic Ocean - ArcticOcean_MG_CB2_150 | ecosystem: Environmental > Aquatic > Marine > Oceanic | place: Arctic Ocean: Canada Basin | collected...
ATAGCAGGTTTTAGGGGATCTGGTTTAGCTTGGATGGTTGATATATTAAGTGGCGTATTCACAGGCGGAAATCATGCTGGAAAAGTTAAGGATCCTTTTAATGATTTTAGTGGACCACAAAATATTGGACATTTATTTATTGTAATGAAATCTAATCTTTTTGTTGGAAGCAGCTATAACAAAAGAATTAAGGATAATATTAAAAAAATAAAAAAGTTACCTAAAATAAAAGGTATAAAAGAAATTCTTTTTCCAGGACAAAATAAATATAAAAAATATAAAACTAACTTAAAAAAAAAAAAAAAAATACAAAATAATATATTAGAAGATTTAAAAAAACTAAGCTCACATTAATTAACGTAAACTTCTTGAAAATTCCACTATATCATTAATGAGTAATTCTGGTTGTTCAAGTGCAGCAAAGTGGCCTCCTTTACTCATTTTGGTCCAACGCTTAATATTAAACAAACGGTCCACGTATGATCTTGGTGGCCACTTTGACATTTCTGCAGGAAACTCTGCTATAGCTGTGGGAATTTCAATTTTTTTAAAATCTTTAGGTAAGAAACGTCCACCCTCTTCTCTTCTTCCATAATAAATCCATGATGCTGTATTAAAAGTTTTTGTAACTAAATAAACCATTACGTTTGCTAAAAGAATATCTTTGGAATAAACACTTTCAATATTATTTTTTTTTAGATCAGACCAAAAATAAAACTTTTCTATAATCCATGCAGCCACACCTACTGGACTATCCATCATAGCGTAACTTAGAGTTTGAGGCTTTGTTGCTTGTTGAGTCCTATAACCATCTTGCATGATTTGATCTATATTGAACTTAACTTGCCAATCTTTTTCTTCTTGGGTTTCAGGACCATTTGGATGACGCATTGTTAAACAATTAATATGTATTGCTTTGCATGTTTTGGAGTGATCATGACCTAACCAATTACAAATAGTTGCACCCCAATCTCCTCCTTGGGCTAAATAATTTTTGTAACCTAAATTTTTTATCATTAACTCATTAAGAATTTCAGCCATTTTTCTAGGCCCCATTGGATGTGTTAGTTTTCCAGAAAATCCAAATCCAGGTAATGAAGGTACAATTACATCAAATGAATCTTCTTCTTTACCGCCAAATTTTTCAGGATGAGCAAGTTTTTCAATTATATGAAGAAATTCAATAATTGATCCAGGCCATCCATGCATAAGAAGTAATGGAGTAGTATTAGATCCACTTCCCTTTTCTAAAATAAAATGAATCTCTGTATCAACAACTTTAGTAGTAAAATTATAAAATTTGTTTATTTTTGCCTCATATTTTTTCCAGTTAAAATCATTAACCCAATAATTTGAAATTTCTTTCATATAAGAAAGGTTAGCACCGTGTTTCCAGGTATCTATATTTATCATTTCATTCCAAGGATATTTTTTTATCTTGCTATAAATATCCAAGATAGTTTTTTCTGAAATATTAACTTTAAATGGTTTGACCATTTTTTTAAGTATGACTAATCCAAATAGTTTTTGTTTGAAGATATTGATTTAAAGCTTCTGTTCCTTGATCTCTACTTAATGATCCTGATTTTTTATAACCTCCAAAAGGAGTTTTAATATCTCCTTCTGAAAAAGTGTTTATTGATATTGTTCCACATGGTAAGTTTTTAGCTATATAAAATGCTTTATTAATGTCTTGAGTAAATACACTTCCATGTAATCCATATTTAGAATTTTTTGCTATTCTTAAAGCTTCCTCAGTATCGTTTGCTGTAAGAACTCCAAGAACAGGACCAAATATTTCATCTTGGGCTATCGTCATATTTTCTTTAACATTATCGAAAAGTGTAGGTTTAGCAAAAAAACCTTTTTTCACACCTTCTGAGACACCCCCATGTAAAATTGAAGCTCCTTCATCAATACCTTTTTGAATATAACTGTCAACTTTAGTCAAGTGCTCTTTTGATATCATAGATCCCATATTTGTATTAGTATCTAACGGGTCTCCAACTTTAATATTTTTTATTCTTTTCAAAATTTTATCCAAATATTCATCTTTTATTTTGCTGTGAACTATTTGTCTCATATTTGCTGAACAGTTTTGTCCACCATTCCAAAAAGCTGAGTTCATAGCATTATCTATTAAAGTGTCATTTATTTTTGCATCTTCTAAAACTATAAACGGACTTTTCCCTCCCATTTCAAGACCAATAGTTTTTAAATTACTTTCGCCTGAATATTTCATAAATAACCCACCAACTTCAGTTGATCCTGTGAATGAAACTGTATCTACATCATTATGTCTTCCTAATGCTTCACCAACATCACCAAAGCCAGGAACAACATTAAATACACCATCAGGGATTCCTGATTCTTTAGCGATTTGTGCAATTCTAATTGCGGATAAAGGTGTGTCTTCAGCAGGTTTTATTATTACTGAACATCCAGCAGCCAAAGCTGGCGCCGCCTTCCACACTGCCATCATTAATGGAAAATTCCATGGAACTACACCAGCAACGACTCCAATGGGTTCTTTAACTATTAAACTTGTTATTGATGGATCCGTGGGCACAACTTTACCAAAAGTTTTATCAATCAACTCTGCATACCATTGAAAATGCATCGGCGTATCATTTGCAACTTCGTTTATACAATCATTAATTAATTTTCCAGTATCAACACATTCAATTACAGAATTTTCCATACCATGTTTTCGTAACAATTCTGCAAATTTAAGTAAAATATCTTTTCTATGTTCAGGTGAAGCTTTGGACCATACACCTCTATCAAAAGCTTTTCTTGAAGCTTTCACTGCTAATTCAACATCCTTGTGATTGCACTTAGCTACAGAACAAAGGACTTCACCTGTAGCTGGATTTATACTTTCAAATTTTTCACCATCAACTGCATCTACATATTTTCCATTGATAAATGCCCTGCCTTCAAATTTCAATTTAGTGGCAATAGATTTGTAGTTAGTTGTAGTCATTTTTTAAATCAAAGATTATTATAAATAATTAATACAGTAAAGCTTGTTTAATAAACTTTAAAAAAGGTATATTAGATAACCTGTATAAAAGATGTTATCAAATAAACAAATTGTCTGTCCTAACAATTTAATTAGTGTTGCTAAAAAGTATGGCACAATTGAAGCTGCTATCGTTAATGCTGGTGAAATTTTTCCTATGGAGTCTGTTCATAAAGCGGTAGAACATAATTTAATTAAACCAACCTTTATTGGTAATGAGAATCAAATTAAAAAATATGCTGAAAAACTAAAATGGGATATAGGCAAATACAAAATTATTGATGAAAGAGATGAAAATAGTACAGCTCCAATAGCTGCTAAATTAGCAAGTGAAAATAAAGTTAAAATTATTGTTAAGGGACATATACACACTGATGTTTTGATGAAGGCGGTGCTAAAAAGAGATTTAAATTTAATAGGTAAAAAAAGATTGAGCCATGTTTGGCATATGACTCTAGATAAAAATGATAAACCGTTTATAATTACAGATGGAGTTGTTAATGTTATGCCAAAATTAGAAGTTAAAATGCATATTTTAAGGAACGCTGTTGAGTTTGCTAATAAAATTGGGATAGATAGACCTAAAGTAGCACTTCTGTCAGCTACTGAAGAAATAATAGAAAGTATTCCAAGCTCTATGGACGCTAGTTTAATTACAAAACGTGCTAAAGAGGAAAATATTAATGCTGATGTTTTTGGTCCTCTGGCTTTTGATAATTCTGTATCAAAAAAATCTGCTGCAATTAAAAAAATTAAGAATACTGTTTCCGGAGATGTAGATATATTACTTGTTCCAAATGTAGAGACAGGCAATGCGTTAGTTAAAATGATGATTTATTTTATGGGAGCATGTGGAGCGGGAGTTGTTGTTGGTGGTAAAGCACCTATTGTTATAACAAGTCGTTCTGATGAAGCTGAAGCAAGACTTGCATCAATTGCAGCATCAATAGTTGCTCTAAATTAAAAATTTTTTATGTTAAAAAGTCAAATGGAAATAGTTTCAGATAAACTTGTTAAGGCGTTTTTGCAAAACAAGATTATTTCACCTATTCCATTAAAGTTTGTAAAAAATATTGCTAAAGCAAAAAAATTAAGAGAATTATGCGAAAGTAAAATTAATATTCCAATAATAGGTTTTAAAGCTGGGGGAACATCTATACCAGTTTTAAAAAAACTCCGTGAAAAAGAACCTTTTTATGCAGCAATATTTAAAAATAATTTTTTACAAAGTAATCAAAAAGTTAAAATTAATTCTTATACCTTGGGAATAGAATTGGAGGTTTGTTTTTTAATTAAACGCGAATTTTTTTTAAAAAAAGAAAAAATTAACTTATCAAATATTAATAAAATAATATCTCACATGGCTCCCTGTATTGAAATAGTGGGTTATAGACAAAAGAAAAAAGGATTAAAATACTTGGGCGACATATGTAGTGATTTTGGTGCAAATGTTAAATTTTTAATAGGTAAAAAAATAAAATATAAAAAACTTAATTTTGATAATTTAAAAACAAAAATTTATAATACTAAAAGTCAACAATGTGAAAAAGGAAACACTAACACTGTTTACAAGAATCCCTTGAATTCATTAAAATTTATACTAAATAAAATAAAAAAAAATAAAATTAATTTAAGAAAAAGTTTTTATGTTTTTACTGGTTCGACTGTAGGAGTGGTTCCAATTAAAAAAAAAGGCTTATTTATAGGTACAATTGACAATTTAGGGTCAGTTAAAGCGTTAATTGTTTAAATTAATAAAATTATTTTAGGTGCTGTACATGAGCCATCATGTATTTCTTTAAAAGCCGAAGGTCCGTCCTTAAGATTTCTATATTCTATCCACTTTAAACTTCCTATTTCCTTATTATTTAAGATTGATAAAGTTTTTTCAAAATCTCTATTTGTATAACAATAAGTTCCAATAAAAATAATTTCTTGAAGTGTTGTTTTTCTAAAATCAAAAGATCCACGAGGTTCAGTTAGACCTATATGAATAATAACTCCACCTGGCTTAATTGCTTTTATCGCCTGTTGCCTAGTAACTTCCATGCCAACTGTATCAAAAACTATATCAAAACTGTTATCAATTATACTTTTATCTTCAGGCTTTGCCGTCAATGCATCTAAATACTTGAAGCATTCTCCTAATCTTTTTTCATTAAGATCAACAATAATTATTTCTTTACAATGTTTAACTTTAGATAAAATTAAACCGCTAAGTAATCCAATTGCCCCACCACCAATAATCAATGCTTTAGATTTTTTTAAAGTTTTAGAAAGCTCTCTTTCTCCAAGTTCTACAGCATGTAATGCCACAGCTGTAGGTTCTGCTATAGGAGCTTCTTTCATATCGAGTGCTTTTGGTAATTCGTATACATTTTGATTTGGAATAGAAACATATTCAGCAAATCCTCCTTGTCTTTCGATAGGTTTATTCATTCCTAAAATAATTCTTTTATTGCACAAATGTTCTCTTTTGTTTGAACAATAATCACATTTGCCACAAGTGATTAAAGGATTAAGAATAACTTTTTTTCCAGCAAATTTACCTTTATCAATAATTCCACTTATTTCATGTCCTAAAATTAATGGTGGTACTCTTCTATTGTCTTTACCGTGATAAGCGTGCATATCAGAACCACAAATACCTGAAGCAGAAACCTTAACTATACTTTCACCATTTATAATTTTTGGATTTTTTTCTTCTCTATAAACTAATTCTTGTGTTCCTGTATAGACAAGCGCGTGCATAATTAATTAGAATAACCATATTTTTTTAATCTTATATCACCAGTTCGTGCGTGTGCTTCCATTCCTTCAGCTCTTGCTAAGCGTGCTGCAGTTGCACCAACTATTTTGTTTGCTTCCTTACTCATTCTTTGAAAAGTTAAAGTCTTAATAAATTTTCCAACGAATAAACCTCCTGTATATCTCCCCCCACCTTTCGTAGGTAATATGTGATTTGTACCAGAACATTTATCTCCATATGCAACTGTGGTTTCTTCTCCTAAAAACAAAGATCCATAATTTCTTAATCTCTTTAGCCACCAATCTAAATTGTCTGCATGAACCTCCAGATGTTCCGATGCATACTGATCACTCACATTTGCCATTTCTTCATTTGAATCACAAAGTATTACTTCTCCATAATCTCTCCACGCAGCTTCGGCACTTGTTCTTGGTAGTTCAGGTAATTCTTTAATTAATTCAGGAATTCTTTTCATTACATAATCAGCAACAGATTTATCTGTTGTAAATAACCAACCAGGAGAGTTGTAGCCATGTTCTGCTTGGCCAACTATATCAACAGCAACTATTTCTTTATCTGCTGACTTATCAGCAATAATTGCAATTTCTGTTGGTCCTGCAAATTGATCAATTCCAACTTTTCCATAAACTAATCTTTTTGCTTCAGCCACATACTGATTGCCAGCTCCAACTAAAAAATCAACTGGAGGATTATTAAAACATCCATATGTCATTGAAGCGATTGCAGCTATACCACCTAAATTTAATATAACGTCTGCTCCACAAAGATTCGCAGCATAAATTATTCCAGGATTTGCCCCATTCTCATTTTTCGGAGGACTCGCACAAATTATATTTCTTACTCCAGCAACCTTAGCAGGTGTGATTGCCATTACAGCTGATGAAATATGCGCATAACGTCCACCTGGTATATAACAACCGGCTGTATCAACTGGAATAAGTCTTTGTCCAGCATATAAACCTTCTGATAATTCAACTTCAAAATTATTATTCATACTTTTAAGTTGATGTTCGGCGAACTTTCTTACTCTTTCATAAGCAAACTGAACATCATCTTTTGTTTTTTGATCAACTTTTTTTGAAGCTTCTTCTATTTTTTGTTTAGAAACAACTATTTCACCTTCATACTTATCAAATTTTTTTGTTACTTCTTTAATTCCTTCTTCCCTTCTTTTTTCTATATCATTAAGAATATTTTGAACTATCTCTCTAGTTTTGTGATCATCAGAAGATGGAGTTTTAACTGCTTTTTTTAAATATTTTATAGCCATAATTTACCTCTAAGTATGAATTGTTATGAAAACGTTTTTAATTTAATATATAAATATTTTATTCTATGAAAAAGAATTATCCAAGAAATATGATTGGTTATGGGTCAAAAACACCTATTATAAAATGGCCAAATAACGCGAAAATAGCCCTACAAATAGTTTTAAACTATGAGGAAGGATCAGAAAGTTCTGTTCTGCATGGTGATAAACATTCAGAAAATTTTTTATCAGAAATTATTGGAGCTCAACCAATTAAAGGAAGACATATTAATATGGAATCTCTTTATGAATATGGTTCACGAAGAGGTTTTTGGAGAATTCATGAATTGTTGCAAGAAAAAAAAATTCCTTTAACTATTTTTGGTGTTGGGATGGCTCTAGAGAGAAATTTAGACATTTGTGATGCTATAAAAAAATCTGATTATGAAATTGCTTCTCATGGATGGAGATGGATAGATTACCAAAATATCTCAAAATCAAATGAAAAAAAACATATGCATTTAGCTATACAGTCAATTAAAAAAATATATGGACAAAGACCTTTGGGATGGTACACAGGCCGCTGCAGCCCACATACAAGAGATTTAGTTATGGAAGAAGGAGGATTTCTTTATGATAGTGATTCATACTGTGATGATCTACCTTACTGGTTAAAAAAAGGTAAAAAAAAACAATTAATTATTCCTTACACACTAGATAATAATGATATGAGGTTTGCAACTAACCAAGGTTTTAATACTGGTGATCAATTCTATACTTATCTTAAAGATAGTTTTGATGCCTTGTATGAAGAGGGAAACATTAACCCAAAAATGATGTCAGTTGGTCTACATTGTAGGTTGATAGGTAGACCAGGAAGAATGCAATCTTTAAAAAAATTTCTTGATTATGTTTTGAAACATAGCGATGTATGGATTTGCAAACGAATAGATATTGCTAATCATTGGATTAAATATTATTCAAATATATAATTTTCTTGATGAATAAAACAAAAAAAATATTTTTAAATGGATTGATTGATTTAGCACAATCACGCTTAGGTACAAAAGTGGTTTATAAGACTGATGAATTTTTTGCACCAGCAAAAAGAATAATTAACCCATGGCCTCCCGTGTTTAAAGAAGGAGTTTTTGATAGTCATGGAAAATGGATGGATGGATGGGAAACAAGAAGGAAAAGAAGTAAAGGATATGACTACTTAATCTTAAGACTGGGTAAACCTGGTAAAGTTTATAAAGTTGATATTGACACATCATACTTTAATGGAAATCAACCTAAACAAATTTCACTGCAAGCTTGTAATAGTAAAAAAAAAATGCCTGATAAAAATTCTAAGTGGATTATGATTTTAAATAAAAAAAAAACAAAACCAAACAGTCATCACTTCTTCAAAATAAAAAGTAAATCTGTCTTTACACATGTTAAATTAAATATTTTCCCTGACGGTGGTGTTGCAAGACTAAGAATATATGGGTCTATGCAAGCTAAAAAAAAATTTGGTAAAAAAATAATTAATCTCACTTCTGTAATAAATGGAGCTACACCAATTGCATGTAATAATGAACATTTTGGAAGAGCTGAAAATATTCTGGCACCAGGTTATGGGAAAAATATGGGTGATGGCTGGGAAACAAGAAGAAGCCGAGGAAAAAATTTTGATTGGCTTGTTCTTAAATGTGCAGATCAAGGCAAAATTTCAAAAATTCAAATTGACACTCACCACTTTAAAGGAAATTTTCCTGACAAATGCTCTCTACAAGCTGCATGTATAGATGGTAAAGTTTCAAATAAAACTATTGTTGATGGCTCAGGAAAATGGAGGTTTTTACTTAATAAGGTAAAACTCCACGCTCATAAAAAACATAATTTTAAAAACAACCTAATGAAAAATAATAAGGTTAATTATATAAGAATTAATATTTTCCCCGATGGAGGAATTTCAAGAATTAGAGTATTTGGAAAAATTGAATGATAGAAAAAATAATTAACCCAACAAAGATAAGTAAAAATAATTTTATGAAATTTGGTGATTTAATTTCAACTGAAGATGTTAATCCAATTGATATCAATAATGGTTATGCAAAACGTTTTGATAATTTAGCAAACATCAACACTTTGAATAATGAAGGAAAAACTATAGTAAGCATTTTTTCTGCCTTAAAAAGAACTTTTCCTATGCAGATTAATATGATGGAAAAACACCCTTTAGGAAGCCAAGCTTTTATGCCAATGGAAAAAACAACTTTCTTATGCTTTGTTGCTCCCCCTGGAGACTCTCCAGATATAAAACAAATTAAATCTTTTATAGTTCCACAAAATACTGGAATAAATTATAAACCTGGTACTTGGCATTTTCCTTTAATTGCAACTGAAAATACTAATTTTTTGGTAGTAGATAGAAAAGGAAGTGGCAATAACTTGGTTATTCATCAATTTAACAAAGAAAAAATTTTTCTAAGATATTAAAAAAAAACCCGCTGTTTATTAATACAGCGGGTTTTGATTTTTAAGATTAACTTAATATCTTCTATTTTTTTTACCTGATAACATAAGATGTAAAACCGTTCCTAGAGCTGCTCCAATTATCCATGCAAATCCACCTAAACTGGATAATGAAGGGTGCCAAACAGTAAGTATTGAGAACAAACCAGCAATTGCCCAAGCAACAAAAGCTTTTTTGTTCCATCCGCCGTCATAATAATACTTGCCACCTTTTTTTGAAGAAAATAATTGATTTATATCAATTCTTTGTTTTTGGATTACGTAATAATCAACAATCATTATTCCATAAACCGGCGCTAGTATAGCTCCCAGTGTATTTACAAATGGGAACATTCCAACTTTACTTATAAAGGAAACCCATAATGCTCCAATAACAAAACCCACTAGAGATGTGATTAAACCACCAGTTCTAAAATTAATTTTGCTAGGCATAAGATTTGCTAAGTCGTAAGCAGGAGGAATAAAGTTCGCTACCATATTAATTCCAATTGTAGCTGCAAAAAAAGCAAACGCTGCAATAACTGTAAGTCCCAGATTGCCAACACGAGCAACCATTTCAGTTGGATTCGTAATTGTTTCACCAAATACTGAAACTGTTCCAGCTGTAACCATCAAAGTTATAAAAGAGAATAAGAAAATATTACCAGGTAAACCATAAAGATTTCCTTTTTTCATCTCTTTTTCATTTTTTACAAATCTAGAAAAGTCACCAAAGTTTATTACAACAGCCGCAAAGTATGCAACCATAGTTCCAAAAATTGCAAGAAATGCTGCGAATGATCCACCACTGTAGTTACCAACTCCGGAGAAAATATAACCTACCTCGGAAAGAAGGTTGCCACCAGCTTTTGACCAAATCACTAACATTAAAACAATCATAACTGCGTATACTGCAGGTCCTGCAAAATTTAAGAATTTTCTAATAAGGTCTATGCCTTGCCAGAATAAATAAACTTGGAAGCCCGCAACAAATATAAATGATATCCAGTCAATGCCATTCATTCCTAAGAAAACATCACTACCACCATCTGATCCTGATAATGCCTTAAGTAAAAGTGCAACCGCAGTTGATGCAAAATAAGTTTGAGCACCATACCAAAACATCGCAACAATACCTCTAACCATTGCTGGAAAATTTGCACCAACAACACCCATACTTGCTCGAGCAAATACTGGATAAGGTATGCCAAGTTTAACACTTGGTTTTCCTGAGAGATTTACTAGCCACATTATAAAAAAACCTGCGAGTAGTATTGCTAAAAATACTGCCCAACCATTTAATCCATAAGTTAAAAACAAAGATGCTGCTAAAGTATAACCAAATAAACTTTGTACATCGTTTGCCCAAACATTAAAAATTTCAAACCAACCCCATGTTTTCTTTTTTGGGTCTGTTGGTGCTAAATCTTTATTATATAGACGTCTGTCTTTACTTCTAATTTTACTCATATTTTCCCTCTTCAATAATTAATTTATTTCTAAAGCACTTTATCTATATTTTAATTATGATAAAAGATAAATTAACACTAATTTTTCTCTTAAATAAATGGCTTATAACAAAGTTTTTTGACTTATGGACCATATATATAAGTCGGTAACCAAAGAACAAGTTGAGGAAATATAATAATTAATATTAAGCCTATTATTTGAAGAACCATAAACTGCATCATTCCTATATAAATATCTTTTAAGTCCCATTCTGGAACTACCCCTTTTAAAAAGTATGCAGAAAGAGCTACCGGAGGAGACAGCCAAGCGGTTTGTAAATTTACAGCAACCAAAATTGCAAACCAAGTTAAATTAAAACCTAGACTTTCTATTAAAGGAAGAATTATAGGAATAATAATTAAAACAATTGGAACCCATTCTAATGGCCAGCCTAATAAAAAAATCATTGCCATCACAATGAATAAAATAAAGTATTTATTAACTTCCAAACCTAATAAAAATTCTGTTAAAACCATTGGAGTTCCTAATCTAGAAAAAACAGATCCAAAAAAATTTGATGCAGCAACTAACACCATAATCAAAGCTGTAATTTCTAATGTCTTAACTAGTGCTTCTTGCAGTTTAAAAAATGTCAATTTTTTATAGGCTAGCGATAATAATAAAGCTCCCATAGCTCCACATCCCGCTGCTTCTGTTGGTGTGGCAAATCCAAATAAAATACTACCTAGTGCAGCAAAAACTAATGCTGCTGGGGGAACCAAACCAATAAAAAACTCAATCCAAATCTCTTTGATGCTACCAGCTCTCATTTCAATTGGTAAAACAGGGCCTAAGTTTGGATCTAACCAACAACGAATTGTAATATAAGCCGCATATAACATTGCCAACAATATTCCTGGTATAATCGCGGCAGCAAATAGATCTGTAACTGGGATCTCCATAATTGGTCCCATGACAA
>Ga0114993_10005682_pt1 | contig 11957 bp, 5 predicted proteins | sample ArcticOcean_MG_C_FD_87042 | JGI IMG/M metagenome (GOLD analysis project Ga0114993, IMG submission 87042) | Marine microbial communities from western Arctic Ocean - ArcticOcean_MG_CB2_150 | ecosystem: Environmental > Aquatic > Marine > Oceanic | place: Arctic Ocean: Canada Basin | collected...
GTCTGCCAGGTACGTCATCAGGCCGGCCATGCCCAGCACTCCGCCGCGATGATGCTCCGGACGAATGGACACTCGCCGGAATTCCGGTCCTTTGACTCCCGCGATGCCGTAGTGACGAGCCAGCCGCTCGTTGATCACCAGGAAATCGCTGTCCAGGAAGGACGTGACCGGCAGATTGCGGTTGAGTACTTCCGCGAAGAACTCAAACGGTTCCCGCTGCGACGCCTGTTCCAGCGGCGGGTCGTAGTCGCGGTATTCGGCGGCTGGTTTGATTGATCCGTAGTCGCGTACCGACAACCACTGTCCGGCGAAGTTCACGACGAAGTGCTCCGACTTTGAATCGGTGAGCATCCTTTGGACCTGGGTCGAAAGGACGTCCGGGTCTTGCAGCCTGCCGGCAGCCGCCAGCTTGAATAGTTCGTCATCGGGCATTGTGCTCCACAGGAAGTACGACAAACGCGACGCCAGTTGATGGTCGTTGAGTATCGCCTGTAGCTCCGCGAAAGTAGCGTCGTCCTGCGCATCTTTCGCGGAGCGAATGGCGACTTTCTCTTCGAGGAACAGAAACCCCGGCGCACAAAGCGCTCGCTGCAAGCCGACGCGCATCGCGTTATGGAACGACAGCTTGCCGCTCGCTTGAGCATCCTTGACGACGGCCACGACCGAGTTGATTTCCTCGTCGGTGACTGGCCGGCGATAAGCCCGCGGCAGAAAGCGGGCAAAGATCTCGCGGACGTACGCGTCGTCGGTCCGCTCGTCGCCGGCAAAGAACAGCGCCTTGTGGCTGGCCGGTGGCCATTCTTTCTGGATCGGACCTTCGATCTGGATCGACTCCAGCAGCAGTCGCGGCAGTTTGTCGAGGTCCATTTCGGGGTTGTAGATGTTGGCCACGCCGGTCCAGGCGTTGAGTTTCTTCTCCACAACGGATCGCTCCGCTTTCAGCGCGTCCACTTCTGCCTTCGGAGCCCGGTTCGTGGCGGCCCGCTCCAGCAGGCCACGCAGACGCGTCCATTGCGAAAAGAGCTTCTTGTACTTCGGCTCGGTGATCACCGCCTTCTCGGTGTGATTCCACAACATGTTGAAGACCTGCGGGCCTTTGACTTCGCCGTTTACCGGACCGCGCAGGAATAACACCGCCTCGGTTACTCCCGACGGATCGAACTTCACTTCCTCCTCGACCTGGATCGGTGACTTCAGGGCGTAACGCAGCTTGAACCGATTCGGCTCGGTTCGAGAGCGGTTGTCGACTTTGGCTCTGATGCGAAATCGATAGTAGCCGTCCTGTGTGACGGCCTTCGCGATCGCGAAGTGCGCGACCACACCCCAACCGTCATACTCGTGGCGATATGTGGGACCACCCTGGATGAACTCGATGTGTTTGGGATGCACGATTTGATCATTGGCGCCGCGCGGGATCGTGTGTTTGAAACCGGGAAAGACCGGCACTTGATCGGGCCGCGGCCGAAGCCGGTGGAATTCGAACCCGTAATCCAGTTTGTTGACCTTTGGTGGTTCGGTGACGATGGCTCGCGCGGCGAGCTTTGACGCCACCGCCAAGCTTCGTTCGATCTGCGTCTGATCGAAGTATAGTGCCACACCGAGTCGATCGAATCCCTCGGCCAGTCCGTCGGCCGGCAGTTCCTCGGTCAGCGGCCGCACGATCAACTCGTCGAGCTTCAACAGGTCGCGGACGGTGTTCGCGTACTCATCGCGATTCAGTCGCCGCATCGGAATCCGCGCACCGGCGTTCTTCGCGGCCAGTTCAACTTCGCGCAACCGTTCGTTGACCCAGCTCACCAGCGTGGCTGTCTGCCCGACATCGGGGCGAGGCCGACCCTCCGGGGGCATCTCGCCGGCATTGATCCGGTCGATGACTTCTTTCCACTGTTCCGCAACACGTGGCGCGGTGAAATCCGTCCCGAGCCGATCGATCCGAAAACCCGCTTTGGCCGTGTTCGCTCCATGACACGTTAGACAGTTCCTTTCGATGAACGGCTTCACGTGCTTCGCGAAGGCAACCTCGGCAGCCGGCAATGTATCTGGCGCGTCACTTTCCGCCACGGCGTCACCGATAACAATCGCGATTACGCCGACAACCGGCATGATGAACTGTCCAGAGTTTCTGCTCATTCGATGTTGCCGTTCAAATCATTAGCCGCAACCGAGTGTACGATGGACATCCCTGTCCGTCGTACGAGATGCGCCCGACCGGCGCGGATTCCTCACGACGGAATAATCTATCAGTATCTGCTTTGATCCCGTCCAGCAGTCGGCAGGAATAACTGGCCCGCGTGATGATCGACGTTGGGCTCGACGCTTGCTTAGCACGCGTACGAGTAACCTGATGCTGACCATCCGACGCTACCGCAGCCCGACCAAAGCCGGTATTCCTACCGACGAATCGAAGGTGGCTTATACGTTGAGCGTCTCCGATTTGCTCGCCACGTCGGGCCGATTCAACCCGGATTACTCATGTCGGGCTCCGACGCATGGATGTCGTTGGCCTGCTCGGGAAGAAAGCAGATGAATCACCATACAAGGTTACGCCACGGAAGTTCCTGTCCGCGCCCGTCGGTGATGTTCACCGTTGTTTTGGCAACCGTCGTTGCCCGCGTGTCGATAATGGCGGCTGACGAGACGCCTGCGTTTCCGCCCACTGACGAGCAGATTCGCCAGCAGTATCAGCAGCTTCATCTGGCTCCGGTGAATCTCAACGTACCACCGATCACGACCGATCAGTCGGTCGAATACGACTACGACATCGTCTATGTCCGTGCGCCGCGTTTCGGCGATGAGGGAAAGTCGAACTGGACTGAGGTCTCGCATCCACATCGCATGGACGCGGGAGCGGATCTTGTTCTGCTGCATCCCGATTCGAGCGAAGAAGTGCTGGTCGAAGGCGGCAACGGATCGGTGACGGACCCAATGGTTTCGTTCGATGGACAGTGGGTCTACTTCGCCAGGTTTCACGATCTCACCAGCAAGCATGGCCGGGGCGGCGGCTCGGACATCTACAAGATTCACGTGAAGACGCGGAAGCTCGTCAAGCTGACTGACTTCGGGTTCGCTCCCAATACTGGTGCGGCGAACTGGTCCGAAGACCTTGTTTCGCACCAACCAGACAAACAGCATCTGGAACGAGCACTTTACAACCTCGGGCCCTGTCCGTTGCCGAGTGGGAAGGTGATGTTTACCAGTAACCGGCACGGGTTTCGTCCACCCAGTAGTCCGGGGAACGGAACGCCCACGCTGCAGTTGTTCGTGATGGATGATTCGGACGACGGACCAGGCAGCAACGTCGAATGCGTCGGTTTTCTCAACGTGGCCAACGCTCTGCATCCTGTGGTGTTAACGGACGGACGAGTAATGTTCTCGTCGCAGGAATCCCAAGGTATGCGAACGCATCTGGAATGGGGTCTGTGGACGATTCATCCTGATGGCACGAATTGGAATCCTCTGGTGAGTGCGTTCGCGACTGAGGGCGGGGCCGTCAATTCGTTCCACTTTCAGACGCAACTGTCCGACAGCAGCATCGTGTTTGAGGAGTATTACGTCGGCTCAAACTTTGGCATGGGCACATTGCGTAAGTGCGCCGCCAGCCCGCCACAGGGGTATGCGATGTTCGGTCCCGCGTATCGCCGAGACAATCGCAACCCTCCGCTCCGCAGCAGCCGACACTCCAACGGCAAGGGGCAATATGTGCGGATGCCGTTCAGTCCGTATGGCATTGAGTCACTGACGCCGTTTGCACACGGCAGTGATCGCGACGCGGACCCGTCAATTCGCGACGACAAGGATTCGACCCGCGTTGGCAAGTTCACACATCCCTGCGGAGCGCCCGACAATCACTGTCTGGTCGTATGGACGCCGGGGCCTGGCCACACGCAGCGGAATCCACAAGCGGACGGCGGCATCTACCTCATCAAGGGCGGCCGTGCGGTCGACGAACCCGCTCAAATGCGACTGATCAGGAACGATCCAAGGTACAACGAACAGTGGCCGCGTCCGCTGGTGCCGTATCGGCGCACATACGGAATTGAACAGCCTAGGAGGATCGATCCGATTAAGAACGACGGCTCGCGATCACCTCACCTCAAGGAGGGATCGCCGTTCGGGCTGATTGGTACATCGAGCATGTACAAGCGAGAGACATTTCCAGACGGCGTTGTGCCGGTTGGTAGTGTGACCGCCAGCTACGCCACCGAATCAGGTGACTCGAACCGGAAGGCATGGCAGGGGCTCGACGCAGTCACCAGTCACGGCAACGGCATTACTACTAACTGGGCCAACCAGGGTGGGGACGCCGGCCTCTATTCCAACGACGAGATTCACGCGATCCGCATTCTGTTGCAGGAACCGACGAGTGACGTTCATCGCCATTCGTGGTTCAACCATGCGAAGGAACGTATGCGTGTCCTCGGTGAAATCCCGGTGCGAAAGTTTGACGGTCGCCAGGCTGCGAAGGACGGCCAGCCGCTCGATCCCGATGGCAATCCGGACACCAGTTTTCTCGCAAAGGTCCCGGCCGATGTCCCGTTCACGTTTCAAACGATCGACAGGCACGGCATGGTGCTGAACTCGGCGCAGACCTGGCATCAGGTGCGTCCGGGTGAGATTCGACACGATTGCGGTGGGTGTCATGCTCACAGCCAGAAGCCGACAGACTTCAGACTCACCGCCGCAGCGAAGCAGAACTACAAGGTCTTCGATCTGACGGAGAAGTCTCCTCTGGTCACTACGAAGGACCGGGACGAATCGAAGCGTCAGTGGGATGCCGACGACGAAACCGGGCTGCGATTCCACAGTGGTCCGCTCGACGTTGAGTACCACCGTGACATCGCGCCGATCCTGTCGCAAAGTTGCGCGGCGTGTCATTCGAATCAGGAAGACAGGAAGCCGGCCGCCAATCTGGTGCTTGATCCCAAGGCCAGTCCGATTTCGGAACACGGTCGCAACTGGCCTGCGGCGTATTATCGACTGGCGATGGATAACCACTCCAGATACGGACACAAGCCGCCGGGCTGGGACAGTTGGGGCTACTACCAGGCATCGCGCTACGTGCGGAAGATGCAATCGCGACGCAGCCTGCTGATGTGGAAAGTGCTCGGTCGACGTACCGACGGCTTCAGCAACGACGACCATCCATCGGAATCGAAGCCGGGTCAGGGCGACCTCGTCTACCGTGGCGAGTCACTGGACATTCAACGTCACCGTTCACGGTTTGACGTCGACTTCATCGGCAAGCAAATGCCGCCACCAGCAGCCGTCAAGGCGGGCACAGTTTCGCCACTCTCGGATGAAGACAAGCGGACGATCGCTCGTTGGATCGATTTGGGATGTCCGATCGACCTGGGCGACTCCAGTTACTTTACGGATGAGAACCGACCGACACTCACCGTCACCTATCCGCAATCCGGAATGAGCCAACGACTCGACCGCATCGTGATCGGCATGCACGACGCGAACACGGGCCTCGACGAAAAGAGCTTCACCGTGACCGCGGACTTCGAGATCGATGACAGCCCCGGCGGGCAGAACATTGCATCGCGATTCAAACCAACATCACCGGGCGTGTGGGAGCTGAAGCTGGCCAATCCCATCGACGTGCTTGTAGCCGGAATGCTGTCTGTGTCCGTGAAAGATCAGCAGGGAAATGTCGTTCACATCAACCGCTCGTTTCGTATCGGTCATCAATAGCCACCAGTGTTACGGGATCCTTTGATCCGTTTGCCACTCGCAAGGTCAAACGACTTCCAAGCCCGGCGGGGACGCGGATATCGATCTGCTGAGCTTTGGTAAGCCTGGTAATACGGTCGCTCCAAGTCTGGTTGTATCGGCTGACCACCGTCGGGCAGATCCTGAATGAGAGAGCTCAGGCTCAGTTGTCCCCAGAGAAGACCGCAAAGTTGTGCATGCTCGTCTCCCGAGGGATGGACGGTGACCGTGACTTCAACCTTCTGGCCTACATATTCGCCGAGACTGTAGGCCACGGTGTCCCAATCTCCTGGAGCGCACCCGATGTGGCAGAGATTCCCACGATGAAGGCCTGTCCGAATTCGGCGCCGGTGATACGTCAATACGGCTCCGCCTGTCGTTACCATGCGTCCAAGAAAGTCGGAGTCTTGCGGTAACTCCACCAGCGCGTCCTGCAAGAAGGCCTGCGTTCGATCGACATGCGGCAAATGAACGTCCGCAAGATCTGCCCAGGCCGCGGCCTTCACGGAGCGATCCGTCAGCAGCCGAATCCCGTCTGAATTCCATCGGATCGATCGGGCGTTCATCGTGCCACCGTCGCGAAATGCAACGAGACCGGGAGCAAACGAGTCGGGCTCTCTGCCGCTCAGCGTGATTCGAGCGATCGAATGTCGGCGTACTTGAATCAGGTTCCGGCGAGCATCCAGCGTGAGTACCGGGTCCGTGACAGCAACCGATACAAAGTTTTGATCCGCAGAATCCGACGGCTTATGCAACGTCACAAGACTTCCCGGCAGAATGTCGCCGTTGGTCAGTTGAATAAACGGCCCTTTGAGCTCGGCCGAGAGCGTCATGTTGCGGACGAGTCGCGCGCGAGGCCGGGGGCCAAACAACGGCTTCCCGTCGATGGAGGCTGAATCAAGAGTACCTTCCCCGGGCGCTTTGATTTTCGACCAGCCGTCTATATCCGCTGCCAACGTTGTCGAGCCGTCGCGCCAGAAAACCTGAAGACGATCGTCACCTGACGGTTTCTCCTGTGCTGCACAAGGCGGTTGCCCCCAAGCTGCCACAAGCCCAATCGCCGTCGCAGCCACTTTTGCGACGACGAACATTTGCCGGCGCTTCGAGTGGTGCCATGGCCGATTGGATTTCACTTTTGTTTCCTCGTGCGTGAGAGTCGAACTGTCAGTCTTCTCAATAAATCTGCCAGAAGGACTCGGTGACACGAGTCGTCGGTCGATAACTCTATGTGCGAACAAGTTGTTCACCGGACGCAACGAGTTCTGTCATCCAGGCGTCCGCGGTTTGTCGACTGGACGGGGCGGCAGATACGCCGGGCGACAGCTCGCCAGTCATGACGGCTTCGACGGCAATGCTGACCGTCTTCGAAACGAGACGCGCCATGGCGCTGCCTGTTGAGTCGCCGTGTTCGTCAAGCGTGTAGGCACCAGTCCATGCGGGATCGTCGCCGTCGGTGACTATTAACTCCACATGCAGGATGACGCGGTCAGACTCGTCCGGATCATAGGCGTACTGGTTCCACAATCGGTCGCTTAGAGTTTTTAGCTGGTCCTCGTCGGTCGAGTTGTCCTCGACGACAGCGAAGATGTCGCGCCACGCTTCGGCCCAGCCGTCCAGCCGGAGCGTGCCGCGGACGATTGCTTGCAGGTTAAAATCGGACGTAAATCCGTACTGCCCGGCGAATGGAATCGAGTCCCGATTTGGATAAGCCTGGAATGTTTCCTGACCGCCTGGCAAGTTCACGGTACAGGACGACAGCGCTTTCCAGGGTTTGTCGGTTGTTGTTTCGGCACCGCCTTCGATCCAGCGTGCGGGGGTTTTCAAGGCTCGCAGGACACCCAGCGGCGACCAACTGAACTTGTATCGAAAGTCATTCGGTTGACTCGGAAAACCGCCGCAGTAAGAGCGAAAGCGATGCTCGTGTTGCGGGTTCATGACGCCGGACGTCTGGTAGTCAGCCATTAACACATGCGCCATCAGATGGTCGATGCCTGGGTCGAGTCCCACCTCGTTGACGAAACAGAGATCGTGCGTTCTGGCGTCGGCGTCCAGCGCCTGAATTGCGGGTGAAACGTAGCTGCTGGAAACGAAGTGCGCACGATGCTGCAGACAGAGTTCAGCGACTCGCATGTGAAGATCGCCTGGGAGCATCGAAACAACGACGTCGCCGGGTTGAACCGCCGCGGCCAACGCATCCCAACTGAGTTCGCGTGCCTGCCCGCCGCCTTCCAGGGCGTCCACGGCTTTGGACAGGGTCCGATTCCAGAGGACAAACTCGCGGCCGGATGCGGCCAGCCGACGTATTCCCGGGACAGACGAAAGGCCGGCACCAAGCCAGTGTATTGTGGGCATAACAGCGAATTCCTTTGTGCTGCGGTTTAGACTTCAAAGGTCCCGAAGCGTTTGCTCGAACTTGCTTCGCGCGCCCGACCAGACTTTGTTTCCGGTGTTAGACTGGTTGAGCAAATGCGGCAGCAGTTGATCTGAAAAGTCTTCCGAACTTTCCTTCGGGAGCAATGACGGCAGATGATCGATGGCGATTAAGTCGAGCGGGTTTTCGCCTGCGACCACACGCTGCAGCGGATCGGCAAACGTCGTGCAGCGGTCGTAAATGGGTAGCGGATTCATTTCCCCAGATGGATCGCAACTGACGTCGCAGATGACCGACAACCGGCGTGGTTTCGCCAGTAACTCGAGCGTCAGGAACGGCGGAATACGCGTCGACACAAAGACGCAGTTAACGAAGATGTCATGATCCAGAATCTGCTCGAATGGTCCGCCGTTTCGTGTTTCTTCGATATCCCAGAGCGTGATGTCGGCGTTCAGCTCGCGAAACAATTCCATCGCTCCGCCCCCGCAGCGGCCGGCGGCGCCGATGACCATGACGCGCGGGGTTTCGGAACAGTGTCTCAAATGTTGACGGCAACGGTCAAACAATTCGCCCTAGTTCGGGCAGGAAGTTAACCGTGCCAGTGGAGGTAATTCCTATCATCGTTGACCTGCCCAGGCCATCGTCGCGACGCCGGCTCCGGCGAAACCTGCCCAGTATCCGAAGGCGGCCACACGGCGTCCGTCAGCGTTGACCAGGTACTCGAGGTCGTACAGCGTCCCGCCGCCACTCTGGAATCGTGACAGCAGGTCCTGCCATCCTGCCTGCTGTTTGAACGCGTGAGCAAAGTAGATGTGCTGGTGGTGCAGCGGCTCAGATGACTCCGGCAGTTCCTTCAGCCCAAGGATAAAGGCGTGTGCCGGGGCTGACTTCCACGAGCCTGCATCAACCAGTGAGCCGCCTGCAGAAGCGTAATCGTGATCGGGGAACGCGCGAGCGTCGCTGCGTTCGACGAACATGGTGATACCCGCGTCCGCCAGGCCAGCGACAGCGGCTGGCGTCAGCGGCGTGCGTTTTTCGAACGGCTTGCTTTCGGCACGCAGCCAGATTGTGGGAGGTGTTGACATGGCCTGGTCCGGATTCAACTTTTGGGCAGCAGGGCGAAGACGTCATTCAGCGTTGCCAGCAGATGGTCGGCGTCCGCTAAATCGAATGGCATCGGCGGTCGAATCTTAAGAACGTTGTGCATCGGCCCGTCCGTACCAATCAGAATGCCGCGTTCGGCCATCCGGTTAATCACGAAATCTGCTTCAGCGATTGCGGGTTCGAGAGTCTCGCGATCGCGAACGAGCTCCACTCCGAGAAACAGCCCTGAACCGCGGACATCGCCAACAACTTCGTATCGCTCGTGCATGCCTCGCAGACCATCAAGCAGGTCATTCCCCACCTTGAGCGCGTGTGCCTGCAGTTGTTCTTCCAGGACAATCTCAAGGACCGCCAGCCCGACGGCGCATGACACTGTGTTGCCACCGAACGTGCTGAAGAACTCCATGCCGTCGTCGAACGAACCTGCGATTTCGGGCGTCGTGATAACGGCGGCAATCGGGTGCCCGTTGCCGATGGGTTTTCCGAGAACGACGACGTCCGGCGTCACGCCCTGCGATTCGAAGGCGTAAAAGTGCGAGCCGACTCGCCCGTAACCCGTTTGCACTTCGTCAGCAATGCAGAGTCCGCCAGCCTTTCGCACGTGCGCATAAGCCACCTCAAGATAACCGTCGGGCAGCATGATCTGACCGCCAACACTGGGACAGGACTCGGCGATGAATCCGCCAATCACGCCTCCTTCGCGATCAATCGTCGCGGCAACAAACGCGGCGAACTTCGGCCCGGCGTCTGGGACGTCTCGCCGATAGAGACCTCGATAGGTATCGGGAATCGGTACTGTGTGTACCCAATCAGGAGCCCCCGTACCGCCGTTGCTGTCGTGCTTGTACGGGCTGATGTCGATCAACGACGTCGTGTTACCGTGATAGGCGTGTTCCAGAACGATCATCTCACGGCGTCCAGTATGGGCGCGGACAAGCCGCAGTGCCAGTTCGTTGGCCTCACTCGCCGAGTTGACCAGGTAACAGACACTGAGTGCGTCTGGCAGCGTCGATGTTAGCCGCTCGGCGTAGTCGATCAGGTTGCCGTGAAGGTATCGCGTATTGGTGTTCAGCAACCGCATTTGCCGGTCTGCCGCTTCGACTACTCTCGGATGGCAGTGACCGACATGCGGCACGTTGTTGAAAGCATCGAGGTACATGCGGCCGGTATCGTCGTAGAGGTACTGGCCGCGTCCGCGAATCATCTGAAGCGGGCGGGCATACCCCGTGCTCACGTTGCGACCAACGAGTTTGCGCCGCGCGGCGAGCGTCGCATCACTACTCGCACGCTTGTCCGGAAAAGCAGTCGCAGGGATACCAACAAGTAGATTGGGATCCGGACAAAACGCAGTCCACATTTCTCGTTGGCTCGCACGGCACACGCCCGGAAAGGCATCGACCAGGTTGAGCAGATCCGTGATCACCTGCAAGTGCAAATGCGGTTGCCAGCCGCCGTTCTCCTCACTTGTGCCAACTGTGGCAAAGGGCTGTCCGCTCTTGATGAACTGCCCGGATTCGATCTCCAGCAACGATTCGCGGCTGAGATGGCCGTACAACGTGTAGAAGTCAAGGTCATCCACCTCGTGCCGTAACACGATCGTTGGCCCATAATCTTGTACATGAGCCCGATCCGCGAATACTTGGACGACGCCATCAAGAGGCGCGTGCACTGGCGTGTGCGGTTCGACAAAGAAATCCATGCCCAGGTGAATCGTGCGCCGCTCGCCGGTTGGGCAAGAACCGCCGAACGCGTCATCGGTGTAAATCAGCCGCACCTCGTCGTAGCCGCCGATGGCCACATTTGTGCTCGAGCATGACATGGCCTCGGCCACAAGATTCCCGAACGCATCCGCGCACTCACGACCAACCGGCAATTCCACGTTGTAAGGGCTCAGGTCGAGAATCGCGGGTGATTCCGTCCGCAAATCGACCGGCATGATTGGCGAGAGAGCGTCCTGGTTCTCAAACAGCCATTGTCCGACCGCCACGGAAGCAGGATTGGGCGTCAAACCACATGCGTTTCGGAAGGTGGCTTCGGCAAACCGCGGATGCACGTCGAGCAAGTGATGGAGGGTTCGCTGAATTGGTTGCTGACTGACACTCAGGTAAGGGTCGTCGGGCCGAAGCCGTTGTTGGAACGCAGCCATACATGCACTGACTGCCAGCCGAGCGCATGCCATCGGGAACAGGACAGCCAGTTCGTCATCATTCAGCGGCGCGACGGCGTGATACCCTTCCACGACGTGCACTGCGGCCGTCAGCGGGTCGGTCTTATCAAGCATCGCGTAAGCCACTGCGATCGCCAGGCCGGCAACGGTGCAGGTATGGACCATGTCACCGAAATCGATCAACCCGGCGACATGCGGTTCGACAATCCTCGTGCGCTGAACAATGACGTTGTGATCATTGGCATCGTTGTGGATGACACTCTGTTCGAGGAGAGGCAGACGCGGCGCCACGTATTCGGCAAAGATCGATTGCACCTCGCCGATTTGACGGCGCATCTCCGGGTCTTCAACCTTATCGATATGACGGTGGATCACGGCCAGAGCGTTGGAGAGATCCCACGGAAACTCGCCTCGATGTAGCGCCGTGTGATCAAATCCTCTGAGGACGCTGTCGACCTCGCCAACACAGACGCCCAAATGACGCAACAGTTCGGGCCCTTGCCATTTGCAACGCGCCAACACTTCGCCCGGCAGCCAGGTAATGAGTCGTACACAATAGGCCGATCCGTTTGCACGAACCTCAAAGAGATCATCTCCGGA
>Ga0114993_10005683_pt1 | contig 11956 bp, 14 predicted proteins | sample ArcticOcean_MG_C_FD_87042 | JGI IMG/M metagenome (GOLD analysis project Ga0114993, IMG submission 87042) | Marine microbial communities from western Arctic Ocean - ArcticOcean_MG_CB2_150 | ecosystem: Environmental > Aquatic > Marine > Oceanic | place: Arctic Ocean: Canada Basin | collected...
GATGGTGGTGCCTCAATAAGCAGAACGGCAAGAGCATTTCCAACTTATCTAATTTTTAAGCCAGCGATGTTTTTTACTTCATATCTTTTAATTAAATATTGGAAATACAACAAAGAAATAATTACATCATTTAGAAAAGATCATAAAAATATCAGTAAAATTGTTTTTTTTGGCATTGGTTCGGCAATTCTACTTTCTATTCACTCAATTTTTTTAGGTGTAAAATTTGATTATGATCTCTATAAATTATTTAGAAGAGTTGTAATGTTAGGCTTTATTATATTTGAAATTGTAGCTCAAACCTATCTTGTTATTACTCTTTATTCATTTAAAAATGATTTGCTTAAATTTATTAATCCTAGAATTTTAAGAGCCAAGCTAATATTAGTTTCAATTTTAATCATTGTGGCTGTTATAAGCATTCCTCTTGTTTCAGTAGAAGGAAATAAATATTTGAAACATGCTTTAGAATGGGACTACTTTATCGGAGTTATAAGTTTTTATTTATTAACTTTCTTTATGTGGAAAAACAAAAAAAATAATTAATTATTATTTTTTAATCCATCCACCACCAAGAACTTTATGCCCGTTATTATTTTCTGAATAAAAAACACATGCTTGTCCTGGTGAAATTCCATACTCATCATCAAGCAAATCAACAACAGCTTCAGAATTTTGTAAATTAATATTTGCTTTTATTAATTTTCCAGTAGACCTAACTTTAACAAATAATTCTTTAGAAAAATCTTTTATATCATTTGTAAGAATATTTACATTTTTTAAATTAATTTTTCTTTTAATAAGATTTTTTTTTGATCCAACAATAATTTCATTATTAACAGAATCAATTTTAATCACATATAATGGTTTAACATCGGCAACTTTAATGCCTTTGCGTTGTCCAATAGTATAATTAATTATTCCATCATGTACTCCTATAACTTTATTTTCAATATTTCTAATATTTCCTTTAGAAAATGAATTTGGCCTAATTTTTTCAATAACACTTGCGTAGTCACCATTTGGTACAAAACATATATCTTGGCTATCAGGTTTTTCAGACACGTTAAGCTTTAACTCTCGCGCTATATCTCTTGTTTCAGATTTTTGCATATCTCCTAGTGGGAATCTTAAATAATTTAATTGGTCTTTAGTTGTGTTAAATAAAAAATAACTTTGATCTCTACCTAAATCAATTCCTCTATACATTTCGGTGCTGTCATTAATGGTGATACTCTTTACATAATGTCCTGTTACTAATGCATCTGCTTTTAGATTTTTTGCTTCATTCAGAAGATCTTTAAACTTAACTGTTTTGTTACATTGTATGCATGGAATTGGAGTTTCTCCATTTAAGTAACTATCAATGAAATTATCAATCACACCTTCTTTGAATTTATTTTGATAGTAAAGAATCTTATGTTCAATACCAAGTTTATCAGCAACTCTTTTAGCATCTAATATATCTTGCCCCGCACAACATTGTCTCGATTGAGATGTTTTTTTTGTATCATCATAAAGTTTTAATGTTATGCCAATAACATTAAAACCTTCTTTTTTCATTATACCTGCAACTGTAGATGAATCTACGCCTCCTGACATTGCAACAACTACCAAGGTATCTTTAGGATTTTTATCAAAACCCATAGAATTAAATTTTTTCATATATAATGATATTTATTCTTATATTTTATATAAGTAAATTAAATGATTTTAGATTTTGATCCAGGTGATAAAGTTATTAACCCCAGCAACAAAGATTGGGGAATAGGACAAGTTCAATCAATAATTAATGATAAAATAACTGTAAATTTTGAAAATGTTGGCAAAAAAGTAATTAATTTTAAAAATATTAAATTAGAAAAATTAAATAAATGAATTTAGAAAAAATAAAAAAAATTACGCTAGATTTACTGGATACTTTTAGACATGCTGGAAATGTTTGCATTGACCTTAGAAAAAAAGGTCTAAAAAAAGAAATAAAGTTGGATAACACTCCAGTTACTAATGGTGATATTGAAGTTAACAAAATATTAACTAAAAAAATATCTCAATTAACACCTGATATTCCAATTGTATCTGAAGAATCTTCTGAAAATAAAAAAAATAAAAATTTAGAAAATTTTTGGTTGATAGATCCTATTGATGGCACACATGACTATATTAACAACAGGGAAGAATTTACTATAAATGCTGCTTTAATAATAAATAAAAAACCAGTACTAGGAATAATTAATGCTCCTGATAAAAAAAGATTATTCTATTCTTATGGTCCATTAAATAGTTTTGAAATCACAAATAATAAAGAAACAAGATTAATAGACAACAACAACCAAAAAAAAACAATAACTGCTGTTTCTTACTCAAATGAATTAAGTTCAAAAATCTCAGAACTTCATAAAAAATTTAAAGTTAAAAGATATCAACGAATGAAAAGTTCTTTAAAATTCTGTGTGATTGCAGCTGGAGATTTTGATTTATATGTCGCTGAAGCAAGAGCATGCGAATGGGACATAGCAGCAGGGCATGCAATTTTAGAACATGCAGGAGGTACTTTAACAGATTTTGATGGTAATAAAATTTTATATGGCAAAAAAGACTTTAGAAATCCAAGTTTAATTTTGAAAGGTAAACGAATTCTTTAATGAACGAGCAAATAAGAATTACATTAATTATCATTGTATCAGTTTCGATTTTTGGTTTATTGATATTTGTTTTTGTTAAGAACTACTTGAAAAATAAAATTAATTTTTTAATTAAAAAAGATGAAAAAAAATCAAAATAAATTTATTATTTTAAAATAATCATTTTTTTCTAAATCCATTACTTTTTTTGAGGTTTCAAAATCAAAACCATTTCTAGCTAAAAGAGAAATGTCTTTTTTATAAAATAAATTTCTATTATCTTCAGTTCTTGCTGGCCCAATTTTTTTTTTTTTACATATCTTAATAGCAGAAAAAAAATCTTGTTCTTCGTTGTTTTCGTAAATCTTGTTTATAGTATCTTTTATGAATTCACTATTAATACCCTTGGAAAATAAATAATTTCTGATTTTATTAATAGAACTTCCTTTTTGAATTAAATGTTTTGCTTTAGTTTCTGAATAAAATTTATCACTTATAAATTTAGTTTTTTCTAAATCAGTCAAGACTATATCTATTAAGTTGGTAATATCTTTTTTATGAACGTTGGGTATTGATGTTCTTATGTATTTTTTTAATAAATAGGTCTTTAACTGTTGTTTTGATGGCGCATATTTTTCAATATAAGAAAATGAAAAATTTCTCATTTCATCCACAGTTATTTCTAGTGTTTTTTTTTTGTTTTTATTTGGAATCATTGTTAGTTGTATTATAATATATTTTCATATGTTCGAAGATATTAATACATACTTTACATTAGAAATGATTTATTTATGGCTGAATATTGGAGTATTTCCTTTTTGGTTTGTGCTATTTTTTTTCCCTAAGTCTAAAATATGTAAAATTTTTACTATCTCAATTTTTCCATTTTTAATATTCAGCATCATTTACTGTTATTTAATTTACATTTTTTTTCATGATAATTTTAATTTTTTAACAAGTTTCAATTTGTATCTAGGAATTCACGAACTGATAAATTTATTTTCTGATACATCTTTTGTAATTTTATTTTGGATACACTTCTTATCTATAAATTTATTTTGTGGTGCTTGGATTGTTAATGATTATCAAAAAATTTCTATTTCGAAAATAATAATATTTATTCCTCTGGTAATAACTTATCTTATGGGTCCTGTTGGTATTGTGATCTATTGGATAATTAAAATTTTTTACACTAAGAGAATTTCTCTTTATGAATAAATAACTTTAAATAAATTTTCTTTCATTGCTGCAAATCCACCTTCCACATGTGACACTTTTTTAAAACCCATTTCTTTGAGTGATTTTGCTGCTAATGCAGATCTTAGACCACCCGCACAAAAAAGTATCATTTCTTTATTTATATCCAGTTTATTATTTTTAAAATAGACACTTTTGGGGTCCACCCAAAACTCAAGCATGCCCCTAGGGATGTGCAATGAATTTTCAATTCTTCCTTCTTTCTCTAGTTCTCTAATATCTCTAATATCAATTAAATTGCAGGTATTACTCTCAAATAATTTTAAAGCTTCGTTAGAATGAATGGTTGTAATTTCACTTAATGCTTCTTGAACAAGAGTTTGGGATGATTTAATAGGCATAATAATATAAAATAAATAAAAATCTATCAGATAAATGAAAAAAATTACAACTAAAAAAAAAAATAATTTCTTTAAAAAAATTTTTATAAAAATCTGCAGAATTCTAGGGTATGAAATTATTGATCAAAATAATTTCACAATCCCGACATTGAACAAAAATGCTTTTGACAACATTAGTATTGCTGGAAAAAAATCAATTTCTATACCTCTTGGAGAAATCAAAATTAAAAGACAAGTCAAATCATTAAATATTTATTTTAGATCTTGTTCTAGAGTTAAGTTATGGAAACAAAATAAAGAAAGAGTTTTTGAAGCAGAAAAAGATGAATATTCTCTAAGATCTTTAAATTCAATACTAAAATCAATTGATTATTTTAAAAAAAATTTTACCAAAATTAATATAAAATTATCAATCGTGGATGATGGCTCAAATGTAAATTTTATTGAAAAAATGAATAAATTATTACTTAAATTTAACATTAACTATGAAATAATTCACATTCAAAAAAATAACATTAGAACAAAAGATCTCGATTCAAATTTTGAAAGTTTAAAAAAATGTTTTTTATTAGCAAAAGAAAATTCAGATGATCTTATTTACTTTGTTGAAGACGATTATATTCATGATAAAATTTGTATTTTAGAAATGATTGGTACCTATGAAAGAATTGCCACTCAATTAGAAAAAGAAATTTTACTTTGTCCTACAGATTACCCTTATTTATATGCTAATTGCAATCCTACCTACATATTTTTAGGAAATAAAAGACACTGGAGAACTACAGAACAAAGTTTAGGTACCTTTTTAATCAGCAAGGAAAATTTGAATAAATATTTCGAAAATTTAATGCAATTTGCTTTAGGTAAAAACGACCCAGCAGAATTAGCTTTACATAAAATTTATGAAATAGAATCTTGTTTTTCTCCCATACCATCTTTATCAATCCACTGTGCAAATATAAATTCAATATATGGAATTTCACCTAATATAAATTGGAATAAATTATGGAACGATAGTGAACAATCAGATTAGAAATATTCAATTAAACGATAAAGAACAGTGGCAAAATCTTTACAAAGCATATTCTGCTTTTTATAAAGTTGAAATGAATGATCAAATTCTTGAAACAGTTTGGAGTTGGCTGCATGACAAGAATCATGAGGTTAGTGGAATAGTTTATGTAACTGAAGGAGATATTGTTGCTTTAGCTCACTTTAGGAGAATGCCACGACCTCTAAAAGGTAAATATATTGGTTTTTTAGATGATTTATTTGTTGACCCAAAACATAGAGGGAAAAAAATTGGAGAACAATTGATTGGTGAATTAAAAAAAATATCTACCGCTAAAAGATGGGGTTTAATAAGATGGATAACAGCTAATGACAATCTAAGAGCTAAAAAACTCTATGATAGAGTTGCACAAAAAACTTCATGGAATTTATACGAATTAAAATAATTTTAATTTAAAATAAAGGGTATTTCCATTTTAAACAGAATAACAGCCTTTATATTAAAAGGCTGTTAGGCAAAGTTTGTTCTATTTATTAAATACTTCTTTAAGTGCTTTCGCTGGTAAAAATTTAACTTTTTGAGAAGCACCAATTTGGATTTGTTCACCAGTTCGTGGATTTCTTCCAATTCTTGCTTTTCTTTTTGCTACCTTGTATGTACCAAAACCTGCAATTTTCACTGAATCGTCACCTTTTAAGGCTTCCAGAATAGTGTTGGTAATAGTATCAAAAGTACGCTCTGCATCAACTTTGCTTTGATTTAAAGAACCTGATAATTTAGCAATTAGTTGTTTTTTATTCATTTTCTAACTCCGGTGTTAAAGGTTATTACTCTATACTTTACATAAAGGACTATAAATCAAGTATTTTATTAGTATTTTTAAAATTAATTAACACAACATGTGGTGGTTTAACGAATTACCCTTGATTTTAAAGGGTTTTTTAAAATCAAATAATAGAAAAAACTAAAACAAGCCTAGGTCTTTTAGATCATTAAAAGTCGTAAAAAACATTAACGATAACAATAAAAACATGCCGATTCGAAAAAAACCTTCTTGAACTTTTTGGCTTAAAGGATGTCCTAATATTTTCTCAAATCCATAAAACATCAAATGACCACCATCTAATAGTGGAATTGGAAATAAATTTATAAGACCTAAGCTAATAGAAATATAAGCCATTATATTTAAAAAAGGTAAAAACCCAAGTTCAGCAACTTGGCCAGTAATTTTTGCTATACGAATAGGCCCACCTAACTGCGAGGCATCACCAGAGCCACCAATCATGCTCCCTAAGTATTTTAATGAAGAGGCACTTACATAGTAAACCTCGCTAATAGCATAATAAATTGCTTTGGCTGGTCCTAACTTGATATGGTTAATTTTATTATTATAAACGCCAAGTTTAATACCAATCATTCTCTTGTTTATTTTGTTTCCAAGAGTGTCTACACTAGCAATAATATTAGGTTTAACTTTATAAGTAAGATTTTGATTTGACCTTATGACTGTAAAGTCAATAAATTCATCTGTCGACATCATTATAAACTTAGAAACTTCCATGATACTCTTTACTTTATTTCCATCAATTGAAACTATTATATCCTTATTTTTAAGGCCTGCCGTCATGGCAGGACTATTCTTTTGCACTTCGTTAATGACAGCTGGTGTAAAGTCTTTTCCTACAAATGTATAAATAGAAAAAAATATAACTATTGCTAATAAAAAATTAGCTACTGGTCCTGCCGCTACAATTAATGCTCGTTGATATAAAGGCTTTAAAACAAAAAGCTTTTTTTGATCTTCTTTATTATATTTATTGATTATCTTTTCTTGGTCAGCTTGACTAAAAACATTTCTATCGCCAAAAAATTTTACATATCCACCTAATGGTATCCAACAAATCTTCCAACGAGTACCAGATTTATCATTCCATCCAAATATTTCCTTGCCAAAACCTATTGAAAAATCAGTAATACCTACACCATATTTTTTAGCAAAATAATAATGTCCATATTCATGAATAAATACAACAACTAGAATAAGACCAATAAAGGGAAGAATAGTACCTAACATAATAATTGGTTTCCATTTTATAATATTTTTAAGTTATCTCAACTTCCAAATAGCTGCAGGAGTAAATGTAGCAACTAAGAAAGATAGGAATAGCAACGATTGTAACACAAATGCTGGAAATAATTCAACAGGAAGTATTATTCCAACAAGTAAACTCCTAGAAAAATCAGGAGTTGGAAATAAAAGAAATCCTCCTATTAATCCAATAATTATTGATATATATGCTGTTTTTTCATTCAAATTTTTACTATAAAAACTATAAAAAACAGTCAGAACAAAAGCACAGCAAAATAAATCTGCTAATAAAAATAAGTATAAAATACTAAATCCTTTTGAGGCTACAATAAAAACTATGATTGAAAGGCCTACTATAAGGTACTTAGAAAATTTTAAATAATTAGTATTTTTGCTGAAGTTAAAAGTTGCCTTTCCATCAACTACAATTAGGCTTGAGATAGCATTAATTAATGTAACAACTGTACTAATGGTTAAAGACAATCCTAAAATAACAATAATTATTGATAAAAATTCAGTTTGATCTTTTAATAATAAGAAAAAAAAACCTAGGTCAGGTCTAACATTTGAGTCTACAGACGTAGCAACCAATCCACTAAAACCCATAAATAAAACTATTGGTATAATGGCAATGAATGCAAGAATTAAACTTTTCTTAAGGACATCATCATTTTTTGCTGCATAAACTCTCTGCCAATTCCCCTGATGAAAAAGATTTGTTGCAGCAACAGCAATAAAAAAAGTTAATCCTGCCGTATAATTTGGAATATAGCTACTACTTAACAAATGAGGATTTTTTTCATTAACAAAAGAAAATGAAAATTGATTATCTGTAAATGAAGTTAAATATGAAACTGAAATTATAAGCAAAACTAAAATTACTATCATTTGAATAGTGTCAGTAAAAATAGAGGCTCTTAATCCACCATAAAGAGTATAAACTAAAGTTGCAACTAAAGTTATTGATGATGTAATCCAAAGTTCAGTTCCAGAAATATAATTAATTAATATTGCTACAGCTGTTATTTCAGCACACAAGAAGACAAACATATAAAATACCATCATTAATAAAATTAATTTAAATAAACTCTTACCAAACCTTTTTCTTAAAAATTCGATTAAGGTTGATCCCTTTGGAAAATCTTTTCTTATTTTTTTTCCTAAAAAGATTAAAAAGATCATTGGAAAGGCTGTACCAAATGCGTAACCAATCACAGAACCAATGCCACCCCATGTAGCTGCAGAGACAGGACCAAATAGAATCCATGCGCCAAGTGCTGAAGCAATCAAACTTGTACTTAATGAAAATAATCCTATATTTCTATTTGCGGTTAAATAATTATTAATACCTTTGTATTTTTTAGAATAAGCTAACCCAATAAATGTAAAGATTAAACTTATAGTTATTACTATTGTTACTGATGTTGATTGACTTATAAAGTTTATTTTATCCATTGTTCTCCCTTTCTGAATTACCGGACAGGTTATTAGGGTATATTCTCAGTCTGTAAAGACACCCCCTTTATCTAAATAGTATGTTTTATTTTAAAATTTTCAATAGGCAATTAAAAATATCAATATCCAATAAGAAATTAATCCTGAAAAAATTGTTGCTATAATATTTTTGCTAAAATAACCGACTATGATGGCAATAATCGCTGCTAATATTCTAGAATTACTTTCTAATTCTATAAAACCATTATTGTCTAAAAATACTAAAGGAAAAATAATTGCTGGAAAAATTGCAGATGGAACATAAGTTAAAACTATTTTTGTTTTTTCATTAAATGTATCTCTTTTAAGCAATGCAATCATAGAAAATCTTGTTAAAAAAGTAATCATTCCACAGTAAATAATTAAAGACCAATGCATTACTTATTTTTCAATTTCATATTTGTTAAAAAAGTTGCTATTAACAAAGCTGATAATGATGCAACTATTATATAAGCTTTAAAGGGTATTATATTGTATCCCAAAGTAGCAATCAAACCTGATGCTAGCATTACAATAACATTTTTAATTTTTTTAAAATCATTAATCAATAAAGCAAGAAAGGTAATAGGTATTGCAAATTTTAACCCGAATTCGTCGGGTATAATTGATCCTAAAGCAATACCTACAAAAGTTGAAAATTGCCAAATAGTCCAACAAGTAAAACCAGCAGCCAATAAATGATAATGTTTATTTTTATTTTTTTTGTTTCTTTTAAAATACTCATTTGAAACAGCAAATGCTTGATCTACCATTACATAAGATAAAATAATTTTCCATGTTAGTTTTAAACTAGATAAATTCTCTGAAAGAACAGCGCCATACAACAAATGTCTTGAATTTACAGCACCAACTGAACTTAATATTACTAAAGATGATGCTCCTCCCGAAAATAATTGTAATAATACTATTTGTGAAGCTCCTCCAAAAATTATAATTGACATTCCAAATGTCATGTAGGGACCAATACCCAATTCCATTCCTATCACACCAAATATTATTCCAAAAGGTACAACGGGTATCATTAACGGACTTACATCAAGTATTCCCTTACCAAAAATTTTAAGTTTAATATGCATTTTAAATATTAGGTTTTTATTAAAAACAAACTATATGATCAATATTAATAGGTCTTTTAATACCAAATTTTTCATCAACTTCATGTTGATGAATGTGATGTGAATGAACAAATACTGGTATTAATCTTTCACTTTCAGTTTTTAATGTATAAATAAAATTGGTTCCTCTAAACTTTCGGTCCACGACTTCTAATTTTAAATTGCTTTTATCATCATGCTCTAAATCTTCTGGCTGTAGTAAAAGCTGAACATTAGAACCTTTTGGATAATGTTTGATAAAATTCCCTTTAATAGTTCCGAGATCGTCGTTTTCTAAAGTATTTTCACCAGTTACTTTTGCGGGAATTAAAATTCCCCTATTTAAAAAATTTACAACTTCAACAGAATTTGGGAAATGATAAACGTTATAAGGGTCGTCATATTGTCTTAGTTGTCCATCTAAAATTATTCCACATTTACTTCCAAGATAAAATGCCTCATAAGAATCATGAGTTACAATAATTGTTGTGATTTTGAAATCAGTTAAAATTTGTTTTAACTTAACCTGGATTTCCTCTTTAAAACTTTGATCAACATTTGATAGTGGCTCATCTAATAATAATAAATCAGGTTTAGAGAGCAGCGCTCTTGCCAATGATGCTCGTTGAGCCTCCCCAGAGCTTATTTGATGAGGGAATTTATCTTTAACATGTTCTAAATGAAGAAATTTAATTACTTCATTTATAGTTAAGTCTTTTTTCCTTTTTTTATTTCTCTCAGCACCAAACTCAACATTTTGAATAACATTATAGTGTGGGAAAAGTGAATTATCCTGAAAAGCTAAGGATATATTTCGATTTTCAGGCTCTACGTGAGTATCTTTAGATGAAATAGTTTTATTTTTTAATGAAATTCTTCCAGATTGTATCTTTTCAAGGCCAGCTATAGTTCTTAAAATTGTAGTTTTACCAATACCAGATGGTCCTAATAGGCAAATAATTTCACCTTCATTTTCAATAGTTAAAGAAACATTGTTAACCTTGCTTTTGGTGCTTGCTGCAAATGTAACATTATCAATTTCTAAAAAATTTTTAGCCATAATTATTAATCTTTAAGAATATATCTAGATGTAATTAAAATAAAGAAACTTGCAATAAGAATAAGAAATAATGAAGGTGCGGCGGCAGCTTCAAGTAGATCTTGAGATGCAAAAACATAAGCAGTAGTCGCAAAAGTTTCAAAATTAAAAGGTCTCATTATTAATGTTATTGGCAATTCTTTAATAATCTCGATAGCTATCAAGATTCCAATTAAAATCATTGAGTTTTTTAAATAAGGTATGTGAATATTTTTAAAAGTTTTAAATTTAGAATAGCCTAACAAATAAGCACTTTCATCAATTGAATAATTTATTTTCAAATAACCAGACTTAATACCATTACTAGCTAAAGAGTAAAATCTTACAAAGTAAACAATAACCAACCCAAAAACAGAGCCTATAAAAATTGACTTAATTGTATTAAATCCAAAAAAGTTAATAATATTGTTATCAAACCATGAAACAAAAGTAATGAATGCTACTGCCAAGATAGTTCCTGGAATTGCATATCCCGATATAGAAAAAGTAGTTAATATTTGAAGAAATTTACTTCTAGAAACTCTGTTTCCATAATTTGAAATAAAAGCTAAAGAAATTAATACAATGCTTGATAAGAATACTAACATAATTGTATTTAAAAATAATTCTATCAAATTCAAATCTGCTAAATGTTTAGGAAAAATAATTGTCCAATAAAACATTTGTAAAACTGGAAATAAAAAACTGATAAAAAAAACTGTAGCACAAAATGATAATGCCAAAATTGATTTATATCCTTTTAAAGTAGTTAATGATTTTGATTTAAAACCACCCTTAGATGGGGTGTGGTATTGTGCTTTTTTTCTAGATAAATTTTCTAAGATAAATAATCCAAGTATAAAAATTAATAGATAAAATGACAATCTGTTAGCTAGTGCTAAATCATCGAATGAAATCCATGCATTATATATTCCTGTTGTAAGCGTTGAAATTCCAAAAAATGATA
>Ga0114993_10005692_pt1 | contig 11947 bp, 6 predicted proteins | sample ArcticOcean_MG_C_FD_87042 | JGI IMG/M metagenome (GOLD analysis project Ga0114993, IMG submission 87042) | Marine microbial communities from western Arctic Ocean - ArcticOcean_MG_CB2_150 | ecosystem: Environmental > Aquatic > Marine > Oceanic | place: Arctic Ocean: Canada Basin | collected...
CCATCGCCGTCCACGTCGTAGGCGAACATCTGCGCGCCGCCGCGCGAGGCGAACACAAACTTGTGCGCCTTCCACGCCTCCTTATCCGAGGGCGGTTGTTCGAACCAGCCGTCCTTGTGAATGATGTCGCGCCGCCCGTCGCCGTTCACATCGCCTACGCCCAACCCGTGCCCAAATTTTTGTGAGGCAATCGCACCGGACACCGCGTGGAACGTCCATTCGCCAAACGGATTTTCCCAGTCCACCGTCACGTAGCCAAACTGGCCGCGCTTGGTGCACACCAGCTCCGGCCGGGCATCACCCACGAGATTGGTCAGCGTCGGCGACTCATTGCTCACCCAATCAAAAACCTGATGGCGTTTCCAGTGTCCCTTGGCCCCTTTCGGATTTTCAAAAACCAACGCAGGCGTGCCGGGAAATCCAACGCGCAACACATCCCCCCAGCCGTCGCCATTGAAGTCGTACACAAAGGAGAAAAAATTGTCCGCGTAGCGATTGCGGTTCTGCGGCTTGGGCGGATAAATCTCGTGCTTCGTTTTGAAGTCCGGCCCCGCATACCAAAACGGCCCCGCGACAATGTCCGGTTTGCCGTCGTGCGACACATCCCCAAACCCCGCGCCCTCGCAAAAATATTCGGTGGACAGCGTTTGGCGTTCGAAAGAATGCAACTTGAGTTCAGCGGCCGTCAACGAAGCCGCGACAATCAGAAACAAGATGAAACGGAACATGCCCAATTTGGCCAGCCGAAAGCATTGCGGTCAAGCTGGATGGGGATCTGTTTTAGGTGGCCACTTGCGGGGGAATCAAGTTGGCCGATTGACAACCAAGTCCCGGCCGTACATCCTCGGATTGACATGCTTCATCTCATGCCATCACAAGGGCGGCGGCGGATGCCGTTGTCGCGGCGTGATTGGCTGCGGATGAGCGGCTTGGCTGCGGCGGGCTTGAGTGCGCCGGCGTTATTGCAGGCAGAAGGCGGATCGACTGTAGCGCGCGGCAAGGCGACGGCAAAGCGGTGCATTTATATTTTTCTCTGCGGCGGGCCGTCGCAACTGGACATGTGGGATCCTAAGCCCGAGGCACCCAAGGAAATTCGCGGCCCATTCGCGTCGCTGCCGACCAATGTGCCGGGCATCCACTTCACCGAGCTGCTGCCCAAGACCGCGCGGCACGCGGACAAGATGGCCATCGTCCGCTCGATGCATCACGGCAGCTCGAGCCACGACACGGGCATCATGTACACGCTGCTCGGCACCGGCTCGCTGCCGAACAACCGCGCCTATCCGCCCACGCGGCAGGATCATCCCGGCGTGGGCGCGGCTTTGCAGGCGGTGCTGGGCGCGCCCGTCGAACTGCCCGCGTGGGTCGTGGCACCGCGCGTGTTCACCACCGGCAGCCGTTTTTACAAGGGGCAAACCGGCGGCTTCCTTGGCCCGGCGTACGATCCCTTTGCGCTGACCGAGCCCAAGAAAAATTCTCTGGGCAACAAGGAGTTTGAACTCAAGTCCATGCAGCAGGTGGAGGGCGTGGATGCGGCGCGGTTCAACACGCGCAAGGTGCTGCTCAATCGGCTCGACGCCTTCACCGACGCGCAGCTCGCCGCAGCGGATATCGACGACACCACGAACTATCGCGACAAGGCATTCTCGATGCTCTCCTCCGAGGGTCCCAAGCGGGCGTTTGATTTAAAGCGCGAGCCCGCCAAGCTGCGCGACCGCTACGGCCGCAATGAATACGGCCAGAGCTTTCTGCTCGCCCGGCGGCTGGTCGAGTCCGGCGTGAGGATGGTCAACGTGTTCTGGACTTTTTACGGCAAGGATGGCTGCCAGTTTAATCTCTGGGACAATCACGGAATCGATGGCCCCGTCTGCGGCGGCTACCGCAAGGGCGTCGACATGATAAAAGCGCCCTACTGTTGCCCCGCCTTCGACCTCGCCTACTCCGCGCTGCTGGAGGACTTGACCCAACGCGGCATGCTCGAGGACACGCTGGTGGTGGTGGTCGGCGAATTTGGCCGCACGCCCAAGATCAACAAGAACGCCGGCCGCGACCATTGGCCCAACTGCTACTCCGCAGTCCTCGCCGGCGGCGGAGTGAAAGGCGGCCAAACCCATGGCCGCAGCGACAAACACGCCGCCTACGTTGCGGCCAACCCCGTCACCCCCGACGACTTCGCCGCCACCATATACCACGCCTTCGGTCTATCTCCAGAGACGCCCATCCACGACCAGGAGAACCGCCCCATCCCCATCTCCAAGGGCCACCCCATCACGGCGATTTTTTAACCCCCAAACCACGGCCGGCCCGCATCGCCAACCTTGGCAACCCCATCGCCGCTCTCACCCTTCCCCTTCCGAGAGGCAAACACCGCTGCCCCGTTCTCAAAAAACTACTTCTGCCACTGGAAAAATTGGGTCGGATGCAGCCCGTGCCGCTCCAGCAGATACAGCCGCAAAATGCAATCCTTCCCCCACCAGATAATGTCTCCGTGCCTTGCCCATATGCTACTCTCTCTATCGGCTTTGAGAGTAGCTTAACACCATCCCTCAAAAAGGTCATTCCGACTGAGGCAGTACAAAATTTCATCCCCGGGCAGCCTGAATTAATCAGGTTGTCCGGGGCAATGTGTTGCCCGAAATCCACTCCACGAGTGGCAATCCCGCATCGGTTGATGCGGGGTTTTTATTTTTTCGTGGGGCCGGGGCTTTGCAGGTAGGTGAAGAGGTCGCGGGTTTGGCTTGGGGTAAGGCCGGCCAGGAGGTTCTCTGGCATGAGGGAAACGGGCAGTGGGGTGAGGGTTTTTACCTTGGCGCGGTCGAGGATGGTGCGTTGGTTGGCGGCATCGAGGAGGGTGATGGTGGCGGGGGTCTGGGCGGCGAGTAGGCCAGTGAGCACGCGGTTGTCGGTGGTGGTGGCGAGGTAGCCTGTGTATTGGTCGCGAATCATCGCGGTGGGATCGACTGTGTTTTGCAGCAGCACGCCGAGGTTGTGGCGGTCGGCGCCGGTAAGGTTAGGGCCAATGGCTTTGCCTTCGCCATGCAGCTGGTGGCAGTTTGCGCAACGGGTGGTGAAAATCGGTTTTCCGCGGGTGGCATCGCCGGGGCCTTGGGCAAGGATTTTTTGCAGGGCGGCGATTTGCTGTTGTTTGGCCTTGTCGGTGGCCGGGGAGATTTTGCCCCAGTGGCGGTTGATGTTGGCGGCGACTTTCTTGTCGCCGTGCAACAGCATGCGGCGTAATTGCACGAGCGTGAGGGCGTCAGCGGTCAGCAACTTTTTCCCGACCGCATCGAGCAATGCGCGGCTCCATTGGGCGCGGCTGGTGAGCAGGTCGATGGCGCGCGCGCGCTGGACGGCGGTCAGGGTGGGGAGTTGGCGGAGGATGGCGGCGGGGATTTCCGGTTGGTCAAATCGCTCGAGAGCGGCGAAGGCGGCGGCATGAATGGCGGCGGGCTCGGTTTGACTGATAATTTTTAACAGCACGGGAACAGCGGCGGTTCGGCCTGCCTGGCCGAGGGTTTTAATCAGGGCTGTGCGCTGGGCGGCTTTGGGTTTTGCGATAAGCCGCAGGGCGCGGTCGGTGGCTTGGGGGCTGCCCAGCCGAATGGCAAGCTGGATTAGTGCTGGGTCATCGCCGCGTTGTTTTAACAGCCGCGCCAAGGGCTTGGCCAGAGGGGAGGGAAGGGCGGCCAGTCGGCGCCCGGCAAGGGCCTGTTCCATGCCGGCGATGACGAGAGTGGTGTCGGCTGGTGTGGGCGCAAGCTCGAGCATCCGCGCGCAGGTGGCGAAACCGGCGTTGGTGTTTTCGGCGGCCAGGCGGCGGGCCAATCGCTGGGCGATGGCTTGGCGGAAGAGCGGCTGCTGCCACAGTTTCGGATCCTTCGCGAGCGCCAGCACGCGGGCGGTGTTGCTGATGGACTTGGCCTCGATGGCCCACCATAGCAGGAGCGGTTGATGGATGTCGGTGGCGTCCGATTCGCGCCGGAGCAGTTGGCTGACAATGGGCAGGCCGGCGGCGGCGGGAAGGCGCTTGGCGGTGCAGGCGAGTTGGCCGCGAACGATGACGCTGGGGTCTTTGGCGGCCAGTTGTGTGAGCTTTGCTTGGAGCGTCGGCGGTATTTTCAGGTCGTCGCCGAGCAGTCGCACGGTCCACGCGCGGATGTATTCGTGACGGCTGTCGAGCAGCTGGGCGGCAAGGGGCTCATCGAGCGCGGCGCAAAGGTGCAGTGTCCACAATCCCTGCAGCGCCAGCCGTTGGTCGGCGTGTTCCAGCGCAATTTTGCGCAGAAGCGGAATCGTGTCGGGGTCGCGGCGTTCGGCCAAAAGGCGGCGGGCCTGTCGCGCGTACCAGTCGTTGGGATGGGCGAGCAGCGCGATCAATTTGCCGCTGTTGCGACGGCGCAAATCGAATGGCTGGTGCGGCTTGGAATTGGCTGGAGCCACGCGCCAGACGCGGCCGTCTTCGCGGTGGGGTTGATACCATTTTTTGCCGTCGCCACTTTTAATCCAGTGCGCGATGAAGTTGTCGTACCAATCCGCCACGTACAACGCGCCATCCGGGCCCACGGTGGAGTCCACGGGGCGGAACCACTTGTCTGGCGTGGTGACAAAGTCGCCGGCGGCGCGCGTGGCGAAGGTGGAGCCGCGGGTTTCCACCGTGCTCCAGCGCATGGCGCTGTGGCGGCCGTTGGGGGCGATGCACTGGTTGTTAAAACGCTTGGGGAAGGCGCCGCCCTGGTAAATGACAAACCCGCCGGTCAGGCTGTCGCCCGCGTAGCCGTGATGTTTTACTGGTTGAAAATAACCGTAGCTGTACGGGTTGTGCAGCGGGCCGTGCTTGCCGAAGCCTTTCACGTAATAGGCGCCTTGCACGTGGTGGCACAGTGGCTCCACCGTGTTGCCGCCGGCGAAGAGGTTACCGTACCGGTCGAAATCTATCCCCCATGTGTTGCCGCCGCCCTCGGCGAAGAGCTCGAAGCGCTTGGTCGGCGGGTGGTAGCGCCAGATGCCCTGCTGAAAACCGATGCCGCGAATGTCGGCCGTCACCGTGCTGCCTTGCGCGCCGTACAGCCAGCCGTCGGGTCCCCACGTCAGGGAGTTGGCGAAGGCGTGGGCGTCGTTCATGCCGAAGCCGGTGAGCAACACATCCGGGTCGGCGTCGGGCACATCGTCCTGATTTTGATCCGGGTAAAACAACAGGTAGGGGGGTTGCGCGACAAACACGCCGCCGTGGCCGATGGCAAACCCGGAGGCGAGGTTCAGGCCGCCTATGAAGTCCTTCGATTTTTCATAACGACCGTCGCCGTTGGTGTCCTCGAGAATGGTGATGCGGTCCGCGCCTTTCGGTCCGCGCGGCGGCGGCTGGGGGAGCTTGTCGTATTGCGTGCGCAAATATTGATCCACCTTCACTGCCTTCAACCCGTTGGGGATCGGGTATTGCAAATACTGCAAGACCCACATTCGTCCGCGCGCATCGAAGCTGATCGAGAGCGGCTGCCGCACCATCGGCTCTCCCGCCGCTAGCGAAACCGCCAAGCCCTCCGCCAGCTTGAATTTTTTAACTGCTTGGGTGGGCGGCAAGCCATCGGCTATTACTGTGGCGCAGACGAAAAATGCCGTGATTAGGGTCGCGTGTTTCATGGTGTCACCCGCGAACGGTTGGTCACGTTTTTGCCTGGATTTTCGGCCATCGGCGGCGGTTGTTACTTTTTATCGTAGCAGATTACGGTGCCGTCGACGAGGGACACGAAGATGCGGCCTTGGCTGTCGATGGCGGTGCCACCTTTAATCGGCTGGGCGGGGAGGCGTTGGACCCAGTTGTTCTGGCCGGTGTCGAGATTGATGGAGGCGAGGAATGGGATTTTGTTCTCGTTGCCGACGTCGCCGGCTGCGAGCACGTGTTTCTTCCCGACAATGAAGCTGGCGAAGCGGCGGGACTGCTTATCGTTCCACAGCACCTTGCGTTTTTGGGCAAAGCCGCGGCGTTGGTTCCAGCGGGCGCGATCCTTGTTGAGCTTGGCCACACCGGGGGGCAGGGGGGCGAGCATTGTCAGCCAATTAAAACGGTTTCCTTCGTAGCTGGCGTCGAAGATCATCAACCGACCGTCGGGCAATTGATGGTCGAGCGAGACGTAGTTGCCGTACTCTGGGTAATACGGATAAAACGCCGTGCGGAAACCGGATTGAGGATTCTCGACCGGCTTGTTCAGACACTTGCCGTCATCGAGGTTGAACTGCGCCACTTCCTGCACGCCGCCGCCGAGGAAACAGAGCTTGCCGTTTTCCATAAACAAACTGCCCTGCATGCTTACGCCGCTGTTCACTTTTTCATTGAGCGAACCGCTGCTGTCATTGTGCCACTTCAGCTTGCCGGTTATGGCATCCAACGCGACCACGTGCGTGCCATCGTAATGCGCAATGCCGGCCGAGGCATATACCGTTCCGTTTTCCACGAGCACCCCACCGGCGACCGGCCAAGTGGAAATGAGTTTGCCGAACACCGCAATCCACCGCTCCGTCGGTGCCACGCGATAGCTCCACAGCTTGCGGCCCGTGGCGGCCTCGTGGCAATACACGCGGCCATCGGCACTGCCGGAATACACGCGGCCATTGGCAATCGCGGGCGGGAAATAAATCGCGCCGCCGGTGAACGTTTCCCACATCACTTTGCCGTTGGAATTGAACGCGCGCAATATGCCGCTGCGATTGGCGATAAACGTCATCCCGCCTGCGGTGACCGGTGCGGTGGGCAGCGCGGCGGTGGGGGCGAGAAATTTCCATCGCTCCTTCAACGCGTCGGGCAGCGCCAATGCGGTGGTGGAGGTGCGGCGGTTATTGCCTTGATAAACGGCCCAATCATTTTTGTGGGCGGCGAGTGGGCGAACGTTTTTGAGATTGCCTTCGCTGGGTTCGAATTGCGGACGCGCTTCGCCGGGGCTGGCGAGTTGATTGCCGGCGGCGGTGAGGCTGATGTGGCCGTAAAGCGAAAGTTGGCAGCCGCACATCCATGGGCCCCAGAACAGATTGCCGTCGGAAATGATGACGCCGTCCTGGCACGGGGGCCGCATCGGCGCGATGTGCTGGGCGGTGTTGTTGGCCACGTCCATCCGCACGGTGCCGCCGCTGGCGCGGAAGAAAACGCTGTCGATGCTGCCGGTGGCGCGAGTGCAGGCGCGGCGCCACGGCATCATGCTTTTCACCTTGCCGGTTTTGTATTCAAGGATCATCCCGCCGTTGCTGCGTTGCGCGCCTGCGGCGAAGATGCCCTCCTTGCGCAGCACGAGTTGCACGTTGCCACCGCCTTTCTTGTGCCACAACAAGCGGCCATCTTTCGTGGAGGCGGATACCAAATTTGGCCGTGTGGGGCCGGAAAAGAAAATCTCGTCCTTCGTGCACTTGATGTACGCGGTCGTCGCGTAGCCGGTGATGTAATGCTGCGCGCGGGCGTGGGGCGCGATGGCTTTGAGCAAATCTTTGTCAGAATTTTTCCAAGCCTGTTTGCCGGACATGCTAATTGCGGCGAGGAATTTTTTGGGGCTGTAAAAATAAATTTTCCCGTCGCGCAAACATACGCCGCGCGCGTCGATAAATTCCTTCTCTGAATGCTGCCACTTGATTTTTTTGGTCTTCAAATCAATCGCCACAAACGTGCGGCCGTATCCGAAATTGGTTTTCGCGTTTTTGTAATCGTGCCCCTCCCACATTCCCCACGGCCAGTGCCCGAGGCCGGGCTTGCCGGAGGGAACAGTCTTCACGGAAATTTCCTTCGCGCCAATCAACGCGTACAACGTGCCGTCGACCATCGCCATCCACTTCCACGTCGGGCCATCACCGACGCTCTTGGGGATGGTAATCTCATCGCGCACTTTGCCGGTCTTTGCATCGATGATTTTGCACGATTCATTATCCGCCATATACAACGCGTCCGCCGTGGCCACCATCGTGTTGCGGTGGATCATAAAGCCCGGCGTCAGCTTGCGTTTCCAATGAATGATGCCGTTGTGGGCGCTGGCGCAAATGAGCGTGTTGAGCATTTCGTTTTGGTTGGCCTTATGCGCGATGTGGCCGAAGGCGCGGTACACGCGACCGCTGGCGGCCACGGTGATCTGCGGCATCGGGCTGAACTTCGGTGCTTGAATAAACTGCGTCAGATACGGCGCGCGCGCCACGGCATCGGTGGACTGCGGATTATTATCCGGCCCGTGAAACGGATGGCTCCACGCATCGGTCTTCTTTGAGGCGGGTTTGGTGATCTGCCGTTCGCCCAGTTGAGCCACCGCGCCCGGCCGCAGCACGCGTAGCAGTTCCTTTTCCTTCACCGCCGTGCCGCGCACGATGGCAATGTCCGCCATGTTGTCGCCGAGGCAAATTCGCTCCAGCCCGCTTTGCTCGACAAACACGCGCTCGCCCAGCAGCCCCGCGCCATCCGCCACCTTGCGCACGGCCAGCACCGCCGCCGCATCAGGCGATTGAAAAAAAATTGTGAACTCGCTCGCTCGCGCCAGATCGAGCACATACTGACCCATCGCCCGCCCGTCTTTGCCGGCGACCACCGCAATACCTCGAGTTTGTTTTGCCAGCGCAAGATCTGCTTTCGCCGTCTGCCCGAAGGCGGGGGTGGCAAGGATTGAGAGAAGTGAAAACGATAGGGGAAGTGCAAGGGAGAAGAGATTTTTTTTCATAATAATCTGGGGTATGGTGGAACGATGAAAGTATGCGCCGAAGTCCAAAAGACGCAACCCCTAGTTGCATCGAATGTGGTTACCATTCGGGGTGGCTTTGTTTTACATCGCGGGCAAAATGGGGAAGGAACATCGGGGCGCTGCCGAGGAGGACGGCGTCGGCGTCGGCGTTGAAAAAATCGGCGAGGTCGTTGGTGGTGGATGTGCCTCCAACGGCGGCGATGGCGAGGTTTAAATTTTCCGCGTTCACGATGGCGCGGGCTTGGCGGACGCTGGCGACGGAGGGCTCATGGATGATGCGGCCGAGGACGCCGGCTTTCACATAGTCCGCGCCAAACACTGGTCGGCCGTCGCGATGTAGCACGGGCCGGGAGATGCCATTGACCAGCGTGACGCCGTTGGCGGTTGTGGAGACTGCGCGCATGAAGTCCCGCATGCTGTTTCCGGCGGGGAAGGTGGCGACCTTGAGGAGGAGCGGAGTTTTGCCAATGGCGTCGCGAATGGTGGTGGAGACGTTGCCGCTTAAATCGGCGTCGAGATAAATCTGGCCCTCGGCGGAACAGACGTTGGGGCAGGAGAAGTTGGCCTCGATGACATCCGCACCGGCCTCGACGGCCCAAGCGGCGCACTGGGCGTAGTCGCTGGCGAGTTGCGAGGCGCTCCAGCCGGGCTCGGGGCTGGCCACCACGGATACGATGAGCAGCTGCCCTTCGCCCAAGCCGACCTTGCAGCGCGAGACATCCTCGCGCCATTCTTCCGGGGGCATCGACGGCATTCCGAAACAGACAGCGGAGCTGATGTCGGTTGGATCCGTGGGCAGTTTGTCGGTGGCGTAAACCGGGCCGTCGCTGTCGTCGGCGTCGACGAAAACCCAGTTGGGCGGCGGGTAGCATTCGCGCGCGCGTGAGCGAACGGTCTTGTAGGTTAAAAGGTCGAAGCCTTGGGCGGCGTAGCCGAGGAGCCAATTGCTGTTTAACAAAAGGCCCGCGGCTATGCCGAGGCGGCTGTGCACGGGGAGGCCGAGGAATTTTTTTAAAGGCGTGGGCGGCACGTCGGGCGGGTCGTCAAGCCGGGGGCCGCGCTCGTAGTTTTCGAGATAAGACGCGGTGATGTCGTAGGTTTGTTTCATGGCTGGCCAGCGCGAGGTTCGGCTCGGGCGCTAGTTCATGGTGAACTCATGCACGTCGGCCAATTCGTCGTTACTCACTTGGCCGGTGAATTCCTTGACCACGTTGCCAACCTTGATGGCTACCTTGAATTTGATCGGTGCCCGTCCGGAGCGCTGGGTGTAACAGTGCACCCGTACATTAAACCTGCCTTTGGGGGCGCCGCCATCGGGCCAGTAGATGTTCTCCACTGGCTCGGAAGAAAAAGGAGAATTCACGTTCATGTCCACGTCAAGATGGCCGCCGGAACGGGAGCGCATATGTTCAAAATAGATGTGCTCTCCCCGCGGTTCCAAGCAGTGCAGATCTAGGTCGTCGGTTGAGTCCCACATCAGCGATATCTGGATTTCCCCGGACAGGGCGCCTTCGCGGCGGAGGCGGCGATTGAACTCCGCGCTGAAGGCCGAGGCCGGAGCGGCTCCGGACAGGGGCTGGCTGCGCACGGATCGGCCGGCGCGATAGTGCACCTCGCGCAGGATGGATTTTTCCACGACAATGCCCGTGAACGGTTGATCCCCGCCCATGGCGTAAACCCGGCCATCGCGTTCCTCCACTTCGCTGTCGTAGAGCACTTGCGGCTTGGAACAGCCGATAAGCAGCAGCAGGGTGAGTGTTAAAATGATGCGCATGCGGTGGCAGATTGGAGGCGAATAATAAACCGGTTGGAGGTCTCTGGCAACTCATTTGGTCAGGGCGCTACGAAACGATAGGTGCCGCCGTTGGCCATGGCGATCGCGCGCAGGGACGGTTCGCCGGAACGGTCGTGAAAGGCCAGAGTGTTGATGCGGGCGGCTTGCTTGGGGTTGTCGCGCGCGAGCTGTTTAAGGATCGTCTCGCCGTGGGCAAATCGTCCGTCGCTCAGCAGCCACACCGTGTCGGGCCGGAGTTCGAAGGCCCACTTGAGAGCTTGGCTGGGGTCGGTGCCGCCGCCCGCGTCGCGCGCTCGCACCCACTGCCCAGCCCACGCGATGGTTCGGGGATTGGCCGTGAGCAGCCCGTTCACCGGCATGGGCTCGGCGCGGTGGTCGAAGAAATAAATCATGAACTGGGAACCGGCCGGCAGTTTCTGGAGTGTCTTGAGCAACTCAGACTTGGCGGCTTGGAGCCGGTTGACGCCCATGCTGCCGGATCTGTCGATGATGAAAATGAACCGACGCCCTTTGCCCGGGGTGCCAAAAAAGCTGACTTCCTCAGGCAGTTCACCTTTGTTTAAAAGCTGCAGGTTGGCGTGGGCCACGGGGTGGCCGCGTTGCGCCGCCAGCGTCCACCAATGTCTCGCGTGCGTCAGGTTCTTGGGGACTCGCTGGCCCTCAAAAAAAATGAGACCCAAGTCTACTTGAGCGTTGATGTCACCTCGCGCGGCCAGCTGGTGGAGCGTTCGGAGATCAACTTGTTGTAGTTGCCGTGCGCCGGCTTGGGCTGCCTGAACGCGCGCCGCCTTGTCACGGGTTCGCCGGGCGGCCAGAGCTTTCTCGTCCTCATTGAAATCCATCGCGGGAGACTTGGGCACCGGCGGCGGCTTTTGGAATTCCGGATTGCCCGGCCCCAACTCATTCAGTGAAGTTTCCTTGTCCGTGGGAACGGGTTGGGAATCGGAGTTTCGCTGGCTCGCGGGCCGTGAACATGCGGCGACGAGCAGCAGCGCCAGCAGGGTCTGCCATATCTTCATGTTTTAATATAGCCCAAGTTGGCGAGGTTTGCAACTGGCGGGGGAGGGCGGTGGCGGATTTAAACTTGGCCCTGCTGGTTACCAGTTTTCCGCTACGCGCACCAATGTCCGCACGGCGACTCCGCTGGCGCCTCGGGGGGCATGGGGCATCGGCTTTTGGTGCCATGCCGTGCCGGCGATGTCGAGGTGCGCCCACGGGGTGTCGTCGGTGAACTGCTCGAGAAATTTTGCCGCCGTGATGGTGCCGGCGTTGCGGTTGCCGGAGATGTTGCGCAGATCGGACTGCTCGCCGCGCATGGGCGTGAGATACTCGGCGTCCATCGGCAATGGCCAGAAGCCCTCTCCAATGGACTGGCCGGCGGCGCGGACACGATCGGCCAGCGCATCGTTGTTGGAGAGCAGCGCGACATTCACGTTGCCCAGCGCAATGGTCA
>Ga0114993_10005694_pt1 | contig 11940 bp, 4 predicted proteins | sample ArcticOcean_MG_C_FD_87042 | JGI IMG/M metagenome (GOLD analysis project Ga0114993, IMG submission 87042) | Marine microbial communities from western Arctic Ocean - ArcticOcean_MG_CB2_150 | ecosystem: Environmental > Aquatic > Marine > Oceanic | place: Arctic Ocean: Canada Basin | collected...
CATCGGATCTGATAGCACGGTTTACGTCGGGTCAGGTTATCCAGACGACAAGCTCTGTGCCATCAATGGCAAGACTGGGGTCAAGCTATGGGAATTTAAAACGGGACTTTATTTGGAATCCTCCCCCGCCATCGGATCTGATGGCACGGTTTACGTCGGGTCACATGACAAAAAGCTCTATGCCATCAATGGCAAGAGTGGGGTCAAGCTATGGGAATTTGAAACGGGAGCTGAGGTGTGGTCCTCCCCCGCCATCGGATCTGATGGCACGGTTTACGTCGGGGAGGGAGCGCAGGGCGACGGCAACAAGCTCTATGCCATCAAGACCGACTCCAAAGGCCTCGCCAAAAGCCCGTGGCCCATGCGTGGCCAAAATGCCCAACACACCGGCCGAGCCGCAGATTCAGCTGATCCACCCGTAGTGAAACCTGAGCCTGCTGCTCCAAATTCGGGCAAGGTAGAATCTCCGGAAGTTTTGGCAAAACGCGCCTTGGACGCATTATCGAAAAATGATTATCCAGCTTTAACTCAGCTTGGTTTGGAGTCTCTTCCAAAAGAGTCATTAATAGAGATCATGGTAAACATTCGCTACCCGCTCACAGAGGATTATATAAGGAAAATGGCCCAACGCAGGGGTGAAACCGAAGAACAGACAGAAGAGGCTATAAAGGATAATAGACTGAAAGAAAGAGCCCGAATGGAGGGAGGGTATCAAGAGGGCATCAAGCAGATATCTGCCAAACGAAAGGCGAGTTTCGAGAAAGTGATTTCTGATGGCAAAAAACAGGCCAACATTGAATGGAGCAAAGTTTCATTTGTGCGTTTGGAAGGAAAGGCTTTTGAAAAAGGAGGAGTCAAAGGCGGGGATTACTTTATCGTTTTTGCTTACAATGGCAGTCAGTTCAAAATCAAGCTGGATGATTGCACGCATCACCCCAAGCACGGCTGGTTCCTTCAACATGGTCCTGACTGGCACGAGGCAAATGAGGAAGCCAAGCCGCACGTTGGCCCCGCACCTCACGCGCCTCAAAAAGGTTTGGTTGCCTACTATCCCTTCAACGGCAATGCGCGGGATGAGGCAGGCCATGGCCATGATGGAACGGTTGTGGGCGCCAAGCTAACGGTTGATCGCCTTGGCAAGGCAGATAGCGCGTATCAATTCAATCTGGGCGACCACATCAAGATTAAAGGCCTCATGGGGAAACCCAAAAACCTGACCCTCAGTGCCTGGGTCAACCTCGATGGCCCGCAGGGCCGTTTGGGTTCGGAAATCATCTCCCTGGGTGTCAGCGCGAGCATCCGGGTGGACAGCAAATCAAACTTTATCCAGCGGGTTGGCACCGGAGGCGTGACGCGGATGCAGCCAAACGCATGGATGAATACGTTGGCCAAGTTCAATTACACCGGCACCGGTTGGCACCAGATTGTGTTCACCTTTGATGATGATGCAGACAGGCAGGTCACCTACGTGGATGGCAAGCAATCGGCCCTCAAGGAAAACGAAAGATCCATTGTTTATGAAGGTCAGGAAAAAGACACGGTGATTGGCATTCATGGCCGTGGGCAAACCGACTGGAGGGCTCAAGGCGTGATTGACGACATCCGCGTTTACGATCGTGCCCTGAGCACGGAAGAGGTCAAGGCACTGTTCCTTAAAGAAAGACCCGAAGGCAAGTTACAGGCTGGCAAGGAGATTAAGGTAACAACAGTGGCTGAGCTGCGCGCCAAGGCCCAGGCTGGTGACCCGAAGGCACAAGTATCGTTGGGTTTGAAATTTATCAATGGCGCCGATGGACTGAAGAAGAATCCCCAGGCAACCGAGAAATTGTGGCTTCGAGCGGCCAAGCAGGGTCATACCATTGCACAAATGAACCTCGGTTTGCTCTATAGCCGGGGTGGCCTTGGAGAAAAGGACCCGGTTAAGGCATATCCCTGGGCCAAGCTTTCATTCACGCTCGGCAACCAGAAGGCCAAGGAACTGGTTGAGACGCTGGAAAAGGAACTCACCCCGGAACAAATTGCCCAAGCCGATGCCTTCGTGAAGGCCTTTAAGCCCGTGCTGGAAAATCCCGGTGGAGCGCCCGGGGCCAATGCTCCAAAAACCCGAGCCGGGGCAATCAGGGCCGGTCTTCCCAATTATCCGGTGTTAACCCCAAACACCGATCCCAAAAAAATCAAGTTCGATACCGTGAACCTGAACCGCACCTCGGTTAAGTATCAGGAGGCATGGTATGACGGCTTTCGATTCACGATGCCCAAGGAGGGCGGGGAACTGGTCTGGGCCTTCAAGGGATCGATCAAGAGCTGGTACATCATGCCACTTAAGGGTCGCATGGAGGGCTTTCGTTCCTACAACCGATACAACCTCAAGCGGGATATTCCGCCCATGGGTAAAACCGGTGATAAGGTTTTGCTGCAAACCCTGCCTGCGGCAAACCTGAAGGGCGGTGAGGAATATGTCATCTGGTTCAGCTTCACCCGCCAAATACCAGCGCCTATTTATATTTCGCTCAACGTCTTTGCCGACGATTCCCCCGGCACAAGAGTCATTGCCGAGGCCTTGGAGAAGGCGGATGACCTGGTCAAGGAAGCTGCCGAGGAAAAGGAGGAGATCAGTGCAGAGGATATTGTTGATGGAAAGCTGGAGGTCATCAGGGCCAAGCTGAAAGCCGGGGCAAATCCTGACTTCATTATTTATCCAAAACGGAAGGGCTTCGTCCTGCACGTGGCCGTCAGCAAAGGCACTATTGAATCCGTAAAACTAATCCTAGCCGGTGGGGCAAAACCCAATCCGATCAACTGGCAGGGGAAAACCCCTCTGGATAAACTCCACGAGTCCAACGAGAAGAAGGAGCCTGCCGAGCGCATAGCGCCGGAGGCTTTTGCGGCAATGGAGGCGCTCCTGAGAAAGCATGGAGCAAAGCGAAGCACTGAACTAAATGAGGGAGAACCGGGTGAATCCGTCATCAATGTCGAGGAGCGCATAAAAAGAATAATCGAACAACCTGAGCTGAAGGAGGATAAGTTAAAACAGGCCTTTGAGGAAATTGCTAAGGCTGGAGATGTAGGATTGCCAGCGATCGAAGCTTTCTTGGCCATAGACTTGGATCTTGATTTTAAAAACTATCCTTCAACTCTCCGCCGTGAGCTTCTTAAGATCTGTGTAAGGATTAAAAGCTCCAAGGCGGAAAAGGTCTTGTTACGTGTATTGGGAGTCACAGCTGTTGCTGAGGAAATGTCCATCATTGCATCTGGTCTGCACAAGATATCACCCGACAAACATACCGTAGCTGTTCTGGGGGCATGTAAAGCAATCCTCAATTCTCCCCCTGAAGATTTCACCAAGGAACAACGCAGCTTGCTGGAGGCCATTTTGGCCAAACAACCCGCCTCCGAATCCACGAACCCGGAACCAACCAATCCCGAGCCCAATGATCCCAAGGCCAAGTTGACTGCAGAGGATATTGAAAAAATTGCCGCTCAACCGCATCAGCCGATTGCCGCCAACCCACAATTTACCACAGCGGCTTACAAGCCGGGCATGTGGGAGCGTGTCGGCAAGATTGAGGTGCAAAAAACGCCTGACCTGGAGGCTCGAGTCATCGAGCAAAAGACCATTAAAAAAGTAAAACATGTCCAGGGGAAATACGTGGTGATTGAAACCACAGATGACAGGGGTGTTAAGGTTTACACCGAAGTGCATAGTTATGACCGGCAGGCCAATGTGATGCATTCAACTGGTGTAAATGCAAAGGGATCCCTTACGCGGCTGGTTGGAGTTCCCAATGCAAACGCACGCACACTCAAGTGGGAATTAGTCCCCGCTGAAAATGATCCACGGACCATGGAAATAACTATCACTTGCGCTGAAGATGGCCTGAGTGCCCAGCTTTTGGGGAGGATGCGCCGAGAGGGTACATTGATCTCAATCTTCACCGGCAAACTAAAACGGGTTGGCAATTTGCCTGAGTCTGATTTGGACCCTGCCAAGCCTGAACCCGGTGCGAAGACGCAGAAACTGACACCGCAGGAGGTGGCAAAGGTGTTGAATATGTGGGTTGGGGAATGGACGTCCGTTGACAAGGAAACCAATGAACTGGTTGAAAAGTTTACCATCCGCCTGAGGAAACAGGGCAAATCCAACGAGGGAGAAGGGACTTCGTTTGAAAATGGAAAAGTAAAAGAGAAGCATACTTTCGAGATGATCTACAATCCGGATTTGGATGTATTCATCCAAATAATTAAGCCTACCAACAAGCCGCCCGTGACGAGGCATTTACGCTGGGACCTCAGGAAAGATACCGGGATCGCAGAATATGTTGACCCCAAGCTTCCCCCAGGGGTTGTGCCGATTGCGACTTGGAAAAAAACCGGCCCCAACACCATGGACTTCAAGTTCGTGGTTCACGAGAACGGCAAACTGGTATTCACGAAGGAGACAGTAATTACCCGCAAAAGGCCAGCCGACGAACCCGCCAAGCCTGAGCCCAAGGCGAATGACAAGAAACCCGGCACCGTCCTTTGGGAATTTGAAACGGGAGGCGCTGTTTACTCCTCTCCGGCCATCGGAATTGATGGCACTGTGTACGTGGGGTCATGGGACAAAAAGGTCTATGCCTTGGATGGAAAAAGCGGCGCCAAGAAATGGAAATTTCAAACTGGAGATAGGGTGTGCTCCTCCCCCTCCATCGGGTCTGATGGCACGGTTTACATTGGGTCAAATGACAAAAAGATCTACGCCATCAAGACCGCCAGCAAAGGCCTGGCGAAAAGCCCATGGCCCATGCGCAGCCAAAACCCCCAACACACCGGCCGCGCAGTCCTCATAGATCTTGAGCCAAACAAGCCGTAGGATTATGGGGTTCCTGTTTGCCGGGAATGTTTCGGTGGACGGCTAGAGCACCTCACGCATAGCATTCTGATTCCTGCCCATGCAAAAACTTCCTGCCATCGATATTGCCGTTCTGGTGGTTTACCTCGTGGCCGTGGTGGGGCTGGGCGCGTGGTTTGTGCGGCGCAACCGCACCACACGGGATTTCATGGCCGCAGGCGGCTCGTTGCCCGGCTGGGCAGTAGGCCTCTCAATCTTTGGCACGTATCTTTCCAGCAATACTTTCATTGGTGTGCCGGGGAAAGCCTACGGTGGAAACTGGAACGGGTTTGTCTTCAGCCTCTCGCTGCCGCTGGCCGCGTGGGTGGCGGTGAAGTGGTTCGTGCCTTTCTACCGCAAGAGCGGCGAAATCTCCGCCTATCATCACCTGGAAAAACGCTTCGGCCCGTGGGCGCGCTCGTATGCGCTCGTGTGTTATTTGCTCACGCAACTGGCGCGGATGGGTGCGATTCTCTTTGGCGTGGCCATTGGGCTCAATGCGCTCACCGGCTGGAGCATGCCGACGATCATTATTGGGGCCGGCGTGGCGGTAACTTTTTACACATTGCTCGGCGGCATTGAGGCGGTGATCTGGACGGATGTCATCCAGAGCATTGTGCTGCTCGTGGGCGCGGTGGCGATCGCGGTGTTGCTGTTGGTGAATCATCCTGGCGGCGCCAGCGAGGCGATGAACATTGCCGGGAACGCCGACAAGTTTGGCCTTGGCAGTTTTGCCATCGACTTCACGAAATCCACCTTTTGGGTCATGCTGCTCTTTGGCATCTTCATCAACCTCAACAACTTCGGCATCGACCAGAGTTTTGTGCAGCGCTACCACGCCGCGAGCAGCGAACGCGAGGCCAAGCGTTCCGTATGGCTGGGCGCGCTCCTTTATGTGCCAGTGGCCGCGCTTTTCTTTTTCATTGGCTCAATGCTGTTCAGTTATTACGAGGCCAGCCCGGATTTACGAAATGAAGTGCAGACGCAAGCAGCCAAAGCGGAGTTGAAAGACAACGGCACCATCATCACGCCGGACTCACTTAAAAAAGAAATCTCTGATCAAAAGAATAAAGATTACGGAGACAAAATTCTCCCACATTTCATCGCCACCCAGTTGCCCGCCGGGGTGGCCGGGCTGTTGATTGCCGCCATCTTTGCCGCCGCCATGAGCAGCATCGACACCAGTCTCAACAGCTCCGCCACGGTCACGCTCAAGGATTTTTTCCAGCGCTACTTAAAACGCGGCCAAGACGATGCCGACGCGATGCGAATTTTGCGGGGAGCAACTCTGGTGTGGGGTGTGCTCGGCACCGGCGTGGCGCTGGCGATGATTGGCCAAAAAAGCCTGCTTGATGCGTGGTGGAAACTATCCGGCATTTTTGCCGGCGGAATGCTCGGCTTGTTCCTGCTCGGCCTCATCTCCCGCAAAGCCGACAACGCCGCCGCCCTCACCGGTGTGGCGATCGGTATGCTGGTGATTTGCTGGATGACTTTTGCCGATTCTTTTCCTGAATATCTTCGCAGCCCCCTCCACACAAACATGATCATTGTCATCGGCACGCTGACGATTTTTCTTGTGGGGATTGGTATCAGTCAGCTACGGAAAAGAAGTCCACAGAAATAGTCATGAAAATAATTCAACCACTTCTCCTGTCACTCGTTCTCGCTACTCCGGTCATAGCGGCGGAAGAAACTGCCCTCGATCGCTACGTAGCCGCGCCGGATCCGGCGTATGAATATCACCTCGTTCGCACGGTAAAAGGCAAGGGGGTAACGGCGTATGTGTTGGATATGACTTCGCAGAAATTTCTTACCAAGAAAGAGGTCAATCATCCGATTTGGAAACACTGGGTGATTATCGTCAAGCCGGATCGGGTGGAGCACAACACCGGTATGCTTTTTATTGGCGGCGGCAGCATTGGGCGCGCGGCGCCGAAAGGGGCGGCGGGGGAGATGGTGCAGATTGCGCTGGCCACGGGCTCGGTGGTGGTGGAGTTGAAACAGGTGCCCAATGAGCCGCTTATTTTTACCGACGAAAAACGCGAGCGCACCGAGGACGCGATCATCGCGTACACTTGGGACAAGTTTCTGAAAACCGGCGATGAAAAATGGCCGCTGCGCCTGCCGATGACCAAAGCCGCTGTGCGCGCGATGGACACGGTTTCTGATTTCATGAAAAGCAAAAAAGCGGGGGGGCTGAAGATCGACAAGTTTGTCGTCGCCGGCGCATCCAAACGCGGCTGGACGACTTGGAGCACTGCTGCGGTCGACAAGCGCGTCGTCGCCATCGCGCCGATCGTCATTGATATGCTCAACGTCGTGCCCTCTTTTCAGCATCATAAAAATGCCTATGGCCGTTACTCTGGTGCGGTGCAGGATTATGTGGACATGAAAATAATGGAGTGGATGGGCAGCAAGCAGTTTGATGCGTTGATGAAAATCGAGGGGCCGTACGCCTATCGCGATCGTTTCACGATGCCCAAGTTTATGATCAACTCCTGCGGCGACCAGTTTTTCCTGCCCGACTCATGGCAGTTTTACTGGAAAGATCTCAAGGGCCCCAAGCACATCCGCTACGTGCCCAACACCGGCCACGGCTTGAAGGACAGCGACGCCCTCGACAGCCTTGTTTCCTATTACCATTCTATTTTGTACAAAAAGCCGCTTCCGAAATACGAATGGAACGTGGCGGCCAACGGCGGCATCACCGTGCGAGCCAAGGACAAGCCAATCGAGGTGCGTCTCTGGCAGGCCACCAATCCCGTTGCCCGAAATTTCCGCATCGACAAGCTTGGACCCAAGTGGAAGAGCACTGTTTTAAAGCCCGGCAAAAATGGCGTGTACACCGCTCATCCCGCCGCCCCGCCCAAAGGCTGGACCGCCTACATGATCGAGCTAACCTTCCCCGGCAAAGTGCGCCCCATTAAATTTACCAGCGGCGTGGTGGTGACGCCCAAGACGCTGCCGTTCGCAAAGTGAAGTTGCCCCTTTGTGCGACGAATAAATTCGAACAACAAACACAAATAGGATGAACATTATCAAGCTGAGCTTTTTGTTTGTCGCGGCGGTTTGCTTTTCCCAGAATGGCAATCTTAAGAACCCGCTGCAGCTTACTTTGCCCGGGGAAATCTATGCCGTGCAGGATGTTGAAATGAGCATCTATTTTGATAATGTTGTGCTCACGAAAACACCGGAGAAATATCGGTTCGAAGTTAATTGCAAAATTGGCAAAGTTGAGCAGCGCCGATGGAGGGTTACGCCGAAGGACTCGGAGGTTGGCCGGCACCAGTTGACGATCAAAGTGAGCAGTCACGACGGAAAACGAATTGCCAGTCGTTCCACGACTTTGAATGTGGTTCCAAAAAATACCGGGGCAAAGCGCAAGATCCGGCTTTTGATTGTGGGCGATAGCCTGACTCACGGCACGCAGTATCCGAATGAAATCGGTCGGTTGCTTTCCCTGCCGGAAAATCCGGAGTGGCAAATGCTGGGCACGCACAAGCCGAAGTCCGCCGGCAAGGGCGTTGCCCATGAAGGCTACGGTGGTTGGACTTGGAGCCGCTTCAATTCCTACTACGAATCGAAGCCCCGGAAAGACGGTCGCAAACATCACAGCCCGTTTGTTTATTCCGAAGGCGTCGGAAAACCTCGGCTTAACATCGGGCGTTTTCTGAAGGAAGAGTGCGGAAACAAGCCGCCTGATTTTGTGATCATCATGCTGGGCATCAACGATTGTTTCAGCGCGCCGGCCGACAATCCATCCGGCATCGATACTCGGATCGATGCGATGTTCAAACAAGCTGACATTTTGGTGACCGCGTTTCGCAAGGCGGCGCCGCAAGTGGAGATCGGCATTTGTCTGACCACCCCGCCCAATTCTCGCGAGGCGGCTTTCACTGCAAACTACAGAGGGCGCTATCCGCGATGGGGCTGGAAGCAAATCCAGCATCGATTGGTCCAGAGACAGTTGGGAAAATTTGCCAACGGTCGAGGGAACCGAATCTTTATCATTCCAACCCAGTTAGACCTCGACCCCATCGACGGCTATCCGGAAAACAACGGCGTTCATCCCAACGCCATCGGCTACAAGCAAATCGGCACAACCATTTACGCATGGCTAAAATGGCGATTTGCTAAGCGTGGTTAGTGTGACATCTCTACATTGGGCTTCTTGGCGATATCGTTAATTGCCTGTTTTTATGGGTTATTGATGGTCTTTTTCGTGCTCTTCGGCCTGTCATTGGCGTCCATTGGTGAGGCGACGGTGTTGCGTGCCACGGCAAGTGAGACACATGGCGGGGAAAAGTGTGACAAGTGAGACAAAGGAGGCGGCAATTGCGTCGATTGCCGGGGCCCACAAGGCGAGGGGGAGGGCTCAAAGGGCAAGTTTTTTTTGCGCGGAATCGTGGTTGAACATTTTTTTAGGCTGAATGCTGGCGGATTGCCCGGGGTGGCAGCAGGGGTTTCTGCTTGCAATGCGGGGCGGGTTGGCTTGTCGTGCGGAGGCCGATGTTGTTTGGAGGAATATTATCGCGGGCGGATTTCATCGTATTTTTTGGCTCCATGTTGGTGGTCATGGCGGTGGGGCTGTGGGTGGGCCGCCGGGAGCGGACGTCGCAGGATTTTTTCCTGGCCGGCAAGGACGCGCCGTGGTGGGCGGTTGCGGGGTCGATCTTCGGCTCGAATGTTTCGGCCAACCACATGGTGGGGATGATGGCGGTGGGGTTCTCGGCAGGGTTCGTGATCAGTCACCTCGAGATCACGGCCATCGCGGGGCTGCTCTTGCTCTGCTATTTTTTCCTGCCCATTTATCGCAAGCTGCACATCTACACGCTCTCGGATTACTTGGGGCGGCGATTCGATGACCGCAGCCGGGTGGCGTATTCCATAATCATGCTCATAATCATTGTGCTGGTGATGATGTTGCCGGCGTTTTACTTGGGCTCGCGGGCGGTGAATATTTTAATGGTGGATCAGCAGGAGATTGAGCAGGCGCAATACACTTCGCGGCTGGAGAATGGCGCGGTGAAGGACAGCCCGAAGGATTTGGAGCCGTGGCAGGCGGAGATCCATGCCACCAAAACTCGGCTGGATGCCATCCACAAGGAGCTGAAACTTTTGCCGGGCGACAAGAAGAGCCTGCTGAAGGAACAGAGCGAGTTGCAGGTGAAGTGGGGGCAATTCGCACAGGTGGAGGTCAACACTTCATATTATGTCTGGGGCATTGTCATCATGGCGCTGGTCACGGGGGTGTATACGATTGTCGGCGGCTTGCGGGCGGTTATCATCACTGATGTCATCCAGTCGGTGTTTATCCTGCTGGGCATGCTGATCGTGGCGTGGTGTACTTTTAATCACGAACTGATCGGAAGCTGGGCGACGATGGTGGAGTTTGACCAGAACAAGATGGAGAATCTCGTGCAGGGCAAGGAACTGCTGCACCTGTATAAACCCAGCTCGGATGCTGCTTTTCCATGGACGGGCGTACTCAGCGGGTTGCTGGTATTGCACATTTATTACTGGGGTGCCAACCAGTTTATCGTACAGCGCGCGCTGGCAGCGCGTTCGTTGAGCGACGCGCGCACGGGCATCATCACCGCTGGTTTTGTGAAGCTGCTCATTCCCTTTGTGTCAATCGGTACGGGCGTCGCGGCGTACTATCTTTTCCAACAACTGATGCCCGGCGTGAAGCTCGATGCCGACACGGCCTTCCCCATGCTCATGCGCGAAGTTGTGGCGCCACTCGCCATCCCAGGGCTGGTGGGGCTGGTGGCCGCGGGGCTAATCGGCGCGATTCTTTCCAGTGTCGATTCCATGATGAACTCCGCCGCGACGCTGGTCACTTTTGATTTTTACAAGCGCTACCACAACCCCAAGGCAACCGACGAGGAACTGGTGCGCATGGGGCGGCGCATCATCGCCGGTCTCGTGGTGGGATCTGCGGCGCTTACCATTCTGATCTTTGATCCCAACTCCAAGGAGCCCTTCATGGAGTACGTCATCAGCCACCAAAGCCGACTGGTGGCGGGGATCGTGGCGGCATTTCTTCTGGGCATGCTCTGGCGAGGTTCCACGGCCACCGGCGCGTTCGCGGCGATTATCACCGGCATCGTCGTCTCCTATGGACTGCCGCCTATCTACGAGGCGAATGTTCAACCCGGCAGCGAGATTGCCCGGCATTTTGGCATGAAACTTAACGCCTTCCACAGCGTGTTCATTGCTTTCATTTGCTCGCTGCTTGCCAATGTCGTGGTCAGCCGGTTTGGCACCCCGGATGAGTCCAAGTCGCGCATGACATGGATTGGCCTGAACATCATCCGACCGGCCGACCTCCAGCATTTTGGCATGAAACTGCTCGGCTCGCTGCTGGTTTTCGCGCTGCTGGCCACGATGATGACCGGCAAACTAATCTCGCCCATGGCCGCGGCTATCGTGTCCTCGGTATGGACCTTCGTGATGTTCCTGGACTCGATGTTTAAAGTGGTGCTGGTTGCTGCCGTCAAGGGCCGCGCCTACAGCCTGCTGCGAGAGGACCGCTTCTGGGCCGGCCTCCTCGCTTCCTGCGCGGTGTTCATGATGTTTTATTTCTATTAAAATCACTGTCCCGCAAATTGCCAAACCTGCGGTACGATGGGTTAGCTCAAAAGTTGCCAGATCAGCTGGAGAGTGGCGGCGGTGTAGATGGCGGCGAGGAGATCGTCCATTGTTACACCCCAGCCGCCGGGGAGGTTTTGCAACTGACGGATGGGGGAGGGTTTCCAGATATCGAACAGGCGGAAGAATGCAAAGCCTAGGGCAACCCAATACCAAGTTGCGGCGTTTGGTGCAAGGTCGGCCAGGGCGATGCTGGTGTCGTTTAAATGAAGGGGGATGAGGAGGCCAAGATAGCAGATGGGCAGGGCGATGATTTCGTCGATGACGATTTCGCCGGGGTCTGTCTGGTCAAGAATCCGCTCGGCCCGTCCGCAGATCCAGATGGATACTCCCGCGCCCAGCAAAGTTCCGGCGATGAAAAACCAGAGGTTGCCGGGGACAAGGAGGAGGGCGGCCCAGACAATGCCGCCGAGTGA
>Ga0114993_10005695_pt1 | contig 11936 bp, 10 predicted proteins | sample ArcticOcean_MG_C_FD_87042 | JGI IMG/M metagenome (GOLD analysis project Ga0114993, IMG submission 87042) | Marine microbial communities from western Arctic Ocean - ArcticOcean_MG_CB2_150 | ecosystem: Environmental > Aquatic > Marine > Oceanic | place: Arctic Ocean: Canada Basin | collected...
AGTTATTTAAAAAAATCTTAATGAAAATAATAGATATAAAAAAAAACATTGAAAAAATTTTAGACAATAATAAAGCTGCAAACATTATTTCCATCAATTTAAAAAATAAATCTTATATAGCAGATTATATGATTATTGCTTCGGGTACTTCGTCTAGACATTTACAGGCCCTTTCAGAAATTCTTGTAACTGAACTAAAAAAGATAGGGTTGGAAGAATGTCGTATTGAAGGAAGAGAAAGTAATGACTGGAAATTGGTTGATGCCAATGACATCATAATCCATATTTTTCATCCTGAAAAAAGAGAATTTTATGACTTAGAAAAAATGTGGTCAGAAGAAATTCCTAAAGAAAAGGCAATGCTGTGAAAAAAATTATCTTTTTAATTATATTATTTTTAAATCTAAACCTTGCAAACTCTTACCCAAACAACGAACTTTACGAAAAGATTGATCTTTTTGGAGAAGTTCTAGAAAAAATTAAAAAAGATTATGTAGATGATGTTAATCAATCTAAAATGATGGACTCTGCTATTAATGGCGTGCTTCAATCGCTCGACCCTTACTCAGCATATATGAGTCCTGAATTATTTAAAGAAATGCAAACTGATACTCGTGGTGAGTTTGGAGGCTTGGGCATCGAAATAGGTATGGAATCTGGAGTGGTAAAAGTTATATCTCCAATAGATGATACGCCAGCAGCAAAAGCTGGAATAAAAGCTGGAGATTACATAGTAAAAATAGGCGATGATCAAGTCCAAGGAAAATCTTTAATGGAAGCAGTCAAATTAATGAGGGGGCCTGTAGGGACTTCTATTGAATTAACTGTAAGAAGAAAAAATGTAAAAAAATCTTTAAAATTTAAAATTATTCGAAAAATAATAGAAATTAAATCAGTCAATTCTGAAATTTTAGGAAAGAGTAAAAATTTAGGATATATAAGACTTAAATCATTTAACGAAAACAGTGATAAACAATTCCTAGATATCGTAAAACAATTTGAAAAAAATTCAAAAATAGAAGGTTACATACTAGATTTAAGGAATAATCCTGGAGGATTATTAACGCAAGCCATCAATATTACAGACTTTTTTTTAAATGATGGTGAAATAGTCTCAACTAAAGGACGCAAAGCGTCTGAAACTAGAAAATTTTTTGCAAAAAAAGGCGATCAAATTAAAGGTAAGCCTATAATAGTGTTAATTAATTATGGTTCTGCATCAGCTTCCGAAATACTTGCAGGCGCACTCAAAGACCATAAAAGAGCTATTATTTTAGGAGAAAATTCTTACGGAAAAGGTTCTGTTCAATCAATTATTCCTCTGGGTAACGGCGGAGGAATGAGGCTTACAATTTCTAAATATTATCTACCATCAGGTGATTCCATATCTGAAGTAGGAGTTACTCCAGATATAGTTGTTGAAGAAACAGGCGATGATTTCAAAATAAATTCAAAAAATGACAATCAATTAAATTACGCTTTAAAATTATTTAACTCTTAGTAATGACTGAAAAAGCACTTCCTTTAAGAATTGGTGTAGGTGCAATCGTTTTAAATAATAAAAATAAAATCTTTGTTGGAAAACGTAAAGATAATCCTGTCAATAAATGGCAAATGCCTCAAGGTGGTGTAGATAAAAACGAAAGTTTTCTAACTGCAATTAAAAGAGAATTGGATGAAGAGACGAGTATTAAAAATATCCAAATTATAAAAGAGCTAGATGGATGGTTCCAGTATGAATTGCCTAAAAATCTTTTAGGGATTATTTGGAAAGGTAAATTCAGAGGACAAAAACAAAAATGGTTTGTAGTTAGATTTGCCGGAGAAGAAAGTGAAATCAATTTAAAAACAAAACATCCTGAATTCATTGAATGGAAATGGGTAGAAATGGATGATCTTCCAAAAATAATTGTTGATTTTAAAAAAGATGTTTATGAAAAATTACTGTTAGAATTAAAAAAATTTATTTATTGATTTCTCTAAGTGCATCAATCTTGTAAGACAATAAATATCTTTCTTTATCACTAATCTCACCTTTGCTTATTTTGTCTTGAGAGTTTTTTATAATTGTATCTATAGAATTTTTTTCTAAACTATCCAAACTTTTTGCCGTTGAAGTTAATATTAACAAATTATTATTTGCAAATTCTACTGTTCCATCTTCAACAAAAAAAAAAATTTCTTCACTATTTTTTTTAATTATTATTAAACCAGGTCTTAAAAATGTAATTAGAGATATATGGTTTTTTAATATTCCCATTTGACCTTCATATGATGGGATTGTCACTTCTGCTGCGTCTGATTTTAAAATTGATTTATCTGGACTTATAATTTCAACTGCAAAATTTTCTGACATTGTTATTTACTATCTTTAGACATTTTCTCTGCTTTTTCTATAACCTCTTCTATGCCACCAACCATGTAAAATGCTGCTTCTGGTAAATGGTCATATTCGCCTTTACAAATTGCATCAAATCCTTTTATAGTTGAGTCTAAATCCACTAACTTACCAGGCGAGCCAGTAAATACTTCTGCAACAAAAAAAGGTTGAGACAAAAATCTTTGAATTTTTCTTGCACGTGCTACAGTGAGTTTGTCTTCTTCGGAAAGCTCATCCATTCCAAGAATTGCAATAATATCTTGTAAAGATTTATAAGCTTGTAAAATTTTTTGTACATCTCTGGCTACTCTATAATGCTCTTCTCCAACAACTCTTGGATCTAATATTCTTGAAGTTGAGTCTAAAGGATCTACAGCAGGATAAATGCCAATCTCTGCTATTTGTCTTGATAATACAGTAGTTGCATCTAAGTGTGCAAAAGAAGTTGCAGGCGCTGGATCTGTCAAATCATCTGCCGGAACATAAATCGCTTGAACTGATGTAATGGATCCTTTGTCAGTAGAAGTAATTCTTTCTTGAAGATTTCCCATATCTGTAGCTAATGTCGGTTGATATCCTACAGCAGATGGAATTCTTCCTAACAAAGCAGATACTTCTGAACCAGCTTGGGTAAATCTGAAAATATTATCAATAAAGAAAAGTACATCTTGACCTTCCTTGTCTCTAAAATATTCTGCTACTGTCAATCCTGTTAAACCAACTCTTGCTCTTGCTCCAGGAGGTTCATTCATTTGTCCATAGACTAATGCTGCTTTTGAGCCCTTCCCTTCGGTCTTGATTACTCCTGACTCTATCATCTCATGGTATAAATCATTTCCTTCTCTTGTTCTCTCGCCAACACCAGCAAAAACAGAGAATCCTCCATGCGCTTTTGCGATGTTATTAATTAATTCCATGATGGTTACTGTTTTACCCACACCTGCTCCGCCAAATAATCCTATTTTTCCGCCTTTAGCGTATGGTGCCAATAGATCAACGACTTTAATTCCAGTAACTAATTGTTCGGTTTCTGTTGCTTGATCTGTAAACTTAGGAGCTTGTCTGTGTATAGGCCATTTTTCTTTTGTCTTTACATCACCTTTCCCATCAATTGGCTCACCGATCACGTTTATTATTCTTCCCAAAGTTTCAGGTCCAACAGGAACACTTATTGGTGCTCCAGTATTTTTTACTTCATCGCCTCTTTTTAAACCCTCAGTAGCATCCATAGCAATAGTTCTTACAGCATTTTCTCCAAGATGTTGGGCAACTTCTAAAATAAGTTTACTTCCACCGTTATTAACCTCTAAGGCTGTATATATTTCTGGTAAATCGCTTTCAAAGCTTACGTCAACAACTGCTCCAATAATTTGAGTTATTTTTCCTTGTACGTTCATAATTATAAACTTTCCGCTCCTGATATGATTTCAATTAATTCTTTTGTAATAGCTGCCTGTCTACTTCTATTGTAATTAACAGTAAGTTTATCAACTAGATCACCTGCATTTCTAGTTGCATTATCCATAGCTGTCATTCTTGAACCTTGTTCGCTCGCTGAATTTTCAAGAAAGGCTTTGAAAACCTGAGTTGATATATTTTTTGGCAATAAATCTTCTAATATTTCATCTTCGTCAGGTTCAAATTCATAAAAAATTTCGTTCTCTTCTCTATTGCTTGATTCTATTTTCTCAGCCGGAATTATTTGTTGTGCTTGGGGTATTTGAGTTATTACGTTTTTAAAATTACTATAGAAAAGAATGCATTTATCAAATTCTTTTTTATTAAATAAATCTATAATTTCTTTGCCAACAATTTCTGCTTCATTAAAACTTATTATTTTTTTTTCTTTAAAATTAATTTTTTTAATAATATACTTTCCATATTCCCTTTTAATCTGATCTAATCCTTTAGACCCAACTGTAATTATCTTAAGTTCTTTTCCTTCGTTTAGTAATTGTTTAAATTTTTTTTTAGCTAATCTGCAAATGTTAGAATTAAAACCTCCACATAATCCACGGTCAGCAGTTAAAACTACACATAAATAAATTTTGTCCTGTCCAGTTCCTACCATAAGTTTAGGCGCGTTCTCTGGGTCATTAATGGACTTTGTTAAATTTAAGACTATGTTTTGCATTTTTTGACTATACGGTCTTCCCTTTTCAGCATTTTCTTGTGCTTTTCTTAATTTTGCTGCAGCAACCATTTTCATAGCTTTTGTAATCTTTTGCGTTGATTTAACACTTTTTATTCTTTTTTTTAGATCATCTAGAGTTGGCATGGTTATTTATTCTCTTTTTTGTATTCTTCAATTATTTGAACCAAGTTCTTTTCGGTGTCTTCTTCTAATTTTCCGGATAATTGAATTGACTCTAAAATTTCTGGTTTCTCAGATTTAACTTTTTCAATTATATCTTTTTCAAATTTTTTAATTTTTCTTAGTTCTACATCATCTAAAAAACCTTTTACCCCATTAAAAACTGAAATTACTTGTTCTGCGACTATCATTGGAGAGTATTGATCTTGTTTTAATAGCTCTGTTAATTTTGCTCCTCGATTTAAAAGCTGTTGGGTTGAAGCGTCAAGATCAGATCCAAATTGCGCAAATGCAGCCATTTCTCTATACTGAGCAAGCTCTAGTTTTATTGAACCAGCTACTTTTTTCATTGCTTTAGTTTGAGCCGCTGAGCCCACTCTAGAAACAGACAGGCCAACGTTTACTGCTGGTCTAATACCTTGATTGAACAATTCTGTTTCTAAAAAAATCTGTCCGTCTGTGATAGATATCACGTTGGTTGGAATGTAAGCTGATACATCTCCAGCCTGTGTTTCAATTATTGGCAAAGCTGTTAATGATCCTCCGCCATTTTTGTCGCTTAACTTAGCTGCTCTTTCAAGTAATCTACTGTGTAAATAAAATACGTCTCCAGGATATGCTTCTCTTCCAGGAGGCCTTCTTAATAATAAAGACATTTGTCTATAGGCTACAGCTTGTTTTGATAAATCGTCATAAATAATTAACGCATGCATTCCGTTATCTCTAAAATACTCACCGATTGTACAGCCTGTGTATGGGGCTAAAAATTGCAAAGGCGCTGCATCCGAAGCTGTAGCGGCTACTATTGTAGTATATTTTAAAGCACCTGCTTCTTCTAAGGTTTTTGTAATTTGCGCAACCGTAGATCGCTTTTGTCCAATGGCAACATAAACACAGTATAATTTCTTTTTTTCATCAGTTGATTCATTAACTTTTTTTTGATTAATTATTGCATCTATTGCAACTGCTGTTTTTCCTGTTTGTCTATCACCAATTATTAATTCTCTTTGTCCTCTTCCAATAGGAATAAGTGTATCTATTGATTTTAATCCAGTTTGCATCGGTTCACTAACTGATTGCCTAGAAATAATACCAGGTGCTTTTACTTCGACTCTTTGTCTTTGAATTTTAGATGAAAGAGCTCCTTTACCGTCAATTGGATTGCCGAGACCATCGACTACTCTTCCAAGTAATTCTTTTCCAACAGGCGCATCTACAATAGAATTAGTTCTTTTGACTGTGTCCCCTTCTCTAATTTTTCTATCATCTCCAAAAATTACGACACCGACATTGTCATTTTCTAAGTTCAAAGCCATACCTTTAGACCCGTCTTCAAACTCCACCATTTCTCCAGCTTGGACGTTGTCTAAACCGTATACGCGTGCAATACCGTCTCCTACAGATAGTACTTTTCCAATTTCTGATACTTGAGCCTTTTCACCAAAATTTTTTATTTGGTCTTTTAATAGTTTTGTCACTTCTGAAGGGTTAATCGACATTTTAGTTTTCTATCATTAATTGTTCATATTTTTTTAGTTTATTTTTAATAGAAGTGTCAACCATTAAACTTCCAAGTTGAATTTTTACTCCACCTATTAAACTTTCGTCTACGCTATAATCAAATTTAATTTTTGATCCCAATGATTGCGAAAATTGTGAGCTTATTTCATGCAACTCTTCTTTAGATAAGTTTTTAGAAGAAATTAATGAGGCTTTAACTTCTCCTCTTTTCTGAGAGCATAATTTTAAAAAAAAATTTGCTATTTTTTCCACAAAAAATATTCTTCTTTTTTCAACTAATAAGGATAAAAAGTTTTTCAAATTTTTTGAAAAATTAAGTTTTTTTGATATTATACTAATTGCTTCTATTTGACTTTTATTAGAATGGGTTGGATTTTTAATAAAGCTGACTAATTCAGGGGTAGTATCATAAATACTTAAAAACTCGATTAGACTATTCTCAATTTTGTCTAATTCAGCACTTTCGCTTGCAACTTCAAAAAGGGCACGAGCATACCTTTCAGATGTTTCAGTTGAAAATGATTTATTTGAGCTCATGAAATTGTAAAGAAATAAAGTATTCTCGTAGCATAAGAAAATATCAGTATCAAGTTGCCAATTTAATTTTATGTAAAATTAACTGGATCAACATCAACCGTAAGTTTAATTTTCGACGAAATTTTTAGGTTTTCGATTATATTTGCAATTTTTTTCTGGGCTAATTGAGAGCTTTTAAACCTTAAAAGCAGTCTAGACCTAAATTTTTTTTTAACCTTAGAAATTGGTGAATCTACAGGGCCCATCACTTCTAGCTCATTCAGTTTATTTAGTTTATTTTTTATTTCTTTAGCGCCTCTATAACTTAGTTCTTTTTTTGTAGAAGAAACTATAATAGCAATTAACCTTGAAAAAGGGGGAAGTTTATTTTTTTTTCTTATAATTAATTCATTATCAAGAAATTTTTCTGGATTATTTTTTATTAACTTATTTAATATTTCGTTTTGTGGTGCGAGTGTTTGATAAATAATCAATGACTCATTGCTAAATCTTCCTGCTCTTCCACTCAACTGATGGTAAAGCTGAATATTTTTTTCGGTCGTTCTTAAATCATAGCCTCTTCCAGAGAAGTCTGCGTCAACAACAACTATACAATTTAATTTTGGAAAATTAAAACCTTTTGAAACCATTTGAGTTCCAACTAAAATATCAATTTCATTTTTTTCAATTTTTTTAAATAATTCTTCTGTCTCCTTTTTTTTTTTCATAAAATCACTAGAAAAGATTTTTATAATTTTATCTGGAAATACTTTTTTTATTTCTTCAAATATTTTTTCTACCCCAGGGCCATACATTATAAAATCGCAAAATTTATTGTTTTTACATTTTCTTGAAATATTTTTTTCATAACCACAATGATGACATACTGCTTTATTTTTTGAATTGTGAAACGTTAAATATATAGAACAATCTGGACATGTATTTTTGTATCCACATTTTTTACAAATTATGAATGGAGCATATCCTCTTCTATTAATAAAAAAAAGTATCTGTTCTTTTTTTGTTAAAAATTTTTTGATAAAACCAATTGTTTCATCAGCGATATACTTATTTTTTACTTTATTAATATTTAAATTTACAATTTTAGTTTCAGGCAAAGGAAAATTATTAAACCTTTCGCTAATTTTTGTATGTCTATACTTTTTATTTTTAATATTATTATATGTTTCAACAGATGGAATAGATGTTACTAGATGAATAGGGATATTTTCTATAGATGCTCTAGAAATTGCCATGTTTCTAGCATTATAAATAGTTCCATCGTCTTGTTTGTAAGATGAGTCATGTTCTTCATCAACAACTATTAAACCAAGTTTTTTAAAAGGAAGAAGCAAAGATGATCTAGCTCCTATTACTAATTTAATTTTATTATCTATTATTCCTTTCCAAATAATTCTTTTATTTTTTGGTGTAATTTTTGAATGCCACACTGCAGGGCTAAAACCAAAAAAATCTTCAAATCTAGATTTGAATTGATTGGTTAAAAATATTTCTGGCAATAAAACTAAAACTTGCTTATTTTCAATGATAATTTTTTTTATTCTTTCAAAGTATACTAGTGTTTTTCCTGATCCTGTTACTCCTTGCAGTACTGAGACATCAAACCCTGTCTTCTTATTATTCTCCAAATATTTTAAAGCATTTTTTTGATGGACATTTAAATGAAATTTTTTATTAGTTAAGACTATGTTTGGTGTAATTTTATCGTCTTGTTTAAAATAATTTTCATTATTTCCTATGCACATTTTTAATACAAGTCCTTTAGGAATCATATTGTACATTGAAAACCACTCGATAAATTTTATTAATTTTCTATGTATTGAAAAATTTTTAATTTTCTTTCCAATTTCTTTTATCTTTATTTTTTTATTATCTGTGTCCTTGAATTCCCAAATAACACCTATTTCCTTCTTTTTTCCAAAAGGAATCTCCACTATGTCTCCTACGTTATATCTTTTTTTCGATTCAAGATTGTAAGTAAAAGGAAAGTTAAATATTTTTGGTAGTAAAACTTGTGCTTTCATAACAGAATAGTAATTGAAATTTTTTTAATTAAAAATGAATTGGTCTTTTATCAACAGCCAATGCTGCTTCTTTTATTGCTTCTGTGTGAGTTGGGTGGGCATGACACGTTCGAGCTATATCCTCTGCACTTGCCCCAAATTCCATAGCTAATGCCATCTCGGCAATCATATCTCCGCAATGAGGTCCGATGATATGTACGCCTAAAATCTTATCCGTATTGCTATCAGCTAGTATTTTAACAAATCCGTCTGTTTCATTATTTACTTTTGCTCTTGAATTTGCAAGAAAAGGAAACTTACCTACCTTATAAATTTTTTTTTCTGATTTAAGTTGTTCTTCGGTTTTTCCAACTGTTGCAACTTCTGGTGAAGTGTAAACAACACTAGGAATTACATCGTAGTTAACGTGCCCTGCTTGACCAGCTATTATTTCTGCTACCGCTATGCCCTCATCTTCTGCCTTATGCGCTAACATTGGGCCTTTGATAACATCTCCTATTGCATAAATATTTTTTAATGATGTTTGTAATTTTTTATTAACCTCAATTCTTCCTTTGTCATCTTTTTTAATACCGATTTTTGAAAGATTTAAACCATCAGTGTACGGTTTCCTTCCCACTGAGACTAACACTTTATCACATTCCACTCTTTCTCTAGCTGCTGTTGTATTGTTTGTGTAATCAACAACAACTTTATTTTTTACATTTATAACTGCTGTTACTTTGTTGTTTAATTTAAAGTTAATTCCCTGTTTAGATAATATTTTTTTAAACTCATTCGATACCTCTTTATCCATTCCAGGCGTTATAAAATCTAAATATTCAATTACAGTAACCTTAGAGCCCAGCCTTGACCATACTGACCCCATTTCAAGACCTATATAACCACCACCAATAACAATAAGATCTTGAGGAACTTTAGAAAAAGATAATGCTCCAGTTGAAGAAACTATATTTTTTTCATCAATTTCTATTCCTGGTAGAGAAGTTGGGGAAGAACCAGTTGCTATTACAATATTTTTTGCAGTGTAAGAATTTTTTTTTCCATTTTCATAAACTACCACATCTTTTTCTGAAAAAAGAACACCCTTACCTTTAAGATAAGTCACTTTATTTTTTTTAAATAAAAACTCCACACCCTTAGTTAAAACCTGTACAGATTTTTCTTTATTGGACATCATTTTACTTACATTCAATTTTATATCGCTTATTTCTATTCCTTGGTTACTAAAGTCCTTTTTTGCTTTATGATAATTTTCTGAGAGATTTAATAAACTTTTTGAGGGAATACATCCTACATTAAGACATGTTCCTCCCAGTGCACCTCTTGATTCTACGCATGCAGTTTTAAGCCCTAGTTGTGCTGCTCTTATAGCGCAAACATACCCTCCCGGGCCGCCGCCAATTATGATTACATCAAAATTATTTTCCATTGTTAGATGTTGAGGAAAAGTCTCTTTGGTTGCTCTAAGGACTCTTTGACTATTTTTAAAAATGATACCGCTTCTTTTCCATCTATTATTCTATGATCATATGATAAGGCTAAATACATAACAGGTCTTACTTCAACATTTCCATCAACAACAACGGGTCTTTGAACTATATTGTGCATTCCCAAAACAGCTGATTGAGGTGGATTTAATATTGGTGTTGATAACATTGAACCGTATATTCCACCATTCGTAATGGTAAAAGTTCCTCCTTGCAAATCATCTATGGTAATTTTTCCATCACGAGCCTTCTCTCCCAATTTACCAATATTTTTTTCAATATCTGCAAATGACATTTCGTCTGTTTCTCTGAGAACTGGCACTACTAAACCTCTATCAGTTCCAACAGCTATACTTATATTATAATAATTTTTATAAACTATCTCATCACCTTGAATCTCAGCGTTTATAACTGGAAAATTTTTTAATCCTATAACGCAAGCTTTCACAAAAAATGACATAAAGCCAAGTTTTACTGCATACTTATTTTGAAATTCTTCTTTATATTGATTTCGCATAGCAATTACTTCACTCATATCAACTTCGTTAAAGGTAGTTAACATTGCTGCATTTTCTTGAGCTTCTTTTAATCTTTTGGCAATTGTTAATCGTAATCTTGTCATTTTAATTCTTTCTTCTGGACCATGTTTAATTTTTCTCTCTGAAGAAGATGGTTTAGATCCCATTAAACTCATGATATCTTCTTTTAAAATAACACCATGTTTTCCTGAACCTTCAATTTTATTTAAATCTACTTTACCTTCTGCGGCCATTTTTCTTGCAGCTGGGGAAACGGATGGCTTTTGGCTTTTTACTTTTTGATTTTTCTTTACTTTTTTTTCTTCATGAAAATCATCTAATACTAATGCTTCTTCTTCCTTTAGTTTTAACGGTTCAGTTTCTTCTTCTTTAAAAAGTTTAATAGTTTCTTCTTTGGGCTCTTTTAAAATTTTAGTTTTTTTCTTTGGTGGAGAATAATTTTTTGCCTCTTTAGCGCTTTTTGAAATTTCTTTAGCAGATCCGTTTATCACACCAAGCAAAGCACCAACATTAACGGTTTCACCTTCTTTTACTGATATGCGTTCTAAAACACCATTCGATGGTGCAGGAACTTCAACATTTACTTTGTCTGTTTCTAATTCTACAATAGGTTCATCAGCAGATACTTTTTCACCTTGACTTTTTAGCCATTTTGAAACTGTAGCTTCTGTTATTGACTCACCTAAAGTTGGTACTAATATTTTTTCAGACATTAATTAAACTTTCTTAACACCTTTTCTAATATTTCATTTTGCTCTGCAAGATGTTTTTTTAGATATCCACTAGCTGGAGATGCTCCAGGTTTTCTACCAATATACTCAATCTCCTTGTTTTCTGCTTTTATATAATTTAGGCTCCATTGAATATAATTTCTTACAGTATTCCATGCACCCATATTTTTAGGTTCTTCTTGACACCAAAAAAATTCAGATTTTTTTTTAAATCGTTTTAACTCTTTAGCAAGTGTTTTTACAGGAAATGGATATAATTGTTCTATTCTTATAATAAATACATTTTTATTTTTATTTTTTTCTCTTGCTTGAAGAAGATCAAAATAAATTTTTCCTGAGCAAATAACTACTTTCTTTATTTTTTTATCTTCCGCAAGTTTGATTAAGTCATTTTTCTTGG
>Ga0114993_10005700_pt1 | contig 11932 bp, 13 predicted proteins | sample ArcticOcean_MG_C_FD_87042 | JGI IMG/M metagenome (GOLD analysis project Ga0114993, IMG submission 87042) | Marine microbial communities from western Arctic Ocean - ArcticOcean_MG_CB2_150 | ecosystem: Environmental > Aquatic > Marine > Oceanic | place: Arctic Ocean: Canada Basin | collected...
CATGCGTATATATATATTTACTAATTAATAAATTATTTTTCTAGAATTCTTTTGCCATCTTTATAAGTAGCTTTGTATGTTAATCGTCCATTTTTATTATACCATTCCCACGAGCCATTCGGTTGGTCATTCTTATAGTTTGCCTTTAGTGATAACTGCCCATTTTCGTGATAAGATTTGGATATACCCTCTCGCTTTCCTTGTTCGTATATTGCTTTTATCAAAAAACCATTTTTGTTAATCCCACTCACAGCTCCAGTAAAAGGGACGTGACTGAATTTTTTGTATGTTATTCCATTAGTTTTAACTATATCTTTTGGCGATATGCTATCTGCCTGGACATTTAAAAAATTGACATAAAATATTATTGTAAGAAATATGAATACAAGTTTTTTCATAAAATAAATTATCTTAAATATATTTTTATTAATGCCGATAGGTCGGGTCTAATTTATCAAGAATTCGTTGTAGCGCTGTAAAATGTCTGTGAGCTAGTTTAGGTTTTTCTAAAACATTCTGTTGTCGTGTATTTTGTCGGACTTGTTCTGATAAGTTTCGAAGATTTTTACCTTGTGATTTTGCTAATACCTGCACCATCGCTGCACGTTCAAGGTAGTAAAGGTCGTTAAACGCATCTGCTACTGTTGGCCCCGTCACTATGATCCCGTGGCTTGCCATAAAGAGAATAGATTTATCACCAATCTGGTGTGCAATTCTATTCCCTTCGTCATTATCTAAAACAAGTCCAGTGTAATTATCATCGTAAGCAATTTTTCCGTCAAATAAGAGAGCATTTTGCTCCACCATTTCAAGTCTGCCATTTTCTAATAGGGTAATTGATGTTGCGTAAGGCATATGTGTGTGTAAGACGCAAACGGCGTTTGGCGTTTCTAGATGTATTCTACTATGAATAAAGAATGCAGTATCTTCTACTTCATTATCTCCCTCTAATATTTCACCTTTTTCATTACATAAAACCAAAGAAGATGCAGTGATTTCTGACCAATGCCAACCGTAGGGATTAATTAAAAAACGATTTCCACGCATAATCCCATCGTTATCAGGAACAGAAAGGGAAAAATGATTGTCTACTCCCTCGTGTAAATTTAGCCTTGCCGCCCATCGAAGAGCACAAGCTAGGTCAATCCTATTTTGTTTTAGATTAGAGTTCATAATTTCTGTATTCCATTTTAGCTAATACCTAACTACTTTTGAGAGATATTGTAAGTATCTGTAAATCTAAATTATAAATATTTTGAATTTAGCTTGCCTATCCATATAAGTTATTAAGGAATCTAGCATTAGATGGCAGATGTATTGTTAGACGAGTAGAGATCTCAGTAAATCAGCATTTGAGGGATCTGACTTAAGTTCGCCACGTTCAATTTGATGGGCAATTTCTACTAGTTTAGAGTTAATCGGAGCTACGCCCCCAAGTTTAGCTTGTTCTTGGACAACAAGGCCATTGATGTCATCGACTTCGGCTCGTCGACCCTTTATCCAGTCTTGCAACGTTGTCACTTTGGTGTCGGGTAGTGTCCAGTTACTTAGAACTTTATCAAGAAGAACTGTCGCATAATGGTCCGGATCATTTTCCTCGATACGCTTGTCTCCGAAAATTGGAACGAGGTCATAGCCGAGTGCTAGTCCTGTTCTGATTGCCTCTTTTCCTGCAGCTTTCATAACTTCTTGTATGCCTGGTAATTTGACTGCCTCAGCAAGTGGAAGGTTTAGAATGGAGGATGGAAGAAACTCTGACGAATTTACGACTAGCTTCATCCACTTTGCAGATCGTATGTCCTGTCGGATCTCAACTATACCAGCATGACGTAAAACACTGGCCACTTCTTCCTCCCGGCCATAAGTGGAACTATCATAAGCGCCTATACCGAACCAGGTTCCAGTTGGTCCCGTCTGACGCCCTATAACCCCAGGTTCAAACATAAATGCTGCGACTTCAATCACTGCGCCAATAGTGCGTTCAGCACCCATGATAGATGCGATATCATCCATCGTCATACCATTTTGTAAACCAACAACCAGTCCTTTCTGAGCAACCAGTGGTTTAATTAATTCACATGCCCATCGAGTATCGTAGGCTTTAACGCAGATAAAGACGAGGTCAAATAAATTTTGTAGCGTGGCTACCTCGCACACATGAATTACGTCGGGCTTTGTGGTTAATGTTTCTTCTGGCATTTCTACTTTTAGACCGTTGGCACGCATAGCCTCGACATGGGCTGGCCACTGCTCAATAAATGTAACATCAAGTCCAGCACGGATCATATCCGATCCAAAGGCTGCTCCATTAGCTCCTGTCCCCACAACTGCAATTTTCTTTACAGTCATTAATCTATCCTTTGTTAATAGTTATTTAATCAGCTGGTATGGACTTAGGAATTGAGACAAATTTAAAAAAAAGTCTCGCAGATAACTAAGTAAAAGTTAAGTGTCCGGAAGTTATTAAAATAGGGGACTACAGATTATGTATATTCCAAGTAATAAGAGGCAGATAAAAAATACATGCCTAAAATGTACCTCCGATAATTTTTTTCTTATCTGTTGCCCAAGAATCATTCCTACGATTGCCGGTATCAACGCAAAGCCGGACAATATACTTATCTCAGTCGTCAGTAAATTATTGCTTTGTAAAGCAAAAGTTAGTGCAAGTGTTGATAAGGTAAAGAGTATCCCCATAGCTTGGATAAGCATATCTCTGGGCAGCCCAATTGCCTGTAGAAACATAACTCCAGGCACAACAAATGAACCAGTTAGTCCTGTTAGGATCCCATTGATTGACCCTGCTAATGGACTAATTCTGAGTTCTTGACGCCTATCTAGGATAAACTGAAAACCCACCAAGCTAATAGCAGAGTAAAACACTAAAAGAATGCCAAGAAGTGAAGAAAGAAAATATAGATTAAAATGTAATAACCCGATAGCCCCTATAAATACTGTTGCTGAGGCAAATGTAAAGAATATCCATAGTCGCTTTATTATAATTTTACCGTGCCCCCCAACAATTGCTTGCCAAAAATTAGTAACAAAAGATGGAATAATTAGGAGACCCATGGCTTCTTGTAGTCCAATTGTCATGGTTAAAAGACCAAGGCTAACGATTGCTAAACCAAGGCCAATCACCCCTTTTACGGTACCTGCAATAAGGAATGTTGCGATAATTGTTATAATGGTAAAAGTGTCAAACATCTAAAATATATAAGGTTTGCATGTATTGATTGCTCATTTAACTTTGTTAAGTTTTGAAAAGCTATTATAATTCAATCTACTAAATCGTATTTAATATATTGTCTTTGTTAAGTATAAACTACCTCGTTAGTGCACGTTTTCGTGTGTATTGATAAAAGATATAATTGGGAGTTGTAGTATGGATCAGACAAGCATAGGAAAAAATTCGTTATCGATGGACAAGGATGACTTAGAATCTTCCTATGTACCATCTCTCCAACTTACGGAAGGTCAGTCGGCACCTATAGCGGCAAATGGTGGTTTGTCCTTCATGTCATTTGAAAAAGATGGAGACGCAGGGACTTCTGCGGCTATTGAGGCAGCTTTGACCCAGGTTGCAGAGGGGCAGGGAAAACAGGTTGTTGACATAATCGAGAGTTCTCCGCCAGGCCCTATTGAAACTAAGTGGGGTATAGGTTTTCGAGACTACGATGAGTGTGTAGAATATATCCGAGCGAATAACATTGGATCTTCTAAAGATGCAATGGCTTTGCCATTGTCTTACACAGTTTTTGAGCAGCCTACCTATTCCATTGTTCCTTCAAATTCGCTGTGGAATGATTCAAATCGGTTAACGGAAACTGAATTACTGCGTAAAAACGAAGATGAAAACAGGCTTCGAAATCTTTATTTCCCCCAGGTGTTGCGCGATGCTCGTAACATAGGAAAGTACTACCCTGGTCTATCTCCAAATAGTGCTGAATGTATGGATCGACTAGGACTGTCTTGTGCCCGTCTAGATTCAAAATGTGATGATTTTTATAATTCTGAAGAAGTCGAGCGTATATTTTATCCTGAAATAGAGCAGTTGCTTTTAGATTTCTTTCCAGAAGCTACTGATGCACTAGTGTTTAACCACGATATCTTTGACAAAGACTATAAGGGTGATAGGACCGAAAATCAAGAATCTAAAAACCCAGGTGTGAATGCTAATTACGTTAATCTTGTTCATAATGACCTAAACGACAATAGCGGTCGGGTGAGGTGTCGTGAGTTACTAACCAGAAACCTTAGAAACTTTGGAAGAGAGCAGCACTACACTGAAGCAGAGGCCGACGCTAAGATGTCGCGAAGGTTTGTATCAATCAACCTTGCTAAACCTATGGAGACGGTGGAGCAATTTCCTTTTGTGCTTTGTGCTTGGCCTTCTTTTTCTGAACAGCCATATATTAATAACTATCGCATCTATGATGATCGGGTGGGAGAGACAACTCGTTTCACTTATAGCCCGGATCATGAGTGGTACTGGTTTCCTAGGCAAACCCCGAATGAAGTCTCGATGCTTAAGTGTTACGTCTCTGTTTTAGATGGATCAGTTTCGCGTTGGTCATTTCATAGTGCATGTATTGATCCGACAGTCCCGCTAGATGCTCCTTGTCGTAAGAATGTCGTAGTGCGTTCATTTGTTTTCTTTTAAGTAAATTAGTTATAATTTATTAAAATTTAATATAATATATGTTTATTGCTAATAGTTAATCATCTGCTTTATATATTAAGTATTAGTTATGTTGACAGTTCTTATACTAACTTACCGTTTCTGTAGGTTCTTTTGCTGCCTAACTGACCTTCATCGTCATAGTATTCATATGGGCCATTTAACTCGCCATCTTTGTAACTTTTTTTTACAAAAAATCCATCTTCATCTTTACCTTCGACCTTACCTGTTATGGGAACATCAGTGAATTTTATGTACTTGAGTCCATTTCTTTCTACTAAATCTTCTATAGATACTTTGGGGGTTTGTTCGTTTAATTTTTCATATATAAATCCAAGTTGTTTTGTAATGTGATTGCTAGCGTAAAGAAGCAATACTATCTGTCCTAATACTATCCATTCAAACAAACCCATTTTAATATTCCTTCTTGTAAATCACTCATTAGGTTAGGGATCGAAACGTTTATTATAAATGCCTTAAGAATGCATTTATTAAAATAAAATGATATATATATGCGTAATATCTTCGGCAACAGCTAGGTGTCTTAGATGTTACAAGTTATTAGCTCTTGGGTAGTGCTTTTTCGCAGATTTCACGAGCACGTTTGTTAGCTTTTTTGATATCTATAGAGAGACCCTCTCGAAACGCTAGAAGAGCTGGAGTCTGTCGTGATTCATGGGTTATATAGCCAAAAGGTCGGTAGGGTCCGGGTAGTCGAAATGGTAATATGGAATAGATGGTTGATTCAACTAGGCTACCTGCTACTAGATCAGGAAGAACGGTCAGCATATCGGAGTTTTCCATGACTGCCTGCATGGCTTCTGCTGAATTACTCTCAAATGAAGGCACGTCAATATAGTCAACTCCAACCGCCGTAAGTGCCAATCTTGTGTCTCGATTTAGTAGGCTTTCTCTGCCATGAGTAATCCACCGTGCCTGAGATAACATGTCCGGCGTAATTATTTTCTTAGAAAGCAATGGATGACCTGCACGACAAACGATTACATTTTCCCCTTTTGTCAAACGCTCGACAATTAGATTTGCAATTCCTTCAATGACATCAACTGGTGCCATAATCAAATCGAGAGTTCCTTCTACTAGTTGTTTCAGAAGTGAAGGTCCGTAGTCATTCTGCAGAATAATGCGGATATCGGGATGTAGCTCAAGCCATGACGCGATAAAACCTGATGCTACGCTTTGGCTATGAAAAGGAGGTGCTCCGATTCTTAGTTCGCCTTGTTCGCCTGATGAAACCCTGCTGGCAATCTGTAAAACCTGATTGGTCGAAGTGCGGATAGATCGACCATAGTTCGCAAGTTCGGCACCGACAGTAGTTGGTGTTACGGGATTTCTTCGTGATTCGAAAAGAGGTGTACCTAGTAGTGCCTCCAGATTACTAGCCATTCGGCTTAGAGCAGGTTGACTAGTGTTCAAGTGGTCTGCTGCGGCCGTGAATGAACCATGATCTATAATTTCAGTGAACTGAATGAGGTGTTTAGGATCTATTATCATATCATTATGATATGTATATATAAGCAATTATATATTTTCAATCTAATTCGCTTGGTATAGTCTAGTTATGTTAATACCGTGGAATCGGTTCTATAAAAACTAAGGGAGGAAAAGATGCGTCTTATGTCACGCCTTACGCTCGGGTCTGTAATGTTAGTTGCGGTTTTGTCGCTACCAGGTATTGCTCATGCGAAAACACGTATTCTGGTCAACTGTTTTTGGCCACCCCAACACTACGTATGTACTAAGATTTTACCAACCTGGGGTAAGTGGGTTAAAGAAGCGACCGAAGGTCGTGTTTCTATTCAGATACCTCCGAAGTCGCTGGCATCACCACCTGAACAATGGGGTTCAGTGGAGAAGGGTATTGCTGACGCTGCTGTACAGTTTAACGGTTTCGTAGCAAACCGAGTTGCTGGACCGCTTGTAGCAATGCAGCCGTTCGTTGCTAGCGCAGATGCGCCTGCAATGTCACAGGCACTTTGGGAGACTTACCAAAAGCATTTTCCCAATGAATACAAAGGTGTTCATGCCCTTTCAATGTGGGTAATAACACCGGCTGAGGTATATAGCCAAAATGATACACCAATCAATTCCATTGACGATTTAAAATCTCGTAAGATATGGGCTTTACCTGGTACTGTTGCCAACTTAATGAAGAAGGTTGGAGTTGGCGTGGTTGCCGGCCCTGCGGTCCAAGCAAATGAGGTAATATCACGTGGTGTAGTTGATGGCCATATCGGCCTGAGTCCAGTTTCAATTGCAGCTTTCCAACTTGCACCATATACGAAGTCTATGACTAGATTTAAAACACGAATTTATTCGACAAGTTTCTCTTTTGTCATAAATGAAAAGAAGTGGGCAGAAATTTCATCAGCTGATCAGAAATCAATTATGGCTGTTAGTGGTCCAAAATTCGGACGCATGGCGGCTGAATTCTGGGTCAAAGGCGACAAGGCTGCGTTTAAGAAGTTCAGTTCGGAATGGGATATTAAAGTTTATGACGCCAATCCGGCCTTTGAGCAGTCACTTAAGGACCAATCAAAGTTTCTTACCGAACGCTGGATCAAAAAAGCCAATGGCAAGGGTATTGATGGTCAGGCTACTTATGACTTTTATGTTCGACGCGTTGGAGAACTTTCAAAGTTTTAGGTTATTAAACTTTAAGTGAACTTTAACTTGGGAGAGTACGATATGCAGTCCGTCGCACGCGCCGTACTGCCTCGTATTCTCTCGGTTCTCGAAAACATTTCTGCTGTCCTATTATTCCTAATGATGGGCTTAACGTTTATTGACGTTATAGGACGATATTTCTTTACAGCGCCGATCTTTGGTGCTGCGGAAATGATCCAATTTCTACTGGCCATGACAATTTTTGGAGGGCTTAGTCTTGTTAATGCACGTGATAGCCATATTACAGTGGAGCTGTTTGAACCGTGGCTACAACGTCGTATTCCTCGACTGCAACCTTTAATGGTTCAAGCATTTTCGGTTGTAGTGATGGGGATTATAGCCTGGCAGCTAACGAAATTCGCTATCGAGGCTCATCAGATTGGTAGTTTTACCGTTGTACTAGAATGGCCGCTTGTTGTAGTGGCTGGGAGCGTCGCTGGACTTTCGGTAGTTAGCCTAGTTGCACAAATACTGGGTTTGTTTATAGCGAATAAATCTGGCTTTCTAGGCGAAAATGGAGACTCTTGGTGAGTACGGCCCTGATAGGGTTTGGAACTCTACTTCTGCTATGTTTCTTTGGGTTTCGCGTAGGGTTTGCTACATTATTTGTAGGACTTGTTGGTTTCGCATTTCAGCGTGGCTGGTCGCCCGCACTGTCCATGACAGGCCAGCAAATTATGGATGATGCGATGTCTTATAATTTAAGCGTCATCCCCTTATTCATATTGATGGGAGTGTTTATCTATCGGGCCGACATTTCTCGTGATCTTTATACTGCAGCGTATTCCGGTTTGGGCCGGTTCCGCGGAGGATTAGCTCTTTCAACTGTTGTAGCCTGTGCTGGTTTTTCTGCCGTTTCGGGATCATCTGTAGCCACAGCAGCAACTATGACCCGTGTAGCTATGCCACCAATGAGAAAGTATAACTATCACGATAGCCTATCATCTGGCACGATTGCAGCAGGTGGTACTCTTGGTATTATGATTCCTCCTTCTGTTCCACTAGTAATATATGGAATAGTAGCTGAACAAGATATTGGAAAGTTGTTCATTGCCGGAATACTTCCGGGAATTCTTCTTGTTGCACTGTTTATGGGAGCAGTAGCTATAGTAGTACGCTTAGATCCTGAAGCAGGTCCAGCGGGTGAACCTTTGGATAAAGAAGAGGCGCGTAGAGCACAACGTGCTGTTTGGCCTGTACTTGCATTATTTGTTTTGGTGCTTGGCGGTATTTATGGAAAGTTTTGTACTCCCACTGAAGCCTCCGGTATCGGCGCTTTTGGTGCTGCTGTGATCGCTTTCTATAGAGGACATCTGAGAACTTTCGGAGAATGGCGAGCATCTCTGGTTGAAGCTGCACGTACTACAGCCACACTATTTATTGTAATTTTTGGAGCGTTAGTATTTGCACAGTTTATTAACCTTTCGGGATTGCCTTACGACCTCGTAGATATTGTTGATACTTATCAATTTTCAGGAACGCAACTTGTGGTCTTTGTAGCATTTATTGCAATATTAATGGGGATGATTTTTGAATCGATTGGTATCCTTTTACTTCTTGTACCGGTTTTTCTCCCATCTTTGTTTGCCGCGGAGGTTGACATGATATGGTTTGGAATCATCGTTGTATTAGTTACAGAACTTGGTTTAATAACACCACCGATAGGGATGAATGTCTTTGTTGTGCGTTCGGTTATGCCAGATATTAGATTGGGGCACATATTTCGTGGAGTGATATCCTTTATCGTTGCGGATTTGATTGCTCTCATTCTTGTATTTTTATTACCCGCTATTGCGGTTTTTCTACCGTCATTAATGTAGTGTTGGGTTAAATTATTTGTTGGAGAGTTTGATGGGAAAATTACGTAACGTTCTCTGGATCATGGCAGATCAGCTTCGCTGGGATTATCTATCGTGTTACGGACACCCACATTTACATACTCCAAATATGGATAGTCTTGCCGAGAAGGGTGTGCGGTTTAATAAGGCCTATGTCCAGTCTCCGATCTGCGGACCTTCCCGGATGAGTTTCTATACGGGACGTTATGTACGTAGTCATGGTGCGACTTGGAATGGTTTTCCGCTTCGTGTGGGTGAACCTACTTTAGGAGACCATTTACGTGATATTGGTGCGGAATGTGTGCTCGTTGGTAAGACACATATGATTCCGGACATGGAAGGGATGAAGAGACTTGGTATCAGTCCGGAATCAATCATTGGAGTTCATACATCTGAATGTGGCTTTACTCCTTACGAGCGAGATGATGGCCTCCATCCAGAAGGCATATACGATAAAAATCCTCCATATAATGAATACCTACGTCAACAGGGGTTTGATGGAGAAAACCCTTGGGAAGAATGGGCAAATTCTGCTGAGGATAAAGACGGTTCACTATTGTCAGGATGGCTTCTAAAAAATTCTGATAAGGCCGCTCGAGTGCCTGAAGAGCATTCGGAAACAACATATCTAACAAATAGCGGTATCGAGTTTATAAAAAATTCAGGTGAGAAACCCTGGCTCTGTCATCTCTCTTATATTAAGCCGCACTGGCCTTATATTGTTCCTTCACCTTACCATAACATGTATGGGCCCAAACATATCATACCACCGGTGCGCTCCAATGCAGAACGCATGACTGATCATCCAGTCTACAAAGCATGGCAAAACCATCGGGTCTGCAAAGCTTTTTCACGTGATGAAGTTCGCGAATGTGTTGTTCCTGCTTATATGGGGTTAATTAAGCAACTTGATGATCAGCTTGGACGTCTTTTTACATTTCTTGAGCAGTCTGGTCGAATGGATGATACTATGGTTGTTATGTCTTCTGATCATGGAGACTATCTTGGAGATCATTGGCTCGGAGAAAAAGATTTGTTTCACGATGTTTCAGCACGGGTGCCATTAATTGTTTATGATCCACGTGAAGAAGCAGATGTAAGCCGTGGTACTGTAAATAATGATCTTGTGGAGGGTATCGATTTAGCTCCGACATTTCTTGAACTCATGGGTGGGCAAGCGAAACCTCATATTCTTGAGGGACGGTCGCTAGTTCCGTTGCTAGAAGGACGTAAGGATAAATGGCGAAAATACGCAATTTCTGAATATGATTATTCGACCCGGCAATCACGATTGGAGCTTAAGATTGATCAAGCAGATGCACGACTATTAATGATATTTGATGGACGTTGGAAATACATACATGCTGAGGGTTTTCGTTCGATATTATTTGATCTTGAGAACGATCCAGATGAACTTATCGATTTGGGTGCTAGTCCAGATCATAAACGAACTCGCGCGCGTTTACATGAAGCACTTTTTTCCTGGACGCGTCAGCACCATAACAGAATTACTCGAACACCACAGCAGATCAATAAGATGGCAGCAGCTGGAGAGCCACCAGGAATCCAGATTGGTTTCTGGGACGAAGAGGAATTAAGGGAGTCTGGTCGTAAGAGTATGCACCCTCCGGTGAACCTCTAGTTATAAAACACCTTAAATATAGGAGAGCTAACTTTGGCAAAACATTCTAATGTAGTCCGTTTTATAGTTAAAAAAGGTAATCAAAACGAATTTATAAGAGCATTTGATAATTTTCCTAATTGTAAGGGACTTCTGTCGCACACATTAATACAAACAGGAGAAAATTCCTTCTGTTCCTTCGGGGTGTGGAAAGATAAAGATTCTATGGATAATGCTATGTCAGATATGATTGCTTTATTAAACGCGAGTAGGCATTTATTGGAAGAGATTTCATCAGAATTGGGTGTGACGGACCCAGTTTCTGGCTCAATAGTTTTCGAACAGGATTTGACCAATTAAGTTAGACTAATTGCTATAAATGATGAGTATGCTGGTACGTTTCTGATTTTTCGGATTAGTCACTACTAATCCATCTAATTAAACATTAGTAGTTAAATGGTATATACTCATCGTGTTTCCAGGTGCCTTTTGAGGATAATTTACCATTCTCGTAATATGACTCCCAGAGACCGTGTTCATCTTCAACTACCAATGTGCCGGTAAAGGGAACATCAGTCAATTTTTTGTAAGTAGTTCCGCTGCGCTTTTCTAAATCAGATAAAGACAAAGTTTCACCTATAGCAATTGATGAAGTTAAACAGAATAAGGTAGTTATAAATATAACAATTAGTTTTTTCATAATAAAACCTCACGATATATCTGTTTCATAGTATCTGTACGGTACCAATATTCTATTGGATCATTTTGAATGATTACTAGTCTGATATTTTTGTACTGTTTTTATAAGTCCCTGTGTATTTCTGGTTTAAGCGACCATCTGAATAATAAGATTCCCAACGTCCTTCCTATTTTCCATTTTTAAATGATCCTTTAAACCATAATTGACCATTTTTATGGTAGGATTCGTAGGGACCTACAACTTCACCGTTCTTATAAGTTTTTTTAAAAAGATATCCATCATGCTTTTACCATTTACGGAACCAGAGAAGGGAGTGTTCAAGAGCTTTTTATAAATTATCCCACTTCGCTTTTCTAAATCCGAAGTAGAAACAGTTTCACTCAACGCAGTTGAGGTTGTTAGGAAAA
>Ga0114993_10005702_pt1 | contig 11921 bp, 11 predicted proteins | sample ArcticOcean_MG_C_FD_87042 | JGI IMG/M metagenome (GOLD analysis project Ga0114993, IMG submission 87042) | Marine microbial communities from western Arctic Ocean - ArcticOcean_MG_CB2_150 | ecosystem: Environmental > Aquatic > Marine > Oceanic | place: Arctic Ocean: Canada Basin | collected...
TAATGGCATCTACATTTCTAATGTGGGATAGAAATTTATTTCCTAACCCTTCACCTTTGCTCGCTCCTTTAACTAAACCTGCAATATCAACAAATTCAATTACAGTTGGAATAATGCTATCCGATTTAATATATCTGTTAATTTCTAATAATCTGACATCTGGGACAGAAACTATTCCAACATTAGGCTCAATAGTACAAAACGGATAATTGTTTGCAGGTATATCTGATGATGTCAAAGCATTGAAAATAGTTGATTTACCAACATTAGGAAGACCGATAATTCCAACTTTCATATTATTTCTTTCATTAGTTACTAATCTTTGAATTATATCATTAATAATCAGTATTTTATAATAAGAATTATATCTTTAATTATAAAAGGATTATAATATGAATGATTGGGCATTAATATTAGGTGCTTCCAGTGGCATTGGGGCAGCTTGTGCTAAAGCATTAGCAGAAAAAGGAATTAATATTTATGGGATATATTTAAGAAAAAAGCAGTCATATATAGATGAACTAGTTAACGATTTATCTAAATATGGGGTAAAAATCATTTATAAAAAAGCCAATGTCGCTAATGAAAATAACATTAATGATATCATTAGTGACCTTAAAACACAGGATAATATTAGGGTCAAAATGTTAATACATTCTATTGCATTTGGTACACTAAAAAATATGATTACTAATGATGGAAGTGGGCTTAATAAAAAAAATATTGATATGACTCTTGATGTAATGTGTAATAATTTGATATACTGGTCACAAGGACTCTATAAAGAAAATTTATTGAAATCTGGTAGTCATATATTAGCTATGACAAGTTCTGGTGGAAGAAAAAATTGGAATAGCTATGGAGCCGTAAGCTTAGCTAAAGCGGGCATAGAATCTGTATGCAGACAGCTAAGTATTGAGCTTGCTCATAAGGGAATTGCTGTTAATGCAATTCAAGCAGGAGTTACAGATACGCCAGCTTTAAGAAAAATTCCAGGTTCAGATATAATGATTGAAACAGCATTAAAAAATAATCCACATGAAAGATTAACTACGCCTGAAGATATTGGAGAAATAGTACAATTATTATCATCTTATGAATCGAGTTGGATGACAGGAAATGTTCTTAGAGTTGATGGTGGAGAAGATATTACAGGCTAATTGCTTATTTTCTTGTTCTTTCCAAAATATACTTTATTATTTTGTTTCCATTTTTTTACGAACCAGTGCTAAAACTTCTCTATATTCTGGGTTAGGAATTAATGATAGTGCATTTAAAATTTGTTGCTCAGCTTGATTATAAAAAGTCATTTTTGCATATGTAATTCCCAAATTAAATTGAGCTTGAGCTAAGAGCTCTATGGATTCTAGTGATCTATTATTCTGTTCTGCTAATAAATATTGTACTTTATTAAACTCTACTATTGCATCCTCTAATTTATTCCAATCATATAATTGAATCCCTCGCTCCATAGCCATTTCAGCGTCAGATTTACAACTCATAAATAATAAGGGTATTAATAAATAAAGTAATTTATACATAATAAAAAATTAAATTTTAATCATTATAGTTTAATAAAAATCAATGAACTATTACAGCTCTTTTATTACTTCCTCTATGGCATTTAATAATATATTAATTTGATCTTCAGTAATAGTCAGCGCAGGAGCGAGCCTTACTGTACTATGATGGGTCTCTTTTGCATAAATGCCCTTATCAAGCAAACTTACAGACACTTTATGCCCATCTAGATATTTTTCATTATGCATTTCAAATGCCGTTAATAAACCTTTCCCCCTCACTTCCTTAATTTTATCAGGAAAATTATTTTTGATTTGATTAAGACCATCAATGAGTTGGCTTCCTCTGATTTCTGCATTCTGTGATAAATTTTCATCAATTAAAGTTTTGATAGCATAAATTCCTACTACAGATGCCAAAGGATAACCTCCAAATGTTGACCCTTCAGATCCAGGTGTAAGTACACCGATAACATCATCCCTTCCTGCAACAAATGAGACGGGAAGAATACCTCCTCCTGCGGCCTTTCCACACCCCATAATATCTGGTTTAACATCATATAATTGATGAGCAAAGTTTTTACCGGTACGACCAAATCCTGTTTGCACCTCATCAAAAGCTAAAAGTATATTATGCTTCTTGCATAATTTTTCAACTCTGGGCCAATAATCAGCATCTGGTATTATAACCCCTGCTTCTCCTTGAATAGGTTCTACTGAGTAAGCAGCAATGTATTCTCCTTTTTTTTCAAATAATAATTTTAAAGCATCAAAATCATTAAATGGAACCAGCTCTATTCCCGGTAAGAACGGGCCAAAATTATTCCGAGTATCAGGATCATCAGACATAGAAGTAGCTGCCATTGATCGACCATGAAAATTCCCTGTAGCTCCTACTATAATACATTTATTATGTGGTATTTTTTTAATTTCGTATCCCCATCGTCTACATATTTTAAATGTTAATTCCCAAGATTCTACGCCTGCTACCTTTGGGACTATTCTATCCATTTCCGTAAATGCTGAAGCTGCTAATAAAAAACCACTCATATACTTATGACGTATAGAACGTGGGACTGTTGGAATTTTTTCTTCTTGTAAATGATGTACAACAGCATCTACTATCGTCTTATTCAATTGGCCTTGATTAACTGCGGAATAGCAACATAACCCATCTAATAATTCCTCCTCAACATAATTTGAAATGTTATCATTAGATGGTTTCCTACATATTAAAGTAGAAGAATCTTTAACATGGGATACTACTACATTTTCTAGAGGACTATAATTTTGTCCTCCTTTTAATAATTCGATTTTTTCATGATCCTTAGGAGATAAATCTCCTAATCTTATATCATTAATTTTTATATTATCTCCATATCCACTAATTTTTAATTCATTCACTTTTTAATTCTCCTTTTCTGTAATAATTCAGCAATTAAAAATCCCATTTCTAGGCTTTGTTCATTATTAAGTCGTGGGTCGCACGCTGTTTGATAATGCTCAGTTAAATTAATATCTTGGATATTATTAATTCCTCCAATACACTCTGTAACATTATCTCCTGTTAATTCAAAATGTACACCCCCCGGGATTGTTTGATACTCATTATGAATATTAAAAAAATACTCTAGTTCTTGTTTAATTGTATCAAAATTTCTTGTCTTTAATCCAGTTTTTGTTTGAATCGTATTACCATGCATTGGATCACAAAGCCATAATACATTAATATTATTCTTAGCTACCTCTTCAATCAATGCAGGTAAAATTTCAGATATATAATTTATACCTAAACGAATAATTAATGAAATTTTTCCATGTTCATTATTAGGATTAATTTTTTTACATAAAGGAACAATGTCCTTTATATCAATATCAGGTCCTATTTTAATTCCTACGGGATTAGCAATCTGCGATACAAAATGAATGTGAGCAGAATCTAAAAAACGAGTTCTATTACCAACCCATAACATATGTGCTGAACAAATATATTTTTTTTTTGTAAAAGCTAGTTCATAATCTAATATTAATGCTTCATGTGATGTATAGACTGTATTATGGTGAATATTAGATGAAAAAAAGTCTGTAGAGGCATTAGCAAAAGTAATCATTTCATTAATTTGCTTAGCAATCACATTATATTTTTTAACATACTTAGATTTTTCTTGCAATGATAGATTCCATGAATTAATATTATTGAAATTAGTAAAACCTTCCATGGTTAAATTGCGTATTAGATTCATAATAGCTGATGACTGGTGATAAACCTGCAATAATCTTTTTGGATTTGGCTTGCGCGCTGATTTAGAAAATATAATACTATTAATTGCGTCACCCCTATATACGGGTAATTTTTTGTCATCTCTTACTTCAAAATCTGAACTTCTGGGTTTAAAGAATTGACCTGCAATTCTACCTATTTTTGTTACATTTGTTTTTGTTATATATTGAATAATGGCAGACATTTGTAATAGAACTTTTAATTTATTTTTAATCATATTATTACTAAATTCAGAAAAGGTTTCTGCGCAATCTCCTCCTTGAAGAATAAACCCATGCCCCTGAGAAGCATTGGTAAGCTGATTTTTTAAAGTAGTAATTTCTTTTACAGAAACTAAATTAGGGTAATTTTTTATAGTACCTATAATATCTGTGAATTGTTTAGTATTTGGCCACTGTGGCTGTTGAGTTAATGTTTTATTTTTCCAAGTAATCATAATATTATTTAAGAATCTTCTTCAAATATTTACCTGTATAAGATTGGCTTACCTTAATCAAATTCTCAGGAGTTCCTTCAGCGATAATTTCCCCTCCTTTATCTCCCCCATTAGGACCAATGTCTATAATCCAGTCAGCCGTTTTGATAACATCTAAGTTGTGTTCAATAACAATAATAGTATTCCCTTGATCTGTTAAATCATGCAATACTTTTAATAATAATTTAATATCTTGAAAATGTAATCCTGTAGTGGGTTCATCCAATAAATATAGAGTTCGTCCCTTATGATATTTTCCTAATTCTTTTGCCAATTTGATTCTTTGTGACTCTCCTCCAGATAATGTATTCGCCTGTTGCCCTAATTTAATATATCCTAAGCCAACCTTTAATAAGGTGTCTAGTTTTCTCTCAATACTTGGATGATTTATAAAAAAAGTATGCGCTTCTTCTACGGACATATCTAAGACATGGTGAATATTTTTCTTATTATAGTATATTTCTAAAGTTTCACGATTAAACCTTTTACCATTACAATCATCACATGTAATAAACATATCAGCTAAAAAATGCATTTCTACCTTTACTAATCCCATCCCTTGGCACACTTCACATCTTCCTCCTTTAACATTAAATGAAAAACGACCTGGCTTATAGCCTCTGATTTGGGATTCCTGAACTTTAGTAAATAAGTCTCTTATATCAGATAATAAACCCGTATATGTTGCGGGATTTGAACGAGGCGTTTTTCCAATAGGAGATTGTGTAATGGCTATTACTTTATCTATATATAATAAACCATCAATTCCTTCATTAGCTAAGGGTTTAACTGCACTGCCATAATATTTATTAGCTAAATATGGGAATAATGTTTGATTAATTAAGGTAGATTTTCCTGAACCTGATACTCCTGTAATACAAATAAACTTATTAAGAGGAATTTTCAGTGTAATATTTTTTAAATTATTTCCTGAAGCGCCATGTAGAATTAGCTCTTTCTTATTCCCAATCCTCCTTTTAGATGAATAAGGAATTATTCTTTTTTTTGATAAGTATAGCCCCGTAATAGATTTAGAGTTTTTCTTAATTGATGAAGGAGAACCTTCTGCTATAATTTTTCCTCCATGTATTCCAGCTCCAGGACCTATATCTATAATCCAATCTGCAGCCATCATAGTTTCTTCATCATGCTCAATTACAATTACAGTATTTCCTATATCTCTTAAATTTTTCAGTGTTGTAATTAAACGATGATTATCCCTTTGATGTAAGCCTATTGAAGGCTCATCTAAAATATACATTACTCCAACTAAATTCAATCCAATTTGGGCGGCTAACTTAATCCTCTGCGATTCTCCTCCGGATAATGTTGCTGCGCTTCGATTAAGATTTAAATATTCTAACCCCACATTTTCTAAAAAAACTAATCGATTAGTAATTTCTTTAATAATACTATTGGCTATTAAAGATTGTTGTTTGGTTAAAGTTAAATTATTAAGAAATATAATACTCTCCGTTATAGATAACTGGCCAAGGGTATGAATATCTAAATTATTAATATAAACTGATAAATGTTTTTTTTGTAATCTTCCTCCCTTGCATATAGAACAGGGCTGAATAGCCATAAATTTCTCTATCCATTCCCTAGAATAATTAGATTTTGTTTGAATATATCGACGTTCTAGGTTTTTAATAATCCCTTCAAAGGCTCCAGAGTATGCACCTTCAAAATTTTTAGATTTTACTTTAATTTTAACACTATCTTTTTTGCTTGTACCATATAATAAAATACGTTTAAAATCATTCGGTAATTGATACCATGGCATTGAATAAGAAATATTATATTCTTTCAAAAGACTAGTTATAATTTGTCCTAGCCAATTAGACTTAGGCTGTTCTCCTACTGGTAACAGACAACCTGATAATAAACTTTTTTTCTTATTTGGTACAAGTAAATCCGCATCAATTTTCATTTCTGCTCCTAATCCGCTACATGATTTACATGCTCCTTGTGGTGAATTAAATGAAAAAAATCGTGGCTCTAATTCTTGATATGAAACATTACATTTTATACAGGATAAATTCTGATTATATAAATAATCTTTAGTTGAATCTATATTAATATAAATTAATCCTTTCCCTAATTGTAATGCTGTATTAACAGATGATGTGAGCCTATCTTTAATATTTGATTTAATAATTAATCTATCAACAATAATATCAATGGAGTGCTTCGAATATTTATTTAACTCAATTGAATCATTGAGTCTTACAATTTTATCATCAATTCTTGCCCGTATAAAACCCTGGGAAAGTAAATTTTGAATAACTGTTTTAAATTCCCCTTTTTGTGATTTAATAATTGGAGCAAGAATTATAATTTTTGATTGATTAGGAAATTTTAAAATTTGATCAATTATGTTTTGGGATGATTGTTTAGAAATTTGAGATGAACATTTATAACATTTTTGTTCCCCTATACGCGCATATAATAAACGTAAATAATCATAAATTTCAGTAACTGTTCCAACCGTAGATCTCGGGTTTTTACTTTTTGTTTTCTGCTCAATAGAAATTGCGGGTGATAAACCCTCAATATTATCAATATCAGGCTTAGACATCATTCCTAAAAATTGTCGCGCATAGGTAGATAAAGATTCCACATATCTTCGCTGACCTTCTGCATATAGGGTATCAAAGGCTAAGGAGGATTTGCCTGAACCAGATAATCCTGTAATCACAATTAGCTGATTACGAGGCAATTTCACATTTATATTTTTTAAATTATGTTCTCTAGCACCATATATGTTGATGCTCTTCGAGTAATATTTCGTATTCTTTGTCATCTATTTAATAAAAAGGACTAACTCCAAAGATACGGAAATAATATTGTACTTAAAATAATATTTGTATTAATATTACTAGCAGTAAGACTGTTAAATTCAAATGATAAACAAATTTAAATATTCCATATTAATTTCCCTGTGTTTGCTACTCTTTATAGCTGCAAATAATTCTACCTCAAATTTTTTATCTAAAATTTCCATTTTATCAAATGTGATTAGACTTGTAGATCGATATTATGTAGAAGAAGTGGAAATGGATGAATTAATTAATGGGGCAATACGTGGATTATTAGAAACACTAGATCCTCACTCAGCATACATTACAGCTGAAGAATTTGAAAAAATTAATGAAACTATGAAGGGAGAATTTGAAGGTATTGGAATTGAATTTTCAATATTAGATGGCTATATTACTGTAATATCACCAATAGCTGGAACACCTTCTGATAAAGCGGGTTTACTTAGTGGTGATAAAATTGTAAAAATCAATGGAGAATCTGCATATAAAATCAAACAAGATGAAATTGTTAAAAAATTAAGGGGACAAAAAGGAACATCTGTTATTGTAACTATTAAAAGATTAGGCAGTAAAAATTTTGATGTAACATTAATAAGAGATAAAATTCCCATTAATAGCGTATTAGCAGCATTTTTATATGATGCTAATACAGGGTATATCAATGTTAATAGATTTGGAGAAAAAACATTTTTAGAAATTGATAATGCTATTGACTCTCTAGAAAACATAGGTATGAATCAACTGGTATTAGATTTAAGAAATAATGGTGGCGGTTTGATGGATCAAGCTTTAGATTTATTAGATTCTTTTATTAATTCAACTGATACTTTATTGTATACAACAGGGCGTATTAGCTCAGCAAATTATGTTTATAGGGCTACAAAAAATCCATACGATAGAACAATTCCTATTATTGTGCTTATTAATAGGGCCTCTGCCAGTGCCAGCGAAATCATAGCAGGCGGATTACAGGATTTAGATAGAGGGATAGTCATTGGAGAAACAAGTTTTGGTAAGGGGTTAGTTCAAAGACAATATATGCTAGAAGATGGGTCAGCTACACGTATTACCATAGCTAGGTATTATACTCCATCAGGTAGATTGATACAACGTTCATTTGATGCTTTAGATGACTACTATCTAGATTTAGCAAAAAATAATAGAGAGATGTCTGATTCTCTCGATTCGTTATCCGTTAAATACACTACCCGGATGGGAAGAACCGTTTATGGCGGAGGTGGTATTACTCCAGATATTTTTATTGAGGATAATCGTTATTTAACAAAAAGTACACAAAATATATTATATAATTCTAATAGGCTAATATTTAAATATGCTAATGATATAAAAAACAATTATAACAAATATGATTCTTTTAGGGAATTTTATCAATTTCTTAAAAAAAATATAACAGAGGATAACTCTGAGGATAAGGAAATGTTTATAGGATGGCTTGAACGGACAATTCAGAATAATGAAGATATAAAATTAGAATATGATAAAGACAGTATTTTCCTAAACTGGGATATAATTAATAATAAAATAAATTCTGAGCTGGCTTCTAGTTTATGGGGAAAGGATTATGGTTATTATGTCAAATTGGGTATTGATAACCCTTTTCAGTCTGCATTAGAAAGTTTTGATTTAGCTAAAGAATTAACCAAATAAACTTTTTGTTTTAAAATAAGGTTAAATAAATCTTAAATTTGCTCTGATAGGTTTAAATAAAAGGAGAATTTTAATGGTACAATTATTTATTGATGGTGGCGGATTCATGTGGCCAATTTTGTTTATTTTTATAATTGGCTTTGTTTTTGTTGGTGAAAGATTATATCACCTAATAAAGGGTTTGGCTACTACTGAAGAATTTTCTGAAGATATTGCCGCTACAATTAAAACTAGTGGTATTGATTCAGCTAAAAATAAATGTTCCGGAGCAGTTGGACCAGTAGCTAACTTATGTGTTACTGCTTTACATCGTGCTCATCTTGGGGAAGTTGCCGCTGAGAAGGCATTAGATCAATCTGGCTCAATTGAAATGGCTGGCTTAGAAAAAAATATGACTTGGATTTCATTATGTATAGCCACGGCGCCTATGTTAGGATTCCTGGGTACTGTATGGGGTATGATACAGGCCTTTAATGATATTAAGATGGCTAATGATATTTCTCCTGCTGTTGTTGCTGGAGGAATTTCTGTTGCGCTATTAACTACAGCATTTGGATTAGTGGTAGCTGTAATATTACAATTACTTCAAAATGCTGTGATGTATATTATAGATAATCAAATTGTTGTCATGCAAAAAAGTACCTCTATGCTTTTAGAGGCAATTGCTGATAGTAGTGGTAATACTCCTAACACAAAAAAATAATAATGTTTACTAAGCCAAGAAGAACAAAAATGCAAGAAGTTAATTCTTCCTCTATGTCAGATATTGCATTTTTATTACTTGTATTCTTTTTAGTAACTACCACAATTTCTTTAGATAAGGGAATTAGTTTAATTCTACCTGCTGAAGGTAATGAAATGGAAGTAAATAAGAATAATATTGTTAATGTTCGTATCAATGATCAAGGAAATGTCTTGTTTGGAGATCAACCAACAGCTATTAAAGATATTAAAAGAAGGGCTATAGATAAAATTAATGGTAATCAAAATATAATTTTTTCTGTTTTAACTACAAAAAGAACAAAATATAAATTTTATATCCAGGTGCTCGATCAATTAAAACAGGCTGGAGCATCTAAAATTTCAATAGCAAACCCTAATTATTAATATGAAATTAAATCGTAAAACTCAATCTAGTAGCGAAATATCAACATCCTCTTTACCGGATATTATTTTTATGTTATTAATATTTTTTATGGTTACAACCGTAATGAGGGAATTTGAAGGCTTAGATGTTGTATTACCACGAGCTAAAAATATAGAAAAATTAGAAAGTAAACGACATACATCTTATATCTGGTCTACTAAGGATGGACTAATATCCGTAGATGATAAATTAGTGAATGTGCCTGATTTAGGAGAAGTAATGTATATTAAAATTTCAAGAGACCCTAAATTAACCGTATCTCTTAAAGCTGATGAAAATAGTATTATGGAAACCTTAACAGATATTCATACCCAGCTTAAGAAGGCCCAAGCATTAAAATTAAATTATTCAGCAATGTCAGAGCTAAAAAATTAAAATGAGAGTTGATCCTTTATTAGACCATTATCCTGTTAGGATACGTGAGGTGACCTTGGGAGTGATTTTAGGTATTTCTATATTATTTTATGTTTTCCCTCGATTTTTAGGTGAAGCCAACAAAGTAGCAAGTACCATACAACAAGAAATTGAAACATTCGATATTCCTCAAACAGAACAGATCAAACTGCCTGAGCCCCCACCTAGACCATCTATTCCGGTTGCATCAGAAGATGAATTTTTTGATGAAGATATCACAATTGATGATACTGATATGGAAAATTTTGATGATTGGGAAGCCCCACAGGGTAATGAAAATATGAAGTTTGAATATATTGCTAGAGAGGTAGAGCCTTCAGCCTACCCTGGATTTAAAGTAGAAGATTTTGTAGAATATCCTGACTTAGCTAAAGAGGCCGGAATTGAAGGACGAGTAATAATTGCAGCATTTATCAATAAAAAAGGAATCCCTAAAAATATTTATCTAGTAAAGGGGGTTTTTGAATCATTGGATAAAGAAGCATTAAATGCGGTTAAACAATCTAGATGGATTCCAGCTAAACAACAGGGAAAGAGAATTGGTGTTTGGGTTAATATTCCTGTTGCCTTTAAATTAAAATAATTATTTACTTACTGACTCGCAGTATTAATGGCCTATCTATCATTACCATATTTTAAATATGCTTTATTTAATTTAATAATATTATCAACTGATATTTCTTTAGGACATTCCGCTTCGCAAGCACCCGTATTAGTACAACTTCCAAATCCCTCTAAGTCCATTTGGGCTACCATGTTTTGAACACGCTCTGGATGCTCAACCTGCCCTTGTGGCAATTGTGCATATTGATTGATTTTAGAACTAACAAATAACATAGCGGAAGAGTTTTTACAAGCAGCAACACAGGCCCCACATCCTATGCAGGTGGCTGAATCAAACGCCTCATCTGCATTGTTTTTTGAAATTGGAATTGAATTTGCATCTGGAGCTCCACCAGTTCTAACGGATATATATCCCCCTGATTCCATAATTCTATCAAAAGGGGTTCTATCTACTACTAAATCTTTAATAACAGGAAAACTTTTTGCCTGCCAAGGCTCTACAACTAAAGTATCGCCATCATTAAAGGATCTCATATGTACCTGGCAAGTAGCTACTCCTTTAAGTGGCCCATGTGCCCTCCCATTAATTACAACACCACATGTACCGCATATCCCTTCTCTACAATCATGGTCAAATGCAATAGGACTTTTATTTTTTTTAATCAATGAGTTATTTAACATATCTATCACTTCAAAAAAAGACATGTCTTTTAATATATTCTCAACGACGTAAGTTTCAAAATTTCCAGTTTCTGTACTGGAGGCTTGTCTCCAAATTTTAAAATTAATTCTCACTATTTATAACTCCTAGTTCCTAATTTCACGTTTTCAAACGCTAAATCTTCTTTATGTAAAACAGATTCCTTGTCATTATGTTCCCATGCTGCAACATAAGAAAAATTATCATCATCTCGTTTAGCTTCATTTTCATCTGTTTGATGTTCTGACCTAAAATGTCCACCACAAGATTCTTCTCTTTGTAATGCATCTCTTGCCATAAGCTCTCCTAAATCTATAAAATCAGCTA
>Ga0114993_10005707_pt1 | contig 11913 bp, 14 predicted proteins | sample ArcticOcean_MG_C_FD_87042 | JGI IMG/M metagenome (GOLD analysis project Ga0114993, IMG submission 87042) | Marine microbial communities from western Arctic Ocean - ArcticOcean_MG_CB2_150 | ecosystem: Environmental > Aquatic > Marine > Oceanic | place: Arctic Ocean: Canada Basin | collected...
AGAACAAAACTTCTTACTTTAAAAAAAGTTGGCCTTGGATATATAAAAATTGGACAACAGGCAACTACATTATCAGGTGGAGAAGCCCAAAGAATAAAATTAGCTAAAGAACTATCAAAACGATCTACTGGGAGAACGTTGTACATCTTAGACGAACCAACCACAGGTTTACATGCTCATGATATTAAAAAATTATTAGAAATTCTCCAAACATTTGTTTCTTTAGGAAATACTGTTGTTGTTATAGAACATAATTTAGATGTAATAAAAACTGCAGATTGGATCGTCGATATGGGTCCTGAAGGTGGTATTAATGGGGGTAAAATTATTGCTGAAGGAAATCCTGAAAATGTAAGTGAAATAACAAGTAGCTATACTGGTAGCTTTTTAAAGGAAATTATCAACACTAGAATGAAAAAAACAGCTTAGCAAAAGGCTAAAAAATGATATAATGAATCATGGTTTCAATATTACAATCACTTAAAAAAACAATTCACCTATCGTTTGCTTTAGCAATACTACTTTTTATTGGTTTGTTTTATGCTGGAGGAGATTGGGCTTTTGACCAAATTTTTTGGAGTTGGTTGTTCAGATATTTTCATGTTTTAAGTGGTGTTATGTGGATAGGTCTACTTTGGTACTTAAACTTTGTTCAAATACCAAGTATGCCAAAGATACCAGATGAACAAAAACCAGCTATAGGTAAAGTAATAGCGCCAGCTGTTTTATTTTGGTTTAGATGGGCAGCTTTTGCAACAATAGTAACTGGTTTAGTAGTTGCAACTTTAAATGGTTATGTTCATCAAGCAATGCTTTTAGGGATTGGTAGCGGTGGAGGACAAAATACCGCTATTGGAATCGGAATGTGGTTGGGAATAATTATGGCTTATAACGTTTGGTTTATAATTTGGCCAAATCAGAAAAAAGCTCTTGGGATGATTGAGGTTTCGCCGGAAGAAAAAGCTAAATCAGCAAAAACAGCAATGTTAACATCAAGAATAAATACTTTATTATCGTTACCAATGTTACTCTGCATGGTGATGGCTCAAAACTTATATTAATTATTTTCTTTCTCGTCTTCTTTTAAAACTGTTTTAGAAGTTACTTTTGTGTGCTTTAGCACAGGGGCAGCAACAAAAATAGAAGAATAAGTTCCCACAATGACGCCTACTATCATAGCAAAAGAAAAACCTTTTAATATAGCTCCTCCAAATATGTAAATCGATATTAAGGCTAGCAATGTTGTTATAGATGTAACCATGGTTCTTGATAATGTTTCTTTAGTGGAGGTGTCACAAATTTCTTCTATAGGAACTTTTATATATTTTCTTAAATTTTCTCTTATACGATCAAATATTACGACTGTGTCATTCATAGAATAACCAACTATAGTTAAAACTGCAGCAACTATAGAAAGATTAATTTCATATTCTAAAAATGAAAAAATACCTAAAGTTATTATCACATCATGAATTATTGCTATAATTGCACCTAAGCTAAATTGCCACTCAAATCTAATCCATATATAAAATAACATAGCAGCTAATGCTAAACTTATAGCTAAAATTGCATCATTTAATAATTCGCTGCTGACTTTGGGTCCTACATTTTCAACTCTTCTAAAATCAATATCACTACTTAAATCTAAATTTAATTTATTATTGATTGATTTGATAAAATTTTCATTTGTAGTATTTCTTTTTTCTATTTTGATAAGATAATCTTTTTTATTACCAAATCTTTTTACCGTTACATCACCTAAATCCATTTTTAACAAAGATTTTCTTATATCAGAAATTTCAATATTTTTATTTTCAACTCTAATTTCAATTAAGGTTCCTCCTTTAAAATCTACACCAAAATTTAAACCTTTAAACACAATAAAATACACGGATAATATTATAACTAGTAACGATAAAAAATTAAATTTTCTGTAATATTTTGAAAAACTAAAATTTATAATATTTTCTTTAATCATAATTGAATTTCTTTATTTTTTTTAATATTAATATAAATAGAAGAAAGATGACGTGCAAAAAAGTAAACCGTGAATAAAGTGGTTATAATACCTATGCCTAAAGTTACAGCAAAACCTTTAACTGGCCCTGAACCTAAGAAAAAAAGTATTATTGCAGATATTAGTGTAGTAACGTTTGCATCTAAAATAGCTGATTGGGCCCTTTGGTAACCCATATCAAAAGCATGAATGCTTGATTTTTCTATTTTCATTTCTTCTTTTATTCTTTCAAAAATTAAAACGTTTGCATCCACAGCCATACCTACAGTTAAAATAATTCCTGCAATACCTGGTAATGTTAAGGTTGCTTCTAGGATAGTAAGAATTCCTATAAGGATAAATAAATTAACAATCAAAGCTGTATTAGCTATAAGACCTAAAAATTTATATCTGATAAACATAAAAAATATTACTAAAACAAAACCAATTAATAATGAATAAGCTCCCGCTTTAATCGAATCTTCGCCAAGATCAGGACCAACGGTACGTTCTTCAATCACGTTTAAAGGTGTTGGAAGGGCACCAGATCTTAACAACAAAGCTAAATCAGTTGCTGATTGGAAGTCAAAAGCTCCAGATATTTGACCGTTCCCACCTAGTATTGGTTCTCTAATAGATGGAGCACTTATAATTTTGTTATCTAAAATTATAGCTAGTCTACTTCCTACATTTTCTGAGGTAATTTTTCCAAATCTTTTTGCACCTACCCTATCTAAGGTAAATGAAACAGTTGCTTGATTAGTTTGGTTATCTAAAGATGGAACAGCATTCTCTAAATTATCTCCACTTAAAACAACTCTCTTGGAAACTCTTAGTTGATTATTTCCATTCTCGAAGCTTAAAATTTCAGAGCCAAAATCATCAAGTTCATTTGAAACAATTCTAAATGTTAAATTTGCTGTTTTTCCTAAAAGTTTTTTAATTCTATTAGGGTCATCTAGACCAGGAAGTTCTATTAATATTCTATCACTACCTCTTTTCACTATAGTGGGTTCTTTCGTCCCAACTTCATCAATTCTTCTTCTAACTATTTCTAAAGATTGATCTACAGTTGAGTTTTTAATTTCAATGAGGCCAAATTTAGAATAGGAAATTTCAATATTATTGTCTTTAATAATTATATCCATCTCGTAAGATTTATAATTATCATAATAATTGTTTAATGAATTTTTTTTATTATAAAAAAATTTTTTGAATGATTCTATATTTTCGTTTTCTATTTGAAATGTAATTTTATTATTTTGAGATTTTAAGCTTTTATATTGAATTTTTATATCTTTTAAATTTTTCCTTAATAAAATTAATTTATTTTGTATTTTTTGAATCACAATAGGATCCATATCAACTTCAAGTAATAGATATGAACCACCTTGCAAATCTAAGCCTAGGTTTATTTTTTTAGATAAAGGGAAATTATCTTGATCAATAAAATTGGAAAGAGAAAATAATGAAAAAAAAACTATTAAAAAATAAACAACAAGTAATTTGACTTTTGAAAAATATAACACAAAGGATAATTATTTTTTTGTATTAGAATTGGTATATAAACCTTGTACAGTAGATCTGATAATTTGAATGGTTACATTGTCTGAAATTGATAAATCCATTTTATCTTCGTCATAAACTTTTTCTACTTTTCCTATAATTCCACCAGAGGTAATAATATCATCACCTCTTTTTATGTTTGAAACCATAATTTTATGATCTTTTATTTTTTTTTGCTGAGGTCGTATTAGAAAAAAATAAAAAATAACGAAAATTAATATTAGTGGTATAAACTGTGCAAATCCTGAACCTGACATATAGTCTCCTAAATTTCTAATATGAATATACTAAATAAAAAAAAAAAACAATAAAAATTATTTTATGACACTTTCTCCGTTCATATATGGCTTAAGTACATCAGGAATAGTTACACTTCCGTCACTATTTTGATAATTTTCTACAATCGCTATTAATGCTCTACCTACTGCTAATCCTGATCCATTTAATGTAGCTAAAAAGTCAGATTCATTATTCTTATTTTTGTATTTAGCTTTCATTCTTCTAGCTTGAAATTGTCCACACGAAGAACAGCTAGAAATTTCTCTATATAAATTTTCTGATGGCAACCATACTTCTAAATCATAAGTTTTTTCTGCACTGAACCCCATATCTCCAGTTGAGAGTAAAACAATTCTATAAGGAAGCTTGAGCGCTTGTAATATTTTTTCTGCACAATTAGTCATTCTATCGAGTTCTTTTATAGATTCCTTAGGATTTACTACACTAACTAATTCAACTTTATAAAATTGATGTTGTCTGATCATTCCTTTTGTGTCTTTACCATAGCTTCCAGCTTCTTTTCTAAAACATGGTGTAGAGGCCACATAACGTAAAGGTAATAGATCTTCTTTTATAAAAGAATCTCTAACAATGTTAGTAAGAATAACTTCTGCGGTAGGTATAAGAAATTTTCTTATTTTCTCGTCATCAAGTTTAATTTCAAATTGATCGTTTTCAAATTTAGGAAGTTGTCCTGTACCAAACATTGTGCTTTCGTTTACAATTAAAGGTGGAGAAATTTCTTTATATCCAAATTCTTTAGTATGAAAATCAATCATAAAATTCGAAATAGCTCTTTCAAGTAAGGCAAATTTATCCTTTAAAAAAACAAATCTTGATCCAGATGTTTTAGCAGCTGTATCAAAATCCATAAGATCTAATTTTTTCCCAATTTCAAAATGTGATTTAGGTTTAAAAGTAAAATTACGTATCTCTCCAATTTTTTTAATTTCTTTATTGAAATTTTGATCTTTTCCTGAAGGAACATCATTTAATGCTATATTGGGTATAGAGCTTACTATTGAGTAGATATCATTTTTAATTTTACTTATCTTTGAATCTAAATCTTCAATTTGTTTAGTGATTTCTTTAGATTTAGTAAACTGAGTTTTGTCTTTGTTTTTTGTAATAATTTTTTTTTCATGTTCAAACTTTTCCTTATTTTGAATTAGGATTCTATTTTTTTTGTCTAGTTCTAATAAAAATTCAAAATTAATTTTGACATTTCTTTCTGATATCTTTTTAGAAAAAAGATCAAGATTATTTCTTATATTTTTTATATCATGCATTATTTTTTTTCTTTTCAATTAGCTTAACTGATAATATAGACAACTCAAAAAGAATTAACAAAGGAATCGCTAGTCCTATTTGTGTAATTGGATCAGGGGGAGTCAGAAGAGCTGCAACGCTAAAAATAATTACTATTACATATTTTCTTCTTTTTTTTAAATATTCTGAATCAACGAAACCTACTTGAGCTAAAAGACTTAGAAGTACTGGAAGCTGAAAACTTAAACCAAATGCAAATATTAATCTTGTCACCAGAGATAAATACTCATTTACTTTTGCTTCAAGCTGGATAGGTAAAGAAGATACAGTGCTGGGTGATTCAAATGAAAGAAAAAATTTTATTGCTAGTGGCATAATTAAATAATAAACCAACATGCCACCGAGCAAAAATAGCGTAGGTGTAGCAATTAGGTACGGAAGTAAAGCTTTTTTTTCATGTTTGTACAAACCTGGAGCAATAAACTTCCAAACTTGGATAAGAATAAATGGGCTTCCTATAAAGGTTGCTGTAAAAAAAGATAATTTTAAATAAGTAACAAATGTTTCGTGAAGAGCGGTAAAAATTAATCTCCTGTCTAAACCATCGTCTTTTACAGCTTCTGCATAAGGTTGAACAAGAAAACTATAAATATGATCAGCAAAAGTATAAGAAATGACAAAAAAAACAAATAAACAAATTGTAGATTTAATTAATCTGGAACGTAACTCTGTAAAATGTTCAATAAAAGTAGATTCTTTAGTTTTTTTTTCATTCATTTTTTTTCTTTTCATCAAAATTTTTCATAACTTTTTTTTCTATAGAAATTTCTTCTTCGACAGATTCATGTAGATCAGCAACATCATTTTGTATTTCAGTAAAATATTTTTTAATTGAACCTGTCCAACTACCAATTTTTCTTAATACTAAAGGAAAATCTTTGGGACCAATAATTAAAATTGCCAATACAACAACTACTAATATTTCTACCCATCCAATTTGAGGCATTATTATACGCTATTGATCGGAATTTGAATCTTTGTTTGAAGTATCTTCAGGGGTATTATTTTGCGATTGATTTGTTTCGTCAGACATACCTTTTTTAAAGCTTTTAATTCCTTTTGCTATATCACCCATAATGCTTGAAATCTTACCTCTGCCAAATAATAAAACAACTATTACAGCGACTATTATAATTCCTGACCAACCAATATTACCCATATGTAATTTATATACAATTTCTTGAAATTATTAAAGCTATCTTTTATTCATCCTCAGGTTTAAGTGATTTACTCAACATATCATCAATATTTGAATATATATTATCTTTTTTTTCTTCTGTTTGTTCTTTGAAAAATTTACCAGTACCAAAAATAGATTCGTCAATATTCCCAGTATCTATTAAACCTGCAGAACCTAGCTCTTCTACATTAGGTAAATCTGATAGTTTGTTTATATTGAAATGGCTAAGAAAATCATCTGTAGTAACGTATTGAATTGGTTTTCCAGGCACATTTTTTCGACCTGAAGGTTTAACCCAATTAAGTTCTAGTAAAATATCAAGAGTTCCCGTGGCAAAAGCAACACCTCTAATCTCTTCTATTTCGGATCTTGTCACTGGTTGATGATATACGATTATAGACAATGTTTCTATTGCAGCTTTAGATAATTTTTTTTCATTTGGAGTTTGTAAACTCATAAGTTTAGATAGTTTTTTTGAAGTTCTAAAAGACCATTTGTTTGTTATACAAACTAAATTAAATCCTCTTTTTTCATACTGTTTTTGAAGTGATTCTAAAATTTTTTTTATATTCGTTCTCGTTTTAATTCTGGCTTGGATACTTTCAATATCAAGAGGTTCTTCTGCTGCAAATAAAATTGCCTCAACGTGTCTCTCTAATTCAGATAATTTCGCTGGAAAATTTAAAATATTAACAACTTTTTTTTTCATTTTATGTTTTTCTTTCTTTTATAAGAATTTTATCAAAACTTTTCTTTTGTAAAATATTAATTAGACCTTCTTTAGTAAGCTCTAGTGATGCTGAGAAAAAACCAGCCATTCCAGTTTTTTTAAGTTTTTTAGTAGTTTTAAATCTTTTAGGTATTAACTCTGAAATTTCTTTCCAATCATTAAGTTTTATAATATTTTTTTTAATTACATCAATGGCATGCTCAGTGGTACAAACAGGTAATTTAGGTATATTCATAGATAAAAAATTCTTTCTCATTATATGATTAGAATAAGATTTTAATAATTCATATAAAGAAGCTTTATACTTAGATTTATTAATCAATCTAATTCCACCGGACATTCCTCTAGTTCGTATATCGAAACCAAGTCTATCCTTTTTTAATAATTGCCCGGATAATAGTCTTATTAATTCTAATTTTTTTAACTGAATTTTTAACTTTTGAGCAACTTCAGTAGCAACAAAATCATCCTTTTCATCCTGAGGTAGTAGTAATCTAGATTTCAAATAAGCAAGCCATGTCGCCATAAGCAAGTATTCTGAAGCAAGGTCTAAATTTAATTTTTGTTCATTATTTATAAAATCGATAAACTGATCAGCTAGCTGAGTAATTGAAATATTATTTAAATCTACCTTTTGAGATTTAGCTAGGTCTAATAAAACATCTAATGGTCCTGTATAGTTATCAATATTAATTTTTAAATTTTCTTTAATTTCTAGACTCATAAACAAATATTATCTTAAAAATTTATAAAATTGTGATGTTTTTTTTTGTGTAAACTTATCAATTGCAGGTATAATTTTTGCCAAATTCTTCATTTCATTGATTTTGTCATTACAATGCATCACCAAATTACAACCTGCTTTTAAAGCTTTATATGCATTAGTTTTTAAATTGTATTTTAAAGCTTTCATGGAAATATCATCAGATATTAATATACCTTTAAAACCAATATGTTTGCGTATCACTTGATCTATTATGATTTGTGAATGAGTTGCAGTGTTATTAAAGTCATATTTGGAATAAATTAAATGTGCTGTCATTGCAAAAAAGGAATTAGTTTTTTTAAATGGTACAAAATCATTGTTTATAAGTTCATTTTTTGACGCGTTAATTCTTTCTAATTTATAATGAGAATCTCCTCTAGATAAGCCATGGCCAGGGATATGTTTTACTACAGTTCCAATTTTATTTTTTTTAAATAATTTTATGCAAATATTACCTAATTTGCTAACAGTAACTGGGTTTGTAGAAAAAGATCTATTTCCTATCACTTTGTGACTCTTGTTTCTACGAACATCTAGCACTGGAACTGTATTTATGTTAATTCCAACATTCTTAATTATATAAGAAATTTTTTTAATATACTCTTTGTAAAATTTAATAAATTTTATGTTTTCTTTTCTCATAAAAGTCTCAAAGCTAGATTGTGTAAAATAACTTAAATCAATAATTTCATTTAGTCTACTAACACTACCACCCTCTTGGTCAATTAAAATTGGATAATTTTTATCACCAATACATTTTTTTACACTACCAGTAAGTCTCTTTAGTTGTTGTAAGCTTTTAATATTTCTAGAAAACAAAATGACACCCCAGGGTTTCTCGATTTTTAAAAATTTTTTTTCTTCTTTATTAAGATTGAAAGATTTTAAACCTACAATTATAGCTTTTCTATTCATTAGTTTTTCTTAATTAAATTTTCAAAACTATATTTTTTTTTATTTTCAATATAATTTTGAACATCATTTTTATATTCAATTACGTCAAATGTATTATTTTTTAAAAGAGGTAATTTTTCTAAATCATTAATTAAATAAGTCAGTCTTAGTTTGTTAACTCTTTTAATATTTTTTTCGGAAAAATAGTATTGAGCAACTGAATAAAAAAAAATTAATGTTAGTAACAATAAAATAATATTTTTAACTTTTATTAACATTACATGCTATTTGGCGTTGATACTCCTAATATTGACATACCATTTCTAATAACAATTGACAAAGCTTGCAAAAGAACCAGTCTCTCCATTTTTAAATCATCTTTATTACGTACAAATCTAAATTCTTTATTTTCTTTTCCTAGATTCCAATATGAGTGAAATAAAGTGCATAAATCATATAAATAAAAAGGTATACGATGCGGTTCTAGCTTAATACTTGTTACTTCTAAACATTTAGGCCACTCAGATATTTTTTTTAAAATTTCCATTTCATAAGAGTTAATACTTAAGTTTTTATTCTTCAGTTCTATTCTATCCTCAAGCTTTAAATTTAAAGCTCTATAAATAGAATTTATTCTGGCGTAAGCATACTGAACATAAAAGACTGGGTTATCTTTTGATTTTTCACTGACTCTTTCAAAATCAAAATCTAGCTCAGCATCATTGCTTCTGTTTAACATCATAAATCTAACTGAATCTTTACCTACTTCATTTATTAAATCTTCAACTGTAATATAGTCGCCTTGACGTTTTGACATTTTAAATGGTTTTCCTTTTTTTAACAATTTAACAAGTTGAGATACTTTACAAACAATATTAGTTTTATTATCTGAAATTGCATTTACAGCAGCCTTAATACGTTTAATATAACCAGCGTGATCAGCACCCAGAATATTAATCAAAGTATCAAATTTTCTATTTATTTTATGTTCATGATAAGCAATATCACCGGCAAAATATGTCCATGTTTTATCTTCTTTTTGTAAAGCTCTATCAACATCGTCACCAAAGTTTGTGGAATTAAATAGTAGTTGATTTCTTTTTTTCCAGTTTTTTGTCAATTCACCTTTTGGTGGGTCTAGTTTACCTGTATATACATAATTTTTATTTTCTAGCTTTTTAATAGTTTTAGAAACTAAATCATTTTTTATGAGATCAGACTCATTTATAAAATTATCGTGCTTTATACCTAAATTCTTTAAATTAGTTTTTATCATTTTCATTGATTCTTCCAATGATAAAGTTGTCAATTTTTCCTCAATATCTTCAAAATTAGTAAAATTACTTAAAGATTTTTTTTTAATAATATTCTTAGCAATAACTAAAATATAATCACCAGGATATAAATCTTTTTTATCAGGAAAAGGTTTTTTTTTAACTACTTCTAAAATCCTATAATAAACAGACAGAACAAAGTTTCTAATTTGATTTCCATAATCATTTACATAATATTCTTTAGTAACTTTATGACCATTAAATTTTAGCAAGTTAGACAGGACATCTCCTAAAATTGCACCTCTACAATGACCAACATGTAAAGGTCCGGTAGGATTTGCTGACACAAACTCTATATTGAAGCTTAATTTTTTATAATAGTTTTTTCCATAATCAGAACTAGATAAAATTAATTGATCTAAAAAATTTTTCCAAAAATAGCTTTTAAAATTGATATTTAAAAAACCAGGTTTTCCAATATCAATATTATCAAATTCTCTGAAATGACTTAAAAAATTTTCTTTAAGAAGATTAGCCATTTCAAAAGGAGATTTCTGGTTAACTTTTGATAGAATCATTGCCGCATTGCAGGATATGTGTGCATGATTACCTTTTGGTGGCAATTCCACTGTAAGACTTTTTGGATTTTCTGGAAGAATAATTAGATTTTTATCTTTTAACTCTTTAAGAAGATTTGATATTTTTTTATTATATTCTAAAAATAAATTCATTTAATTTTTTTATGTAAATTTATTGCATATCTGTCAGTCATTCCAGCTAGAAAATCTGCCACAACTCTTTCAACAGTATCATTTTTTAATAGGTTAAAATTAACAAACTTTTTTGGTTTTTGTAAAAGATAAATAAACAATTCTTTAACAATTTTCTTCCCTATGTTAGTATTTATAATAACTTTTTTATTATTATACATATTAACATTCAAAAAAATTTTCATTTGTTTGTCAAGCTTTTCTACTTCAGTTGAAAAACAGACTATCTTGTTTTGACATTTATAAACATCTGAGCACGATAAAATTTTATATTTTTTTAAATTATTTTTGGTATTTTTAATGACATCTAATACCATAAAATTAATTAATTCTCTTATAATTTGATTAATAATTATCTCTTTTCTAAAATTTTTTTGATTTTTAATATGTTTTTTGACTAATCTGGATGCTAATGGAAGTGATTTACATTCATCTATAGTAAATAGTTCTGCTCTAAGTCCATCTTCTAAATCATGATTATTGTAAGCAATATCATCTGAGATAGAAGCTACTTGTGCTTCTAAAGACGGGGAGTCATTAAATTTAATTTTCCCTTTAAATAAACTTTTCTTTAAGATTTTATTAAAATATTTTAAGTTTTTAATTGGACCATTATGTTTGATTAAACCATCTAAAGTTTCTACAGAAAGGTTTAATCCAAAAAAATTATAATATTTATTTTCTATAGAAGTTACTATTCTTAAAGTTTGAATATTGTGATCGAAACCACCATTATTAATCATACATTCACTTAACACTTCTTCTCCTGCGTGACCAAATGGAGTGTGACCTAAATCGTGAGCTAAACTCAGAGTCTCACATAAATCTTCATTTAAACCTAAGGCTCTAGCTAATGTCCTAGAAATTTGCGAAACTTCCATTGAGTGAGTAAGTCTAGTTCTGTAATGGTCTCCGTCTGTATTCACAAAAACTTGTGTCTTGTGTTTCAGCCTTCTGAAAGAAGTTGAGTGTATTATTCTGTCTCTATCGCGTTGATATGGTGTTCTTATCGAATTTTCAATTTCTTTATAAACTCTCCCCTTACTATTGATGGACTTTGTTGCGTATTTTTTTAGGAAAATTTCATTATATTTTTTTTGCATAAATAGATTAAGAAGATTATATTACA
>Ga0114993_10005708_pt1 | contig 11913 bp, 8 predicted proteins | sample ArcticOcean_MG_C_FD_87042 | JGI IMG/M metagenome (GOLD analysis project Ga0114993, IMG submission 87042) | Marine microbial communities from western Arctic Ocean - ArcticOcean_MG_CB2_150 | ecosystem: Environmental > Aquatic > Marine > Oceanic | place: Arctic Ocean: Canada Basin | collected...
ATATTATATTTTCGGGCAATTATGCCATCATAGGCATCGGTAATGGAGGCAACAACAAAAACTGTGAGTGCCAGTAATTTGCCATGGCTGAAATTTGAAAATAAAAAATACAGATTCGAAAATGGGTGGCGATTTGAACTTGGCCTCGACACTGCAAAACAGGGCTCTGGGATATTTACAGTGTCGAATCTAAATCCAAATCCGCGCGTCCTGATCCGCAACTTTATTCGCGATCGTCTCGAAAACCAAGAAGGTTACAAGTGGTCGGATCGGACGCCGCCCTAGACACCAAATATTACAGCGGTAGTAAACGTATTTACAATCAACTAGCGCGATTCCATCCAGAAGAATTTGAAGATGAAAAAGACAAGCTCGAAAATGGGACGCTCTTCGAATATGGCCTCAATACAACAAACCAAGGCTCTGGGATACTCACCGTATCTAATCTCAAGCCGAATCCGAGCGACCTTATCGCCGACTTTATTCGCAATCGTCTCGAAAACCAAGAGCGGTTCGCGTGGAAGAATCGCAGTCGAACTGCCGAATAATCGGTATGATTGCTGTAATCACTCGCCAACGCTGCACATTCTCAGTTGCAGCAGGTAAGTCCCTAAGTTTTTGTGCTCAATTATGTCGAACTTGATAGTGCTGAAAACCCTTTGTCAAATCAGTCTATTTTCGGGCTATAGCGGCAAAGGCCAAGATACATTTTCGGCGGACTGTTTTATTTAACAAACAAAACATAGGTACAAAAGATGCTAAACCACAAACATTGGTTTGTGGGTATAGGCATCCTGATCGCGGGAAGCTTGGCAGCAATGCCTTTTCAGCGGCACACCATGGACGGTGATTCGAACTCTCAGGAACTGTCCATACCTCCTAACCTAAACGCACTCACCACTAATACGGTGACAGAACATCCGCTTCCATTACCCGCAGGATTACTCGATTCTCCGGCTGCCGGATCGCTATATGCTGAAACAGGCACGACGCTGCACGTACAAAAGAAGATTGTGCCACCAGACGTTGTCCTCATGCCAGCGCCAATTCCACAAATGGGCAACGACTTTCCTCGGTCAGGTATTCCGTTGATTAATGCGTCTACTCAAGTAGCTAGCCTACCCAATGCCAACAACGCACCACGCATCATCACACGACATAAAATTCGCAATGGAGACACACTTGCTTCCATTGCGCAACACTATCTCGGTGCTGCCCATTTTGCTGATTGGATCTATGTACAGAACCGCCGGTTAATTCGCAGTCCACATCTGTTGCCACTCGGTACTGAGATAAACATCCCCGCCAAACCTAAGGCCGGACAGTTTGAGCGGTTTGACGTCTCACCGACATCCGAGCAACAATCCCAGTCGGACAGCAACCTAAGAAAACCGATCCCACCCGCTCCCATAGTGCCGCATGACGACAACTACAAGCTACAACTAAATCCGAGCAAATAAGCTAATTAGGCGAGTGCTCACACTTAGTTGTAATTAGCTCTTCTTCCACGTTAAGCGGTGCAAAAATAGTAATGTCGGGGCGGCAATGAAGATCGAACTGTATGTTCCGGCAGCCACACCGATAACCAGTGCGAAGGCAAAACCATGGATACCTGAACCACCGACTACGTACAGGATAATTACCACAATCAATGTGGTCAAAGAAGTTAGTAATGTTCGATTTAAAGTTTGATTGATACTCTTATTCAACATCAATTCAGTCAAGTCATGGCTCTTGCCGCGAACTTCACGAATCCGGTCAAAGACCACGATCGTATCATTTAACGAATATCCAATGATTGTCAAAAACGCTGCCACGACCGGCAAGCTGATCTTAAAGTCCTCGATCAACAGGAATCCTAGATGGTCAGCGAGATAAACACTTACTGCCATGGCAGCCAAGGTTACTAGGACATCGTGTAATAAAGCGACAACAGCTGCGATACCGTAGGTTAGATGTTGGAAACGCAACCAAATATAGGTAATGATTCCCGCAAAACTAAATAGCATGGCCGTCAGAGCTAAACCTTGCATATCACCAGCAATTTGAGCACCGAATTTTTGCGTTTGGTGGAAGAAAGTGACGCCGTCATTCTCCAGTAGTTTTGATTTGATCTTATCCGTGTCCGCTTGAGATATTCCCGTAAGTAATACATTCCAACGACTGTAGTCCTGTAATTGTTCTTCTTCTTCGCTGGCTCTATTCCACTGACTGCCGGTCCAGTATGACAACTCAACGTTGACTGCACTAACACCTTCGACTCCGGTATTGTCTGCAGCTTCGACGACCATGCCCAACAGAGTTTCGGCACTGAGTTCATATTCATTATCGGCATTGGCAGTATCCATATTGTCGATACCGGTTTCTATCTCAAAACTACTTTGAAGTTCCGTCACGGTCGGTGCCTCTGGCGCATCTCCAGCTGAATCTACGTTTTCATCACCCGTAGCTGGCACTGTTGGTCCTTGGGCAGGTCCTTGGGCAGGCTTTTCCGCTGGCTTTTCTGCAGGCACGGGCGGTACAGTTGGGCCGTCCGCTGCCGCTTCATCCTGATACGCTACAAATTGATATCCGTGACTAGAAGTGGCTGGAATTATGGACGATTGGGATGAAGATTGACCGTCAACAATTTTAAAGCTCTGAGTTGGAAGTTGTCCGGCAAATGCTTTCTCCAGCACCTCCATCAACGTCTCCTGTTCCTGGATGCTCGCATCAACTCGCCAGCCAGTCGCAGAACCGCTAAGTTCAATGCTGGTGACAGTAAGTTGTAAATCCTCAACGCCATTATCAACAGCGGTTGACTTAATTGTAGCTTCCACAGCATCGGCTTCTAGAGCACTGTCATCCAGTGAGAAAATGGCGGACGTACCACCGGCGAGATCAATTGCAAGCATGTCGCTGCCTCGTTTCCAAGTCACACCAATTGCGGCCACAACAATGATCAGCGAAGCGATCGCCATGATTTTTCGAATGCCAAGGAAATTGACTTCCCGAGACACGATACGGAAATTTCGAAATGCCCAACTGGAGTTTTTCAAAAGGCCTAATCGCTCTGAAATTTCAAAGAAGCCTCGCGACGCATAAATCGCCGTAAACATACTCATAACGATGCCGAGAATCAAAGTAATCGCGAAACCTCGAATCTGATCGGTACCAATAGCATACAACAACACAGCTGTAATCAGCGTAGTCAAGTTTGCATCGATAATGGTAATAGTTGCTCGCGAGAATCCATTGCGAATTGCTTGTCTAATCTTCGAGCCGTCGGCTAATTCCTCACGTATACGCTCAAAAATTAGCACGTTTGCATCCACAGACATCCCGACCGTGAGCACCAAACCGGCTATGCCAGGCAGCGTAAAGGAGGCTCCGATCATCGCCATCAAAGCGACAATCAAGACAACATTGAATACCAATGCGAAAGCAGCGATCGCTCCCGGAATACAACAATAATAGAGAATTATGAATATCAACACGGCGACGAACGAAATGATGATTGCTGTCGTTCCAGCGTCGATCGTGGCAGCACCTAAGGTGGCACCCATCTTATTTTCACTTTCGGGTTCCTTGGTTAAGGTACCCGGTAGCTTTCCAGCTCGTAATATCCCAACTAGAAAATCAACTTCTGCTCTAGAAAATTTTCCCGTAATTTGACCGCTAACGGATATCCGACTATTGATGGTAGCGGCAGACAACAATTTATGGTCGAGTACGATTCCTAGCAAGTTACTAGTGTTATTACCGGTAAAGGTTCCAAACTTACGTGATCCAGCACTGTTCATCGTAAATGACACGCACGGTGAAGCGGTTTGAGTGTCCATATCAGAACGCACACTAGCGAGGTCATCGCCGGTTGTCCGCTCAGTTTCCGGCGGTGTAACCATCAATACTTCAATATTGGTAACGCCAGCAGCTTTTACTTGCTCTGAAAACACTGCGTCTGATTCTACAGGGTCAAACGCTGCATGGATTGCCGTTTCTTGCGGCGTTTTGGGTTGCGTGTCCCCGTCGCCTACGAAGATGCGTTTTTCATCTTCACCATCAGCATAAGTAACACGACGAATGAGGGAATAACCAGACGCGTTGTATTCATAGTTGCCGTCCGTACTTTTGGACACCGCCACCCAAGTTCCCAAAACATCCGAATTATCATCCGCAGCAACAACTAGGTTTGTCTTCAACTCAACAGAAGACTCCGCTTGTCGGTGTAGACTTGGATGTTTACTTTTGTTCGCCAAAATCAAAAACTCAAGTGCACCAGTATTGGTAATAATATCTTTAAGTTGCTTAATTTCAGCTTCAGCTGCATCAGGCACAACGATTTCAACATGGGTGTTGTTACCATAGGAACGTAATACCAATTCCTTCGCACCACTAGGATTCAAGCGACGACCTAAAGCACTGAGTAGGGCATCCATATCACTATCGGTTAACGAAGATTGAGCAGGGCCATCAGCATCGTTAACGGAATCAAAATCGATCGCATAGATCAGATTAACGCCACCAGACAGGTCGACACCGCCCTTGATAAGGCCGTTATTGTACGCAGTGTTACAATACAGCACGCCAAAAATGACACTCGTTGCAACAATCGCCAAACGCCAAGATTGTTCTGGGGCGTTGATACGACGGTTTTCCGTAATGGTGCGCGAAATTAGATACAATCCACTGAACACAGCAATGATTAATCCAATATATCGAAATGCTGGTTGAGCACTGAATTCTGCAAACAAATTCGGTAGTCCACCCAGCAACAAGCCAAACACAAAAGTGCCGAACATCGCACCCCAGTTAGGGTCGCTAACCTTAGCCACACTCTTGACCCTAGCACTGATCGCCTTATGTTGACCGATGTTAACTAACACAGCTCCGACGAGAGCTAATGCAAACACAATCACTGCGTTGGTTTCGTTGTCTTCTGCACCATCTGCAAGACCCAGCAGAGGAGTTAAAAAGGACGCTAAAGTTGCCAAAAGATTCATTTCAATCTGTTCCGGTTCAATAGTTGTTTTTATGTATGTCGCTTACTTATATCAAAGCTAATAATTTATTTCTCATCCGCCGTGTCGTCATCGTTACTTACAATTTGACCGATCGCTTCACGAACGATTCGTATCCGCGATTGTGTTTCTGAATCGGTTTCAATGGTGACATGACTTATCGATTCATTGCCTTTATCGTCAGTCGTATCTTCGATATTAACGACCGTCCCACACAATCCACCAATGGTCGTGATTTCACAATACATTTTGAGATCACCCATTTTTTGTGATTGTTGCTGCTTTCGTTTACGCGACCGGCGGAACATCATAAAGTAGAACACGGCTAACATGCCGAACATCATGATCATAAAGGACGTGTTGTCCGCCGGAGCCTCTGGGACATTTTCAACGCGCGGTTCAGCGTCGCCATCTAACGCTTGTCCGACTAGAAACCAATGTAAATCAAAAGCGAGAAGTTTTAACGTCAATATCATTATCGTGTGCCCAATATTCACTAGCAGTGGCTAATCAAAACCTAGTAATCAACAAAAAGTGAAGTTGTTGAATCTCGCTACAAGCAATCCATAGCAACGTCATTGCCACCGCTTGATGAAAATCAACAATCCCATACGAAAAAACGCACATTTGCGCTATCCGAGTATCTTAGATTCATTGGTAATTACCGACAAGGGAGAGCAATCATTGCAGCGATGCGATTCCCTCCTTTTAGCGAGTTTTTTCTATATTTCACCCATTCTGGAGGGAAGTTCTTAGAGTTATCCCCAAGCAGCCATTTTTTTTTGGTAAAAGGTCTCAAATTCATCCGCTTCGATCGCTTCGCGAGCAGCTGTCATCAGTCGTTGATAATACGTCAAGTTGTGATGTGACAGCAAAATCGGACCCAACATCTCACCACTCTGAAATAAATGGCGAATATACCCACGACTATGTCGGCACCCCAAACAAGGACAATCGGATTCTATTGGAGATGTATCCGTACGGTGCTTGGCGTTACGCAGCTTAATTGGCCCTTGATCGGTGAATGCCAGCGCATTGCGTCCATTCCGCGTTGGCATTACGCAATCAAACATATCGATGCCACGACGAATGCCCTCGAGTAAATCTTGCGGACGTCCGACTCCCATTAGATAACGCGGGCGGTCAATTGGCAGAGCAGGGCAGGTAGCATCCAATATCCGATACATCTCTGCTGGAGGCTCACCCACACTCAATCCACCGACTGCATACCCAAAGAAATCCAATGCTGCCAATTCTTCAGCACACCATACTCTCAGTGTTTCGTCTAAGCCTCCTTGCACGATCGCAAATTGAATTTGCTGTGTACTACTTGCTGCGAGTTGACAACGTTGTGCCCAGCGTATCGAACGCTCACAGGCTGCCTTGATCACTGATTTCTCGTTAGGCAAGGCAACCAAGTGGTCCAAGACCATCGCAATATCAGACCCTAATGTTTCTTGGATTTGAATTGATTTTTCCGGCGTTAACTCCAGTGTGGAACCGTCGATATGCGATTTGAAAATTGCACCTTGTTCGGTCACTTGGCACATTTTTGCTAATGAGAAAAGCTGAAAGCCGCCGCTATCCGTAAGAATCGGACCCTGCCATTGCGTCATGGCGTGTAGGCCGCCTAGTTGTGCGACAATATCTTCACCAGGTCGCAAAGACAAGTGATACGTATTTGCCAGCAGAATTTCAGCGCCAGTTGCCCGCACTTGATCAATCGCTAACCCCTTGACCGTTGCCTGCGTCCCCACGGGCATAAATGTCGGCAACTGCACGCAGCCATGAGGAGTGGTTAAGACACTGCGCCGCGCGGCACTCTTTTTGTCTTGCGTCAATACTTCGAAACTAAAACCAACAGGGCTAACGCTATCAGAACTTGTGGTTTCAGGTGAAGTCATAATTCATCTTGATAGCGCAAGTGGTTTCTGCCACCGAAATATACAGAAGAACCGAAAAACTGCAGTCCAAAGAATAATCTCCACTGGCTTAAGCGGGATCAATCGCCACGAAGTTTCAAGCCGTGAATTTCAAGTTTTTCACGCACTTCATTCAAACTTGTGACACCGAAATTCTTGCATTCAAGCATTTCATCGCCCGTCTTGCGAAGTAACTCGCCAATGGTGTTCATACGCAAGCGAACCATGCATTTACGTGCACGCACCGACAAATTCAAATCTGATATTGGACGATCGTATACGGCTGCTTCTTCTGGCGAGAGCTGACTGCGATCGACAGTCGGTTCAGGACGTCCCTCGTGTGCCAGCTGACCTAAGGACAAGCCTTTGGAAGTGAGCATATCCCGAATTTCAATCAGCGAGGTTTCCCCGAAGTTCTTACTGCCAAGTAGTTCCTGCTCGCTCGTTCGTGCTAAGTCACCTAGAGATTCAACACCCATGTTGACAAGGCAATTACGACTGCGAACCGAAAGTTCAAAATCCGTAACCGGTATGTTCAATATTTGCGACATTCGATCTTGTGCTTTTTCAGCTTCAAGATCAAAGAACTGGTCATCCGAGGCTTCTGCATCCTTCAAAAACAATGACGCTTTGGGGTGGGTAGGAAATACTTCCAATATGCGGCGGTAACATTGTTGAGCACGATCATATTGTGCGTGATCTTCATACAGCAAGCCTAAGTTTAGCAAGGAACCAACGTGTGAAGGGAATGACATTGAACTGCGGCGGTAATAATCCATGGCGACTTCATCATTTCCTCGGCGATCGTTTTCACGGGCCAACCCAAACAATGCGCCGGCATGGGTATCATCAGCTTTCACGGCTCGTTCAAACCACTCGACTACTAACTCAGAAGCACCGCGGCTCGCAGCAACCGTTTCACCATATTGATAAGCGTAATCCGCTTCTTGCATGATGGCACCATCGAGCGACTCTAAGCCTTGTAAAGCGCCATCAAAGTCGCCACTGTTTCGTAACGCTTCAACCTTGGCTAAGACACAAATACCTCGGTCATAACCAAATCGTTCTGCCAAATCATAATTTTCAATTGCCGCTAGGTTATCTTCCAACGCAAAATGACTGCGTCCAATGTAAAAATATGAAAGAGCGCCCTTGTCAGATTCTGCCAATGTTTCGATCGCGCGGCTAAATCGACCTAGCAAATAATAACAAACACCCAGACGCACTGTGCTAGCGGGTGTTAAATCTTCACCAATTTCAAGCTCAGCAACTGCGTCTCGCAAAATGGCATACTGTGAAAAATCTTCGGTTATGGCACCTGAAATCATTTTGATCTCGTTGGGGCCAAAGCTGGAATTGTCACAAACTAGGGACTTAATATCAAAATCCGTAATCATTGCCATGGAAGGAAACTCCTGTAAAGTATCTTTTTAATGCTAACGTGCGGCTCGCGACAGAGCCAGCGACGGGAATCGAACCCGTAACCCCCGCATTACGAATGCGGTGCTCTGCCAATTGAAGCTACGCTGGCAACATCCCATTTATGCAGGGGAAACCACCACTTTAGAATACCGCTTTAAACTCGTCAACGGTGTTAAAACGCGTACTATAAAATAAACATCTAAAGAATTGGGCCTTTGGCGTGTTCCGCGATGGAAATTGATCCGTCACACCTATTCGTCGACAATAAATCGTATCGCCATTGAGCAGTCGGGAAGTAGTTTTCCCCGGTCGTATACGCAATATATTGCCGCGCGTAAAAAGAACGAGGTTTGGGCACCGACTAACGACAATGTCAGTCAACTGGATGAGCCAGGGGCAACTAAAACTCAAACCAGTAAATTGAGCGCCCAAACCTCGCGTGTTTGAACAATCTCACCGTTAACCCGTTTCAAAACAATCAAATCGGATCATGCAAGATTTTTTGTCAGCAACAAGCTAACAAAAGATATCTAAATGCACGTCCCATGCCAAAAAAAACCGACGTACCATAAATCTTCCAAATCGAGCGACGATCATTGGCCGAAAAACGCCTAAAACACCGAGAAACCGGTGTTTTAGGCGTATCTAGGTGCTGTAAATAATCTCCCCTTTACTACCCAAGCCCATAAAACAATCACCAGCAAATGTGTGGTATAAACAGACATGTGTTCATATTAAACACATTCACTTTCATACACTTTATTCCGTTAGCTTGCTCCTCTATTCGTGCATTAAACCAAATTTCACAGCTTAAATGACGACACGTACAGCACAATCAATTGACCCTGCGGCTCGATTCGTATTGATTTCGCTCAACCCCAAAGCAGGCCGCGGTCCCAGCGGTGAATTGGCAAAGAAACTCGCTACTATATTGGACGATCGTGGCTTTCAAGCGGTCATTGAGACCGACATCGATCAGATCCAGCTTATCGCAGCGGAAAAACAAGCTAGTGGCGAACTACGTACCGTTATCAGCGTTGGCGGCGATGGCACATTATCACTGTTACTTAACACCCTAAGCAAAGAAACTAATATCTGCATCTTTCCGCAAGGCACTGAAAATGTGCTTGCTAAATACCTCGGGATAAAAGCTGATCCCGAGTTCGTCGCTGACTTGATTGAGCGAGGACAAGTTCTTCCGATGGATGCCGGACAAGTCACCAATGAGGCGGGCGAGAAATTTTTGTTTGCCCTGATGGTCGGGTGTGGTTTTGACGGTGATATAGCCGAGCGATTAGCGAATCGTCGGAAAGGCCATATCACCAAATTCTCCTATTTCATTCCAGTCCTGACCGCCGTCTGGAAGTACCGATATCCCAAAATGTATGTTCAGGACCTTGCTGATGAACACAATCAATTTGACGCTCGTTTTCTATTCGTCATGAACATTCGCCGATACGCCCTAAAGCTGATAATAGCGCCTGAGGCCGACCCCACCGACGGCAAACTTGACGCTTGTGGATTCGTCAAACCAGGATTCCTACACGGATTAAAATATTTCTGGCAGCTTTGGTGGTCTACTCATCCTCGCAGCAACGAATACGTTGCGTTGCAGGCAAAGTCGTTCAGAATCCATGCCGACACTCAAGATCGAGTTGTTGTTCAAATTGACGGTGACCCCTGCACATCGTTGCCCATCACCGTAACAACAATACTTGGTCGCATGCGACTACTCGTGCCGCAAACATTCCTAGAAGACCAAGACGCGTAATCTGCAACTCTATTCTTGCAACAACATGGATAACTGTTGGTCACCAGTCTGTTGTTCAGACTCAGAATTTTGTAGCAACTCGGCAGCCGTTGCTTGCTGACCCAAAGCCGCGTAACACCGAGCGAGATTATATAGTGCTAAATCCTGAAAGGCAGACCGAGTCAACGATATATCCACAGCGACTCGGGTGGCTGGAGAATTACCGGAGAGAAGATCCTGAATATTGATTGTCGGCTGTTCAGCGGAAGAATTGTTATTTCTAGTCGGGAGAACTGACGGGAGTTCTTCTTTGCCTGCTGCGTCGCCGGTATCATCAGCTTCATTTATTAGCGTTCTTTGTTCAAACCAATCGATCGCATCCTGATAGTGCCCCTGTTCCATATGAATCATAGCGATATAAAAGCTCGCGTAATTCTTAGCTCGCACGAATACTTTTTGCTTGTTCAATAATACTTGCCGCCACAACAAAGCTGGTGTGTTAGCGGGCTTTACCAGCCCGAGAGATTGTTGAATACCTTCGTTTTCTGGCAGTTCTTCAATTATCTTCGTCGGAATACGTGATGCCATCATCAACGCCTTGGCACCGCTTTCACCTTGGGCGCCTGCACTGGATTCATCGTTATCAAAATCACCTCGTAATAATTTAAAACGACCTTCCCGCAATTGAGGAACTTCGCGAAACAACGAATGATTTCGCGTTGAACTAACGAACTCCATCGCGGTCGAATCTTGAGCATCAAGTTTCTCATGCAACGCCGCTTCAAATAAATACCCTTCATAAATAGGTAGCCAAATTTTTGATCGATTGATTTGATGCTCCGTTCTCAACCGCAAAGAAATAATGCTCGGCGCCACGGTCAAAACCATTTGACGCTCACCTGTGAGATGTTTTTCCAAAATCGCCATGCGATGCGAAACGGCAACAACATCCGCTTCAATCAACCCCACCAATCCGTCAAGAGTTTCCTGTGGTTGCTGTTGATGGGCAGCTGGTAATTGTGTTTGTGCGAAATTGACATTCTCTTTGAGTTGCTTCAGCGTCACAATTTCAGTCTTGTCTGCATTCAATACCGGCAACCCTTTGTTCAAATCAAACAAGTAAAGTTCCTTGTCAATGATTGCTGCAGTTAGCCATGGTTGATTTCTCTCGCCAAACTCAGCTGGCAATCCTAACAATACGACATCGATGCCTTGCTGCCGCGCGAGTAGCACAAAAATCCGTGCACGTTGCCACCAGTCACCAACGCCCAGCGTCAGGACATCACGGTTGGTGCGGCTATAGCCAGGTCCGGGCAAGCCAAGTTGAGGGGATACCTTGCCTGATTGTTCCGTGGCAGGAATCGTCGGATAGTCCAGCAAAGGTGCAAGCTGTATGTTTCGTACCGTCCAGTCAAACAACTTGAGTACCTTGGTCAATTCCTCACTAGCAACTTCATCAGCAACGGTTGGCTTATAGGACTCCCAAAACATCCGGTGTGGTAAATCATCCGCTACAACACACTGGGAAATATCATGCAACCAACTCGTTTCATGTAAATAATTAATATCCAATGGGATGAACCGCTTTCCACCAATCGCTTGTACTAATCCGGTGCTTGCTAGTTCAGTTGGAACCGTGTTTATTAGCGACGGCGTAACCCATTGAGGATCATCGTCATGTAGCTTAGACCAGAGAATGAAGTTAAAGACACTCGTGGTAGTCGCTTGATTAAAATCAGCGAGATCTAGGCCGTCAATTATCTGCAAGGCTTGTTGCAAGTGATCAGAATTAGATTCTCTTGGCCGAATATCCGAGACG